>Ga0325411_1009611_pt1 | contig 10297 bp, 3 predicted proteins | sample PopdelMetagenome_13_FD_206181 | JGI IMG/M metagenome (GOLD analysis project Ga0325411, IMG submission 206181) | Populus deltoides microbial communities from Bellville, Georgia, United States - Xylem-PdIQD-R4 | ecosystem: Host-associated > Plants > Phyllosphere > Stem > Wood/Secondary xylem...
TGTGATTTGAACTTGTATATTTGGGTCTGGTTCCGGAATATTAACCAAAACTATATGGTAAGGTGTGAGTTTTCTTACTGTAGCTATAGTTTAATATAAATTATTACAGTGAAATTATTTTTTTTTTTATCTTGAGTGAAAAAAAAAAAGCCTTGAGCATGGGGTGCTTGGGTATTGGTCATTAAATGATAGTTTAAGGGTGTTTAGATTTTTTTATTTTATTTAAAACTTAAAGTTGTTGACGAAAGATTTTTATTTTTCATAAACTTTTAAACAATAAAAATATTTTTTTATCACCTGTTTTTTTAGTTTCTCTATTATTCATGTACAATTAAGGTACTTTTTTTTGTTTTAAAAAAGACAAAAAATAAATTTTGTATTTGAGGTATTTTTATACTTTCACATGAGTTTTTGGGTAATCATTAGGGTAATAGAACCGTTTTGATATTCTCACGTTGACTTTTTTATTTTTTTAATTAAAAAAGCTACTAGCATTTGCTTGGCACGCGTCAGTAAGTTGGTGATGTCTGTTCTATTCAGGCAGCGCGTGTGATGCCACCCAGCGGTCAAATATGACCTTCTGTCATCTATTTGGATACATTATCGTGTTCTCTTTCACATGGTGTAGCACATGATAACATATGGTGGTCGGATTGTCGCCGACAATCGTTTTTTTTCCTCCCTTCTTTTCTTTCTCCTGCTAGGTAAAGTGTATAAATGTCTTTTTTTTTCTTTTCAATTTCAGTACTTATTCTTTTAATTTCTTATTTTAATTTTATTTATTTTATAGAAGTTTTGTTTTTTTTCTCAATTTAGTTCTTCAATTACAATTTCTCATATGTTTTGTTTTTCATTTTAGTCCTTATTCTTTTGATATTTTTTCCTTGGCCTTTTTGTTAAAGTTTTTCTGGCTTTCAATTTCATCTTTCAATCAACATTTTATTATTTTATTTTTTCTAATTTGACTCTTGTTTTTCCTTTTAATAAAGCTATTTTTCAATTCAATTTAACTCTCCAAGTGAAAATTTTTGTTTGCCCTCTGATTATTATTATTTTTTTATTTTCACTATCATTTTTTTAGATCCTTTTGTGTGATTGGTTTTTTTCCTAACTTCATCTTTTGACATTTGATTTGTTAAAGATTTGGCTTCGTGTAATCTTATCGTTCTGCATTAGTTTTTTTTTAATATTAGTTTTGTAATTTTCTTCGATTTATTTTTTATGTGTTTATTCTAGTTTCATGACCTAAGTCATGGGTTTTGCATACTTTTTTTTAAATATAAGTTTTTTTAAAAAAAATTATCTGTGTTTGATTTTTCAAGATATTATTTTAATTTATCTATAAATTTTTTTCTGCTTTATACAAATGAACTTTATTTTTCAAAATAAAAAATATTATTTTTTAAATAATATTTCTAATGTGTTTTGCCTTGTGTAATATTTTTTTAAGGTATGAGTTTATTCAGTCAGTTTTATTTTTATTTATCTTTTCGGTCACATGTTTTTTGTGGTGTGAATTTATCTTTAATTTATTTAAATAAATAAGTTCAGTGAATACATTCGGGTGAATGTCTCATTTTCTGTGATTGAAAATCTCGATCTACATTCATCTCTCAATTTTTTTATTTTTTTGTTATTGTTAACGATTTTTTTCTTTTATTTATATAAATGGTTATTGATTTATTTAATTAGATGTTTATATAGATTTTTTGATTTACACTTTAATTTTTTTTTTATGTAAAAAGTCATATCAACGGTATTTTGTTTTTAAATAAATTATAACCTGCAATGAACTGCAAGTTAGATGGCCAGTTTGTGTGTATTATTTAAAGAAAACATGATAATAATAAATTAATTAACGCCAGTGCTTTGTAGGCATACTGGGACAAATTTAGAGGAGGTCAGGGAAGGCCTTGGCCAGTCCAAAAATGAAATAATTTTCTAAATCCCTAATTTTACAAAAAATTCATAGAAAAATTTATACCAATTGAGTAAAAATCTGCATCCATCTCTTACAAATCTTGAGCAAAATTTTTATAGAAAATATTTTTTCATTTTTCAACATTTATCAATAGATATAACTAGAAACCTTAAAAACTTTGCTAAAAAATAAATAATATTTAAAATTGTCTCACAACCATAGTTTTCAGATCCGGCCCGGTCCAAGGCCTAGGCTCCGGGTTTTGACTGGGTCACTAGGTTGTTCGGGTCAATTTTTTTTATAAATCAAAACAACATCGTTTTAATAAAAAAACAAAAACAAAAGTTAACGGGTTGCAACCGGGTTTTTGACTGGGTCTTGCCGGGTCAACCGGGTCATCGGGTCAACCCGCCGGACCGCATCAAGTTTTTTCTTCCCTTATTTTTTCTTCAACCCGGCCTGGTTCCAGCCCCGGATCAGACGGGTCTCGAATCAACCCATCGAGCCGAGCTGAACTTCAAAACTATGCTCAAACTCATTGATCGAAATTGTTAACCTCGACTATCTGTCACCCTTTACAAAATGTTAACCTCAACTATTCTATTTTTTTTTAAAAGAAAGAAATAAAAAATAAAAAGAGGAGACATTGTCTCCAATTTAAATTGGGCAGCATTAATTGAATATTTGTAAATTATTAGATTAAATTTGTTAGAAATTATTGTTTGGATGGAGAGCAAGAGGCGGTTAGTCATTCCACTATTGTAATCCAAATATCATATTGCTCACCTAAAATGTGACGTTCTATTTCGCTGTCAATGGGAAACGTCTAACCACATGTTTTTTAAGTATATATTTTCCTTTCAATGCCCATCTTGAAATTATACACAATGCCCTGTTTATATATATATATATACATGATGTTAAAATCTAAAATCAAGTACCAAAAGTAAAGTAATCGCAGAACTTCTTGTGTTTTGGTATGGATGGTATACTTCTATCGAAGCAAGACATTGTCCCATGGCACGTAACACTGAAGTTATGAAACCTGATTACGAGTCATGACTTGGATCACAAATTAAGTGGGTTAATTCGAATTAATTTGTGTTGATAAAAATAATATTTTTTTAATTTAAGAAAAATTTAAAGTTATATTATTTTTTAAAAAATAAAAATTAAATTGAATCTTGATCGGGTTGCAGGTTAAACCATCTGGTCACCTAAGTTTAACCGAATCAACTCCCGCTCATTTTTTTTGAAACCCAACTGGGATAGGTCGTAGGTCGATCTCTATAAGAAGATCAAAAAACACTGTTGGAATAGTCCATCGGCGAGTGAACACCATTCCATCGATAATTTAAATCGCCGATGGATTTACCAACAGAAATACGTTAAAAAAAGTTTTTTCATGGATTTGCTATATGTTGGCATTTTTATCGGTATTTGGTAATGCCTGTTGTTACCCACTTTTGACCCCACAAAAAATGAAGGAAAGAAAAATAGAAAAAGAAAATCCAAAATAAAAGAGGATATACATGAAGAAAGCCTAAAAGATTGCCCAAGTTGGTGATGAAGAACCAAAATGACAAGAGGAAAAGTTGGAGGACCAAAATATATAAGATTAACAAAATTAGCAACCCAATTCTGATTGACAAAGGGCCTCATTAATGAAAATATTTTTATTTGGGATAAAGAAACACAAATTTGGATAGATTCTCGGCTAATTGAGTTAACATCTGCAAACGAATAAATGTGGAATTACATAACTCCAAATTAAGCAAGAATGAATCCAATCGAAAGAAGGTAAGGGATGCATGCCTTTGTCTCCAAGCAAAAGAAAACCAGCTAGGTAGATTTGTTACAAAACCACCATCCTAAAACCATTGAAGGACAAAAGTTCTAGTTGTTAACATTTGTCTAGAACCCTCTTATTTTGATCAAAGGGCTAAGCTTTGATCAATTTATGTTTGAATCCATCAAAAATCCTAGTAAAACCTTATAAATACCCCCTGAAAAATGAAGAAAGGAGAAAGGATAGAGGTGGGGAAAACATGAAAAAACACATTGTGAAAAGATCCTGGTATGAAGGTTCAAGAGTCTAACATAAAAGGTCTAACAAGCTTTGGAAAGAAAAAATGGTGAAAAGGTAAGAATGAAGGAATAGAGAAGGAAAACAATAGTCCATAGCCAACAAGCAAGCTAGGAGAAGGTATAACCATGTAAAAGTCCAAGGGTAGAGTCCACGTGACCTACCCATTCATGCTTTCTTAATGTTTAAACCTCTTTTGATGTTGTTTGAGCTCTTCTTGCATTTTTTTTACTTGATTATGGTGCTGGAATAATATGATGTTTTTTGGCATAGTTTGTTTTGTTCTTGTTCATGTTTTAAACATGTTTTAGATTGTTCAAGCTTTCGTTATGATAATTTGTTTTAGTTTTGGTCAATAATGTGTTAAAAGGTTTGCACTAAAGGCATGATTATTGGTTTTGATGCTTGTTTGATTCTGTGTTTTTAACTCAATAACATGTTAATCATAAAGATCAGTCATTTTTTTTAGATATAATACTTTACCAAGTTGCATACCCAATACATGAAAAGGCTTGAAATAAAAATCGTCCAAACAATCTGCAAAGTTAGAAGAGGTAAAAAGACTTATAATAGTCGAGTTTGTGTTAAATGACCAATTTCTAATGAGTTTGAAATTGCTTATTATGGAAAGTTAGAAGAGGTGATTGAACTGTAATATCATAGGGAGTATAATAAAGTTTTTTATTCAAATGCTATTGACATGATACCACCGATAAAGGAATCAGAGTTAATTCCCACCATGGTTTAATTGAATTTAATACAAAGAGTAAGCTTTGCAATGTAGATGATGTCTTTGTAATGTCGATGATGTCTTTATTTTTGCCAAACAATGCCAACAAGTTTATTACACATACACTCATTTCTTTAGAAATGATCGTTCTAGGGCTGATTAGTTATCCTTAGTGAAAACCAAACCATGGAGTCATGTCCAAGTTGTTCAAAAAGGTAACGATGAAGTAATTATGAGAGATGATATCTTTCAAATTGATAAGTTAGTTGGTACATATCGAGTTGCTCTGTTTACCAAAAAATTCAAATTTTCATGCAGTGAGAATATTTTTGTTAATGTTGATGTTGAGGAGTTAAATGATATTTTAAGAACCAATGAACATATAAAAGTCGATAAAGATGATAATACTGACAAGCTTTAATTCAATAAAGAAGATTATGATGGTCATGATGATGATGATGATGAAATTAAAGAAGAAGAACAAGAACAAGAACAAGAACAAGAAGAAGAAGAAAATTCTGATTAAATCAATTTTGAACTGATTTTAATCGTAAAACATCAATGTATAATGAAATTGATTTTAATGTAATATTTCTGATTTTTCTTTTATAATGAACTATTTTTAACACTAATAAAATGTTTATTACTATGATTATATTATTATGTTATTGAACATAAATGGTGTTATTGTGTTGTGATTTTACTGTATTTGTAGGTTGGATAGATTGGAAAAACAAAAACACTTGGAAAAAAAATTGTTTAATATCGATATAATTACCAATAAAATGTAAATACCAATATAATTACTAATGAACTAAGTCTGTATCTACTTATATCTTCTCCTTAACGATCTCTCTTCCTCTGTTTTATTCCTCTCTTCCTTCTCTGTTAAATTCTTCCCTCTCATTCTTTTCCCCTCTCCCTCCATCCTTAATGCCAGATAAGTCTTCATCTTTCATGCCTTCACGCTAGGTAAGTCTCCTGCCTTTCCCTTCTTCTTCTTTTTTGCCATTTGTTTGTTAAGAGAATAGAGCTTGGGTCTTTATTTTATTGGGGTTGAACGAAAGTAAATGTTTGGAAAAGATGGGCCTTTAAGGGTTTTAGTTCAAAGCAAACTAGTCTATTAAGTCATTGTGTGTGTTTTTTAGAACACAAAACAATGAGAATAGGTTTTGAGATTATAGAATATTAAAAGTAAAATGGTAGGCCTTGGAGATCAGAATGCTTGAATATCAGAATTCATAATTTACTATAATTATTTATCCTTGATTTATAGATATAATTGAATAGCAAAACTATAATTCTGTGTCAATAGACATTAAGTGTCATTTATTGCTAAAATTTTTTTTATCTATTTATTTGTGTTTTGTAATTGTTTTTTTAGAAATGATTTTAAATAACTATTTAAGTAATTTAATTCAAAAGATAACTTCAATTTTATTATGATGAAAAAATTTAAATACTACCTGATAACAACTAGAAAGGACAAAATCAATCTCTATGCTTATAGAAATTTCAAAATGCCAGCTTTTGTTCATATATAATATTCTCAACCACATACCTCAATGGTACTAGGCTATGTTTCCCTTAATTTTTAAATAGCCATGTAATCATAGTTGCTGCCTTTTTTCCAGCAATTTTTTACTTGGTAGCATGTTTTGTTTATTGTTTTTTCTAATAGTTGAGTTTCTACCAAATTTAGGCAATTAGGGTTGGTTTGTGTATGAATATGTTACAAAAAGTGAAAAAAGGTGAATATTGGTTAGTTTTAGGTTAGATAATATGGTTTTAAAAAATCATGGTTAGTTTCAAAATGTGAGTCACTTATGCACGTAGAGCGTAGAATGATGAAATTATGAGGGCAAAAAAATTCTGTTTTTTTTTTATATAAATATTAGTCATAAATAAAATCAATTGATTCGCGACTTTATTTATTGATACGTATTTGCATGTAATATAATTTTGGATAGTCTCTTGTATAGGGGAGGTGTTTCTGATTTTTTTTTTTTTAAATAGGATATAATGAGAATGTTATTATTTTTTTATGTTTTAATTTGTTTAAACAAGGAAGAGGTCATTAATGAATAATACAAACAATAGCGCTATTGGTTCTTTTAGCAACGCTTCTGATGACCATGAGTCGCTAGGTCATCAGAAGGGGCTAGGTCATCAGAAGGGGTGTCCCTTCTCGATGCACCCTTTCTCGATGCAGGCTCGTCGAGCGCAATGCCACCTCGCAGAGGGGGTGTCCATTCTGAGGATGTATACAATATGAAGTACATTGCTCAGTGGAAGCTCAACCATAACATATAAGTATGTTTTTATTTCTTGCACGATTAAAAAAAAAACAATAATGGATAATTTTTGAATAATTAATTTCAATAAATGAATGGTATTCCAGGTTTACAAATGTGCAGGCTGCTCGCACGATAATATCAATGATGAAATCATCGATGGAAATGTCTTTGTTTCAGTGGAGTCAAGTTTTCAAAAATCCTAAATAAAATCATATGATTGATACTTGATTTGGATACATGAATAATTTTTTTATTATTTAATTAAGCCAGTTTTTTTTATTTTTAATAAACTAATTATCTTATGAAATTGACATGTATGAAAAAAAAATAGGAGGAGGCTGACAATGCTGTTTCTAGAAGGGTGTAGAAGAATCACGACCTCATTAGGTAAGATTAAATTCAAAATATTCTATTTTTTTAAAATGTTTAAATTTGATTTTTAGTTATCTTAACTGATAATTTACTTCTATGAACCAGGTTGTGTGATTTCTAGTACAAGGCATCAAAAAATTCAAAGAAATATGCAAACGAAAAAGGTCTTCCAGGATGAGAAGAAATGGTCATATAGAGGAATTTCAGACCTCTGCACGTCTCAGAAGCTATACGAAAAGGTTATATCTAGCACGTGATGTTTGAGCATTTCGTGCAACGATCGCAGTCCGGTACGAAGAACCAAAATAAGGAGATTCAGAATTTAATTACCATGCACACCGACAAATCCATTCTGTTTGTTTTCATGTGAAGCGGATGATAAGATTATGTTTTATTACATACATTTTTTTAAAAAAAATTATTGTTTTATATAAAAATATTTAACTAACAGTAACTTCTTTTAGCAGGTTATAGTTCTTAGACGCAATCCAAATTCGATCAAACTTTTTGTTTAAACTCACATGTTAAATGAGGATCGTAAAAAAATGATGCAGCAGCTCGTGGCTAGCCGAGATTAGAAGTCTATGGTAAGTTGGATTTCAACAAGATTTCAACAATTGTTTTCTTAAGTTATTACTTTTTTAAATTTGCAAACTAATTTTTTCCAGAAAACATATAATACCTAATTGTAAGAGAGATACATGGATGATTTTCTGACCCTTCTAGAACTCGATCTAAATTTATGGTTGGAGGCTAAATCGTTCAGTAGACCCGATAGAAATCAGGTTTGCAGTATTTCAAACACTATAGTCAAGGATATACAAATGGGTTGTAGTGTATCTACTGTTGGTTCCTCGCAATCAAGTTCAAGCTTCCAATCTCCAGTCATCCAAGCAATTTTACGAGAACAAGTTGAAGCTTAAACAACCCGGCTTAGTGCTGAGACCCCACTTAGGCGATTGTATGAGGAGCTGTTGTCAACCCTCACTAGTATATATAGTCTACCTCGTCACCCACCTGATCCTGATGAAGATCCGCCTCCGCCTCCTCCTCCTTTTTCAATAATATTTTTTAAATTAATAATAAGAATCTAGTTTTTTTTTTGTTTTTTTCTGTTTTGTTTTTTTTTAATTTTTTTAAAAAATATTAAATACAACATTGATGAAATTACCAATGGAATTTAAATCATAGACATCATGACTGGCATACTAAGTCCCTCAAAAAGTTCTAGAGAGTTGAAAAACAATTATAGGAACAATTACAAATGAAATTAAAAACAATTATAGGACTTTACCACTAACAATTACAGACGAAATTACCAGTGGACTAAGTCCCTCAAAAAGTTTCAAAGAGTTTGAAAAAAATTATAAGACTTACCATTGCCAATATGTAAATCTCCGACGAGTTAATTCCGACAGTAATATAAATTCAATCACCGATAGAATTACCATTGCTTTATTCTGTTGGTAACATGACGTACTCATTGATAGAATTACTGACGGAAGATGCTGATAATTGTTTTTGTTTGACATGTTTTTTCCGTTTGTAAATCCATCGGTGATTATATTACCAATAGAATAATCGGCAGAATAGAAAACACCGACAATGTGTTTTTTGAAGATTAGTTATCATCCGTGATTCCATCAATAAACTTTTTTCCAACAAAATTAGTGTTTAAACACCAACAAAATACTATGTCGATATTATGCAATATTCTAGTTGTTACTATTACATGCTATTTGGACTATCTTCCATATACAATTCTAAATTTCCAAGTTCTTTCCATCAAAGAAAGATATTAATGATCGATAACAGGATCGCCACCCTATTTCTATCGAGCTAAGTAGAATAAAAGAAACATTTAAACGAGTGCAAGCATCCAAAATAATGGATCGAGAGAAATGACTCATTGGTGATCAAAGATGAATATTCCTATGCAAGGTTGGCGTATATCACTCAAAGATGAATTTCTGGATACACAGGCTCTATGCAAACTTTATTACATATAAAATTAACTGCATGCCTCTCCCACGATATCTTTCGGTACGGAAACAAAATGTGGGATGATGAATGCAAAATACCTAATTTATATGCCACATCAATGATCTCGACTGCTCGCATTAACTCGTTCTCGTTCGAGCTAGACAGCTCTTTTAAATAATAAAGCTCTAGTGGACATCAAAAAAGTGCTTCTTGACTGGAGATATTATTAGAAGATAAAAAGGTGGAAAAAAAAGATATGAAGAAGATAAAAAGGTGCTAAGCCCATCTCGTCTGGTTTCATAGTTTTGAAACCCGGTTTGACCGGCGGGTCAATCCAGGACCCGACCGATCCGAAGCTGGAACCGAGCCGGGTTGATGAAAAAATAGGAAAAGTCATGACCCGGCCGACCCAGCGGGTTGACCCGGCAAAACCCGATTGCAACCCGTTGATTTTTTTTTTATTTTTTTACTAAAATGACACCGTTTTAATTTTTTTAAAATAGAAATTGACCTGGCCGACCCGGTCAAAACCCAGAACCCAAACCTTGGACCAGGCTGGGCAATACAGCGCAAGCCAAGGTTCTCCAAGCCTAGTGGACATCATATCCTTTCATTGCTCTTGAGAATTATATCATCCATTTGTATTTTAATAATGTATGAAGTGAAAGAAAAAAAAAACTATAAGCTGGTTTCTTTGACCTATGACCAATAAATGATAAAAAAAAAAAAAATTATTTGCTATTCCAACCGTATCTAAATACCTTTTAGGGTGAAGACAATGTTGTCTTTTATATATTATATGGGCAAGCAAGCATCTTTTTTCAGTCTATTTTATGCTATAATGCAAGCTAAGAAGCCTGTAATTAGCCCATATTTTAATTAAAGTTTGAAAATAATTAAATAATTTA
>Ga0325411_1009612_pt1 | contig 10296 bp, 12 predicted proteins | sample PopdelMetagenome_13_FD_206181 | JGI IMG/M metagenome (GOLD analysis project Ga0325411, IMG submission 206181) | Populus deltoides microbial communities from Bellville, Georgia, United States - Xylem-PdIQD-R4 | ecosystem: Host-associated > Plants > Phyllosphere > Stem > Wood/Secondary xylem...
AAAAAAATATTTTATAAAAGTATAGTATAAAAAAATTGTGTATAAAGACTAATGAAGAATTGCATTACTTTAGTTTTTTGGTCATGCTTTCTAATTTTTTAAATTAGAAAACACTTTTATTTTTTCTAAAACTTATATTTTTTTAATTAGAAATTGAATTTCATTGATTAATTTTTTATAATGTAGCAAAACACAAGAAGAAAAAGTGCTTTATATAAAAAATACTTTTCAATAAATAAATTAAAGAGTCCTTTTATTTTGTAATGGACCAACCCAAAACAAATTTAAAATAGACCATAAATATTTTATAATTATAAAAGAAATGTTTTTAAAAAATCACAAAACATTTCCCCTAGATAACATAACATTAGTATATAGAAAATTACAATTTGAACAAAAAATAACCATTATTTTTAAAAAGCTCAAAACATTTCATGATAAAAAAAAATAATGTTATATATATAAAAAATTCTCGTACAAACTCATATAATAATTATTTTTTATGAGAATTAAATCATTTAAATTGATTTAACCTTTATCTATCACTTACATATTCCTCATATCATAGAAAAAAATATTTTATGAAAATATAGTATAAAGAATTTGTTTGAAAATCGTTTTCTTTAGGAAATATTAGGAAAAGATTCACTAAACTAAATCTTACGTACGTGGCGATCTAGAATTAGCCAGTGAAGGACTATTGAAAACAGCCACGTCAAGTTAATCCCCCAAGTGTCCCAGCAAGGCACCTCAGTGCCGCGCATTTTGACATTTTGCCAATTTCCCGCCATTTCTCACCCTCTAAAAAAAGTCACTATGACAGGCACTGACCAAAATTAAAAATCAGAAAAAAAAATCGTAGGAAGGAGAACAGAACCTAAAAGCTGCAAATGGGTGTCAAAGATCTTCTCAAGTTCATGAAACCCTACATTGAACCTGTTCACATAAAAAAATACGATGGCAAACGTGTATTAATCTAAACCCCATCTGGGTTTTGTGTTTTTTTCAATGCTTAAATTGATATTATGTTTTTTATTAACTTTTTTTTTGGTTTTTTTGCAGGTCGGTATTGATGCTTATAGTTGGTTACATAAAGGAGGTGTATAAAAAATCTATCTTGACTCATTTCTTCTTTTATTTATTTCTTTTTGGTGTTGAAGGGAATTGATTTTTTTTTCCTGTTGTTTTTTTTTTGGGAAATGATGCTGCAGCTTATTCGTGTAGCATGGAGATTTGTTTAAATTCAAATAGCGAAAAGAAGTTACGGTATTTAGACTATTTTATGCACAGAATTAATCTACTTAGACACTACAAGATTACACCAGTTGTTGTTTTTGATGGTGGAAATATTCCCTGTAAAGCTGGAACTGAACAAGACAGATACAGGTTAGTTAAATTAATTAAAAAATATCCTTTTTTGGATAATGTGCAATATGTTCTTTATTGAGTTCCCATTTGGGGTTTAGCAATTGGAAATTCGAAATCTTATTTGGGGTTTTGTATTTCAATTTAGGAAAAGAAAAGCAAATCGTGAGTTGGCAATGGAGAAGCTCAAAGAAGGGAATGCTAATGCTGCTACTGAATTTTTTCAGGTATGAGAAATTTTAACCAAATGAGTAAATTTCATCTTCCATGTTGTTTGTCCTAATTGAAAGATGGGTCAATGAGTAAAATGTCATATAGCCATATACACCAAAGTTTATTAGTAGTTGTGACTGTCTAATTGTCCAATTCCATCTCTTGTTTGATTTTAATCTGGAAAATTTGAAAGTCTTTGGTATCTCAAGCAATGAAATATTAGTTGTTACTAAACTTCAGCCTTCACAGAATCTTGTGTGATTCTTTTACCCTTATGTTATAGCTTGTGTTTAATTATTCCTTACATTTTGCTAGGGTTTATATAATCGCTATCTATGTTTGGTTTCTTTTTCAATCCATGTAAATTACTAATCTACATTGCCCTTTCCATACAGAGAGCAATTAGCATTACCCCATTGATGGCACATCAACTGATTCAGGTATGTGATTGCAGCATCTTTGACTGTGACCTGCTATCTGTAGCTCTAGAAATTATCATATTTCCATAGAATATAGATATCTGCATGTTAGAAGCTATCTACATTTTCTTGCGTACAGTATCTAAGTTATAATAAACCATGCCCTATGTCCTCTGATTACTTTTCAGATCTTGAGATCGGAAAACATAGAATTTTTGGTAGCTCCATACGAGGCTGATGCACAGTTAGCACATTTAGCTAGCCTTGAAGCAGAAAGAGGTGGTATAGCAGCTGTTATAACAGAGGACAGTGATCTATTGGCATATGGTTGCCAAGCTGTAAGAACTTTCATGAAACTTTGGTTTGTTGGAGATGGAGGTCCACTGCTCTCCTAATTACACAGCTGTCTTTGTTCATTACTGACGGTATTAGTGGTGGTATTGTCTTGATTTGATTTGCATTGGTTGCTCAGACTATTTTTAAGATGGATCGGTACGGCAATGGTGAGGAGATAGTTTTAGACAAGGTTTTTGATGCTGCAGCTCGCAAACCTTCATTCCAATGTTTTGATAAGGAATTGTTCATGGGTGAGTCCACCACTTTGAAGCTTGCTTAAAAGCTTACAAACTATAGAGAAGTTTTGAATATGAACAAATAAAAACAGACTAAAACAGATAATATAAAACACATCGATCGTAGTGCTTTCATGCATCTGAATGGAAATATTTCCATTCTTTTATCGACTTTGGTTGCAGATTTTGTTTCCATAATTATAATAATATTAACATAGAGCTTTCAGTTTTCAATCTCACGAGATAGAACTAATTACAAGAGGAAATTGAATGGAAAACTAGCTCATATTTTGACCTCTGGGGTATGCGTATCATAGCTGGTTGTGAGAAAAATAGTCCTTATGTTTCCATTGTCGAATTAGTGCAATTAAACTTAAAACTGGCTCATTTTATGACATGTGTACAGGTATGTGTGTCTTAGCTGGTTGTGATTTCCTTCCATCTGTTCCTGGAATAGGGATTTCGAAGGCTCATTCTTATGTGTCCAAGTATCGGAACTTAGATCGTGTAAGTGTGTTCTGGTGCTTTTGATAGTCCATAATGTTGATCAAATTTCAAAACCTTAAGATGAAATCAGGCATAAACATGTTCCAATGCACTGCATAAAGGCTATGTTCACAGTAACAATCTCATGAGGTCATAATCAAATGATTTTGGAACTAAAGTGCATATCTGTAAATCAAACATTATTTTCACTTGATTTTCCCAATCTATAATATCATCAATTCTGTTGGTGACAGACAAATTCGATGAACACATTTTAAATTTTGATTAATCTTCAGAAGATGTTGGAATTTCCAGTAGGAAAAAATCATTATAGTTTCTGGTGCCATGGAAATTCTGTGGAATTCATGCAAGATACAAGCTTTTCTTTACAGAAATAGCTTGAGCTAAAGGTTAAAAATGAACTTTAAATTTTTCAGAAAATGTTTGTTGAGCTTATAGTAGCTGTTGAGGTAACAATATTGTGCAAGGTTCCTGCCTTGAATCTGAGTTCTACTGAAAACAAATGAAATGAGGAGCAGGAAACAACAGAATGCAGTGATAGCAAGAAAAACTCGTGTTTTAGATGGTTTCTATCTATGCTAGTTTTAACGACAGCAGTTTATTTATTCATTTTATAATGACATCTAAATTTGTCTGTTTTGTTATATTTAGTTATGAAAACATGTTAAAGCATCTGAAAAGATATCTGGAATCTCTTTATTTTTTTTCCCCCTGTCTGGCTAGAGAAAATGAACTTCTAATTATTCACTCTTCCTGTGGTTCTTTGGGGAAGCATATCATTGTTTCTAGACTTCTCTTTCTCGTACCCTACCCTTTTTCTGAATATTATTTGAGCCAAGACAGGAAAAATACGGTTGAATTTTATGGTTTGGTTCTTTTCCCTAAAACATTTCTCATCTCACTAGCTGAGAGTTGATCATGTATGAGCCTTGAAAAGCACATCTGGTTTCGTTTGCAACCAGTTTATTGTACTGCCCACTTCTTTTGTCTGGCATTTTTTTTTGGTCAAGGAGATATTGCATCTGCTACCCAAAAAAGGAGCCTTATCGATGACAACCTTGTGAACTTTTGCATGGTTTTACTCTGCCATGGAGTTAAACATTTATCCAACTGATGCTTCTAACTAATCAGTTTCTTTTGAAAGCTTATATTTGATGGCATTCTTTCAGGTTTTATCAGTTTTGAAGTTGGAGAAAGGTCGACAAATGCCTGAAGATTATTCAAAATCTTTCATAGAGGCTCTAGCAGTTTTCCAGCACGCCAGAATGTGTGTAGATTGCAAAACTAATTATTCCAAATGATTTATTTCCTCATCCTTGTTGTCTTTCAATTTTAAGTTACTAAAATGATCTATCACTCGTTGCTCATTTTCTCGCTGCATATACTTATGGACTGACCCTTTTTTTTTTCTTTTTGGCATTTGACGCAGATATGATTCGAACAGTAAGAGACTGGAACACATGAAGCCTGTCCCTCAAAATTTACTGGAATCTTTGGAAGGGAAGCTGGATTTCCTTGGACCGTATCCTGCTTTAATTGAGCGAATACTATTTCTGAAAGTTCTACAGCTCCTGTTTCGGCTTGCACTTCCATGTCAAGCATAAAGAACTGTAGCCTTCAAAACCCAAGATGTTCTCGGCCACGGCACAGATGCTTTAGTAAATTCATCGAGGTTGTATTTAAAAAAGAACTGTATTGTTTTGTCTGGGATGAACACTTGGAGAGTTCTGGATGCTGGCTGCATATTGGGCGTATTTGACCTTAGCAATGCTAATCTACCCGTATAAACCTGTGCATATTGTGTGCTTGTGTCTGGTGTGCAATTTCTTTTCCTTGACTGATTGCAAATGACTCCAGAGAAATTCCTCCTTCCGTAGCAACTGCAATTGCTGAAGGGAACTTGGATCCAACAACCATGGAGGCCTTTGCTTGTTTTCGAAGTCCTGGACGTCTTCCAGACCCTATTTTCATTCAAAATCCTTCTCAACTTCAGAAACCCAAAGCTAAGGTTGTATCCAGACAGATGAACAGCTCGATGGCCTTTCTTTCCTATAAATCTGAAGGAGACAGTTCAGGCAAGTTTTTTAACCCCACTTGACCTTTATTGATACAGACACTTGAAAATTGCATAATTTTACACTATGACTTTATTGTACCAGGTGTGGTACTGAAGCAGGAGCCACTTTCCACTGAAAGTATGTATATCAGCGAAGCTCTAGCACTTCAGAAACTAATTTCGCCACCTAAAGTTAATATTACAGAAGCAGCAATGGTTCCCAATGATGTTCCACTGAAAGTTGCTAAGAACCCATTCAGGATTCAACAAGTTGAAGAAATCAACTTGGACCAGAAAGATAGCAGCACTGGACAAATCTCAGTTGTGATTGACCATGAAAAGATGAATATACCATGGGCCACTCCCGATGACATCCAGTCAGAGGTTCATGATAAAAGTCCTCCCAAGAAAAGAAAACTCAACAAAGTTCACTTAGATCAGGGAGCCAGCATTACTGCACAAGCTTCAGTGGTAAGCAAGGCAGAAAACTCAGACAACTTGTGTGTTGCCGAGTCCCAAGAAAATGTGAATTCCATGCCTAAAATGACTTCTAATGGAAAGGGTAAAAACGGAAAGGCAAAGAGAAGCAAGCACATGAGTCTGGAGAACACGAAGAATACTATTTTGAATTTCTTTTCTCGAGCGTAACCTTTCAATCTCTTGATTGATTGCCCATTTTCTGGGTATCTTTCAGAAGCCTTGGTTGGATTTCATTTTTCATTGAAGTCCTGAAATAGGCCAGAGAAAAATTGGCTTTAAGATGTGAATTAGAGATTAAACTGTTTAGGCGACAAGGTCAAGGGAGCTTGCCCCACTGGTGTCCACCAAGGGCGGGGGTCTACACATGACATTTGCAGTTTTTTGAGCCTGGTTGATAAGAGCTGAATTTGATGTTCTGGTTGCTTATGGAGATACGAGGATAAATTTTCATTATCATTCACAGTTAACACAATACGTTCTGAAAAACACTCCACTTAATTTTGCAAACCAGTACAATTACCGAAGCCATGCTTGTGGACTTTCTGCAATTTCTATGTTCTTGATAGGTTAAGGTGTTCTGCAAATGTCTGAAATTTAAACACCACTGAACAATCATAAATCAAAAAAGAGCCAGAAAACGAAGTTCTCAATAGCTTTATTGCAAGAACATTGTTTTCCAGACAATTAAATCAAAGAAAGCCTGCCAGCTTAATGTTTGTTCCGCTCTAGGAGATGCTTGAACCAATTGGCAGACATTTTTGGGTACCTCTTAAGGTTGGAGTAATCAACATACACAATTCCAAACCTTGAAGTGTAGCCTAATCTCCATTCAAAGTTGTCAAGTAATGACCAAGCAAAGTACCCAACCATATTGGCTCCATCATCAGCTGCTTTCTTCAGTTGAGACAAGTAGGCCTTGTAGTAGCCAATTCTAGTGGTGTCTTGCATTGCTTTGGAACGTGTGAGATTACCAGGATCATCCATCCCTGCATAAGAATTTTTTTTTATATAAAAAAATCTCATATTAACAGGGTCAAACAAGCTCATAAAAAGTTACAACATGGCTTAAATAAGAAATCATGACGTATAGTAGTAGCTCATACCATTTTCAGACAGTATCATTGTAGGGTTTCCATAGCGCTCTTTGATGTACATCACAGCCTTGTACATACCCCATGGTACATTATAAAGCCAATAAGAATTTGCCTGCAAATGTCCAATTACTCATGAAATAAACCCAAACCCATAGCTCATGCATTGTTAACTTTTGTGGGAAGAACTTACTCTTGGACCAATTTCCACTCCCTTCTTCTTATCTGCAAGATTCATAAGACACTGCACTTTAGTGACTGAAGGAGTAAATGAACTTCGACGTTCCACTATTTAAGAGAGAAAGGAGGGCAAGAGTTTCTTACAAGCAAATCCAGCATTCCAGTCTTGCTGGTAGCCCAAGTTCTTTGGTTTGGACTGATGTGGATCATACATGTAGTAAGTAGTATAATGGTTGATTCCCACAAAATCCATTGAGCCCTTCACCATCTTGACTTCTTCTTCTGTAAACTTCGGTAGCCTACTCCCGACAATATTTTGCATTGTTTTCGGATATTCACCATATACAATAGGATGAATAAACCTGCATGAAGCCATAACCAGCGTGACATGATTTTTTTTAAGCTATCAAGATGTCTGAATTATATCATAAGGTTTGTTGACTTTACCATATGAATGTGTAATGCAACTGGAATGCCCTTGAAAGTATCTCAGTCCCCTTACTTTTGTGGAAAAATATGTATCCCAAGTCTCAACCATACTTTCATATTCTTTTCTAGGTACATTCTTTAGATGTACTTTCACCAACAATCTAAGTGCTTAAAATAAATTTCAGATAGCCCATGATCGATGACAGTAAGATGCAAGTTCTTCAAAATGTGTCAGCTAAATGCATCAAATTTTAAGCCATTTTCAAAGATGCATGCAGCATGCTGCTGTGGTTTTCAAATTTTAGCTCATCAACTACATTTTGGTGATAATTTATCTCCATGGTCAAAAGCATTGACCAAGAAGGTCAACTTTAGTCACCCTGGGAAAGTATATGTGATCCTCAATTACCCCGCACCGATCACTGAAATGAAATAAAGAGGGAGAATTTCTTTCATTACTAAGCAGTAATGAATTTTTACCATCCAACATGAAAATCTCTTGCTCTTTGAGCTGCTAAGTTGTCAGCTTTTGATCTGGTAAGAGGTTCGTAATAAACAAAATCCAAGAGAATTCCAATCCTTCCCTTCTGTTTTTCCTGCAATGTAAAATAAAAAAAGGGGACAAGCTATAGCATATTGTTCCATCGAATAAATGAATTCCATCCCATTCAAAATAAAAGAACAAATGCTAAATTACTTGATACTTTTCGCGATATCTCTGAACAGCAGCTGCATGAGATAAAATCAAATGATGAGCAACAATATAAGGCTCTGTTGCAGAATTGCCGACTGTACAATTCCCAAATGCTTTGGAACACCTTCCAGGAGCAAAGAACCCATTATCATATCCAAGCGCAGCCACCACTCTAGGTTCATTGAATGTCATCCAATTCTTTACTCGATCTCCAAAGGTCTTAAAACAGAAGTCTGCATAATCGGCAAAGTCTTTCCTGCAGAGCCCGAAGCATTTATCTAATTTCAATCTATTAAAGATGATTGCTCAAAAAAATAATCCCCAGAAACAATCATTCTCAATTCGCCAAAATATAAAATACATGAAAGGTAAAAACTATACATGGGGGAAACATTAGTTCTTAGTGCTGTATACTTACACTACTTGGTAACTCAACAATCCATTATACTTCTTCTCAAGTGCTAGCGGAAGATCATAGTGATAAAGATTCGCATATGGAGTAATGCCTACAAAATATTCATGGACATAAATTATATCCCTATATCTTGATAAATGTGAAAGCAATTAGTTGGAAATCAACATACATCTCATTTAAAATTTCATAGAAAAGCACACCTCTTTCGATCATGTAGTCGATCAACCTATTATAGTATGCAACTCCTTTCCAATTCACTTTTCCAGCTCCATCTGCATCAAAGAAGTCAAAGAAGGCTAGGAAATCCAACGATACAAATTCACAAACAAAATTTGAATTTAATAGAAACTGCAGATGAAACAATTACCAGGGAAAATTCTGGACCATGAAATCGAGAACCGGTATGCATCGAAGTTCAACTTTTTCATGATATCTACATCTTCCTGCAACATCAATGGAAGAGTTTAGATCTAGCAGGTGTCCTGAATGGGAGAAACTTGATAGAAATCAGATACAACCAAGAATGGACATTTAATGCCATCAGAACTCCACAATTTAAAATCTGCAGATATGAAAGTTACACTAGTTATAATAATGTAATATTAATGTTTAGTAACAGTGTGCTAGATGTTCATATTTTTGGGGCATTCTCCTCATTCTTAGCAATGCAGTGATCCAAAATGCTGAAATTAAAATCAAAATGAAAGCTCAATCAAGGGGATTTCCTTAATAGTAAGAAAGGTTAAGGACGGACAGGAGCAGGACCTACCTTGTAGCGGTGATACTGGTCCACTGACACTTCCCCTGTAGCATTATTGGCAACGATCCCTGCTCCCAAACATCAACATTTCATTTCATATTATTACCAAAACAAAATAATCTAAAGCCTCAATGTTAAGTTTTTAACTTCTATCACTAGCTGTTGCATTAAGCCAACAAAAACATCATTGTCATTAAAGAAAAAACTTAAATTTTTTTTAATGAAGCAACCAAACACCATAACATATTAATTATTACCAGGAATTTTGACAAAGGCATCCCAAATGCTAGGCCCACGGCCATCCTTGTCAGCCATGCCTTCAACTTGATAAGCAGAAGTAGCAGTTCCAAAGACAAACCCCTCAGGGAAGCCCTGTCTCAGCCCTCCGGCTGTTTCGAAACTAATGGTCTCTGACTGCTTTGAAGGTCCATTGAGTTCTGCTGCATGGGAGATACAGTGAGTAATACTGAGAAATAATATCAAGAATGGCAATGCCTTTGCTCTCATCTTGAAGACTGAGAGAAGACACAGAGAAAGAGTGGTAAGTGAGCAGTTAGAGAATACAGAAAGTGAGTGGGGGAGTGTAGAAATTTATAGAAAATGAAAATAACGGGAAAAAAAAAATTGCATAAAATCTTTACAAATTATCTAATAAAATAAAGAGAAATTATTCGATGTGTCGATGCCTCATGCATCTTATCCCGTGGATGCGTTGGAGTTTGAGATTATTTTCTTGTCTTGTTGCTTACCTAATCTATAATCAGATCTTATTTTTATATAATAAAGTATGATTATATATATATATATATATAAAATCATACATCGAAAAATCAATCATTTAGTTGATGGTCTCACCTTGTTGGCTCATGCTAATTTCTTTTTTAATTTTAATTATATGTTCTTTCAATAACGTGTAATTTGATTAATAGAATGCCCACACCTGTGTTGAATAATAACATGTTATTTGATTAATAGAATGTCCACACCTGTATTGAATAATACTAGCTTTTCTGAGAAATTATTTAGGAGTTCACCTAATTACAAATTTTTTTAATTTTTTTTTATTGTATATTTTATCCTAAGACCATATAATACTCATAAGTTTGCTTATAGAA
>Ga0325411_1009614_pt1 | contig 10295 bp, 8 predicted proteins | sample PopdelMetagenome_13_FD_206181 | JGI IMG/M metagenome (GOLD analysis project Ga0325411, IMG submission 206181) | Populus deltoides microbial communities from Bellville, Georgia, United States - Xylem-PdIQD-R4 | ecosystem: Host-associated > Plants > Phyllosphere > Stem > Wood/Secondary xylem...
CATCAAAACTTCTTGAGGAGCGTGGGAAACCAAAGAGCTACTTTGGAAGAATATGTAAAAGCAATCTGTTATAGGTTTTGAGGGTAACAGGATCCTCTTGAGGAATTGATGGAACTTAAATAGTTGGAGCACCTAGAAGAATACACCCTGGACTTCGATATCCTGTGGAATAAGGCTGAGATCAGTGAAAAACAATCTCTAGTCATCTTCCTAGGAGGTTTGGATTTGGAGATCAAGAATACACTCAAATTATTCGAACCTAAGACTCTCAAACATGCTTATAATCTAGCCAGGTTGCACGACAACACTCTAGCCTACAAGAAGTCTCTCAGCTTCCTTATAAGATATTCTACCTCCAACACCTCTTCATCTCACCTAGTTATCCACTCTCCACCACTAAATCCCACAAAGAACCTTATGACCCCTCATACTACTATAACAAAACCAAATCTAGTCCGCTGGAACAATACCCCTCCCTGAAACACTTATAGAAACCCCATTAAACCAACAAAATCTATTAAATACAAAAAATTCAAAGAAAGAAGGCTAAAGAGGATGTGTTTTTGGTGTGATGAAAAGTTCATTTCTCACCACAAGTGCCGAAACAAAAGGTTGTATTCTCTAAGTATAGTGGAAGAAGATGAAGGATTCACAGAGGAGAAGGGGTCTGAAGAGGGACTCAAACTGGATGCATTGGAGGGCATAATAGGGCTTAATAATATGAAGGTAATTGGAAAGTTGACAGGACGACAGTGAGCATTTTGATAGACTCAGGAAGCACACACAACTTCCTCAACTATGTTGTGGCCCTCAAACTCTAGCTCTAGTTAACTACCATTAATCCAATGATTGTGCAAGCAGCTAATAACGAAAAGATGGTCTGCAAATCCATATGCAAAGGACTCAGGTGGAAGATGCATTGAATCAATTTCATGGCAGATGTGTTTATCATTAAGCTAATTAATTGTGAAATGGTGTTGGGTATATAATGGTTATCCTTGTTGGGTGATATATTGTGTAATTATAAATACTTGTGGATGTCATTTGATTGGCAAGGGCAGAAGGTTTTGCTAAAGGGTGAAAATCCACCCAAGCTACAATACATTGAACTAGAACAACTAAGTTCTCTAGTTGGGAGCCACAATCAAGTAGATGGGTATCATTTATGTAATCTACAGATGGTAGAGGAGGATGATGGGTTTATTTTCGGATCCTTGGCTACTTCACTTCAGTCCTAGAGTAATGAGGAGAACCACCTGTAGAGTATATTGGCAGACTACCAAGATTTATTTCAGGAACCTAAGGGGTTGCCACCACCTAGAACTCATGATCACAAGATTCCTCTAAGGGAGGGTGGGGAAACAGTTAACCTATGACCTTACTAATATTTAGGCCTACAAAAAGACACCTTAGAAAGGATGGTGAAAGAGATGTTAGAGGTTAAAATCATAAGAACCAACAATAACCGTTTTGCTTCCCTAGTGATACTTATCAAGAAAAAGGACTCCACATGGAGGTTATGTGTAGATTATAGAGCTTTGAACAAGCTTACTATTAAGGATAAGTATTATATCCCAATTATTGAGGAGTTACTAGAAGAATTAATGGCGACTGCTATATTCTCCAAAATTGATCTCAAATTTGGTTATCACCAGATCCAAATGGCCCAAAGGGAAGAATTTAAGACAGTTTTCAAAACACATAGTGGTCACTATGAATTTTTGGTTTTCGGGCTAACCAATGCTCCAGCTACATTCTAGAGTCTAATGAACAAAATTTTTAGGGAGTAACTAAGGAAATTTATCCTAGTATTCTTTGATGATATATTGGTGTATAGCCAGACACTTACAGACCACATTATAAGCACCTAACTACTATCCTTGACCTATTAAGAGAACACCAATTGGTGGCAAATGCTAGAAAATGCTTCTTTTGCAGTAAGCAAGTAGAGTATTTGGGCCACATTATCTCAAAGCAAGGAGTAGCTATTGACCCCCACAAGATACAGGCCATTATAGATTGGCCCTTGCCTAAAGGATTGAAGCAGCTAAGGGGATTCCTGGGTTGACAGGTTATTACAGAAGGTTTGTTAAGGGTTATGACAGCATATGTAAGCCACTAACTCAGTTGCTAAAGAAAGATGTTATGGGATGGAGTGAAAAGGCTACGAAAGCATTTGGTCTATTGAAAGGAGTAATTACTAGTGCTCTAGTCCTAGCTCTGCCAGACTTCAACAAACTATTTATAGTAGAAACAGATGCATCCATGACTAGGGTGAGAGCACTCCTTATGCAAGAGGGGCATCCCATTGCTTTTATAAGCAAGTTCTTGGGCCCAAACAACAAGTAATTTCAGTCTACAAGAGAGAAATGCTAGCCATCCTATATGCTGTTACTAAATGGAAACATTATTTATAGGGATGACACTTTACCATGCGCACTGATCACATAAGCCTGAAGTACCTTCTACATTAAAAAATGAATACTCTTGTGCAACATCTATGGCTAGTGAAATTATTAGGTTATGACTATGATATAGAGTACAAATAAGGAAGAAAGAATGTGTCATCTAATGCCCTCTCCAGGATCCCCAGCAAAGTCTATGCCCTAACCACTTCTATTGTTCCTACCAACTTAATGGATGAAATTAGAAAATCATATGAAAGGGATCGTACTATTCAAGATATTATCAAGAGTCTGCAAGTGTCTTCCAGCTCACATCATAACTATACTTGGGTGAATGATCATCTCAATATGAAAGGGAAGGTGGTGGTAGGCAGAGACCTAGAAATGCAAAACAAGCTCATTTCTTTGTTTCACAACTCAACTATGGGGGGACACTCAAGCATGACGGTAACCTCTAAGATTATAGGGGGTTTATTCTATTGGAAAGGACAACAAAAACACATCAGGCAATACATCAGGGAATGCAATACCTATCAAAGGAACAAGCATGAAAATATGGCTAGCCCAGGACTCATATAGCCACTACCCATTCCGTCTGCCCTATTCATCGACATCAATATAGATTTTGTAGAAGGCCTTCTAAAATTAGAAGGGAATGATGTTATCATGGTAATAGTGGATCACTTTATGAAATACACGCATTGCATAACTCTAAGCCATCCTTACTCTGCTTCCGGGGTGGCTAAATTATTCATGAACAACATATATAAACTACATAGGCTGCCAGCTTCTATAACTAATGATAGGGATTTGGTGTTCTTGAGTAGATTTTGGAAGGAGTTATTTAGCATTCAAGGGGTCAATCTACACTACTCATCAGCATATCACCCATAAACAGACAGTTAGACAGAGGTCATTAACAAATGCATAGAGCATTACCTGAGATGTATGACCGGTGACTGCCCTAATCAATAGGCGAAGTGGCACCTTTAACCAATGGTGGTGTAATACTAATTACCACTCAGCTACCAAGATGACACCTTATGAAGTATTATACGGGGTTCCTCCACCTATACATATTCCCTACTTCCATAAGAACTCAATCGTGGAATTAGTGGATGAGTATTTGTCAACTAAGGAAGAAGTGATTAAAACGGTCATGACTCATCTCCAAAAGGCTCAGAATAGGATGAGCATGGTGGCAAACATAAAAAGAAGTGATAGGAGTTTTGAAGTTAAGGATCACGTCTACCTCAAGCTTCAACCATACTAGCAATAGTCAATTGCACACAGATCCTCACAAAAACTAGCTGCAAAATATTATGGGCCTCACCAGGTAATAGCTAAAATCAAAAGCGTGGCTTACAAGCTCAATCTGCCTCCTACAACTCTGATTCACCCAATGTTTAACGTATCCCAGCTAAAAAGGCATGCAGGTAATCATACAGTGCAGGGCGCTCCTCCTACGATACCAAGAACCCCTGACCTGCAACCAAGAACCATATTAGAAAGACGAATTGCAAAATGACAGAATTAGGCAATCACTCAAGTTCTAGTACATTGGGACGGTCCGTCCCCTACTAATGCAATTTGGGAATACATTGACAAAATGAAGTTGAGATTTTCACGATTCAATATTAGGGACAAGTTTGAATTCAAGAAGGGGCAATTGATACCAGCCGAAAGAGAAGAAGAAGAAGAATAAATTTGTATTATAAATTTAAAATGAATTAGCCATTGTAAATTCATATGTATCATTTTAATTATAGTCAAACACATTCTTTTAATTTTGTCAATAAATATTACTTTTAATTATACATACTATTTCAATTATAGTCAAATACATCGTTTTAGTTTTGTAAATAAGTATCACTTTTAGTTGTACATGCAATTTTCCTTTTTAGAACCCTGTAGAAAGAAGAATGCTATATACAGATGCATTGTGACAGACTGGAGGAATATGAAAAATGAAATGAAAAACTTATGAACTCCGAGTTTTAGGGAACTGAACAAACTTGATTCTCTTATTTACGTTAGTTTCAATGGCTGAACATTAAGGAACCCTCCACGCCCATTTCTCTCCAGCTAACCACCATAGTAACCACTGGATTTCCTCCAAATTGGCACTATTCGTTTCTCACCCGTACCAGTGTGTGGCTGTGATTTAGCTGCAATGGGCTTCTTTGCTTTGAGGTTTCTCATCACTTGCTCCGGTTACTCTGGTGCCGACTTCCTGTTGCAAGTCGCTACTCTGTTGTGTTTCTGGTGTTGTCTTAGAGGAAATGACATGTAATCATAATCATGTATTAAATGGAAAACCCAATTGGTTGGGCCTTTTGTCCTGTATTAGCATTGGGAGAACCGCTGCTTTCTTGGTTGGATTGGACATTCAAGAGGTTTGTTTGCTTTTAGTTTGGAGAATTCAGTTCCTTTGCCTCTCGCTGGCCTTTGTATGCTGTCAGGGGGGCTGTTGGTTAGTGTTTTTTAAATTGTTCTCATTTGGTTTGGTTTTTAAGAGTTATTTTTTAATTTCCCAAAAATCTGGTTGTTGTTCTGTCACTTCATTTTCTTTTTTGTTTATAATTTTCTTTAGATGGTATGCTACCATTTTCATTGGGTTTGCCAGGCTTTCACGTCATTTATTTTTGGTTTGTAGGGGCGCATGGTTTTAGGGTCATTTTTGGGTTGCCATTTCCTTTCGTTTTGCTCTTTTGGGTCTGCATGATTTTCTTTTTGTGTTTGGGTACTTTTCTGCCATTGCTTCACCTGACTGGTGTCTGTTGTTGTCCTTCTGCTTATTTGTTGTATTTTTTTGGCTGGAAGTTGTTTCTCAATTTCAGTTATCGTTTTTGTTGACTTATTTTTATTTGCAGCTTTGGCTTTTGTACTTTGAACTGAGAGAGATTAGATTTCGGTTGGTTCTTGGTTAGTGCTGCAGGTTAACAGGAAAACTTTGACTAGAACAATGGAAGAACTAGGGAGAAGGACGTTAGAGAAAGAAGAAGAAGAATTTACACGTTCAAGACGTGTTGAGAGAAAGGACAGAGGAGAGAATCTAAGAATTTTGTTATAATTTTTCCACACCCATTCTGTTCCAATCATTGGGGAATTTAAAGACAAAAAATGCAATTGCCAGCGTGGCCTTAATCACGTGGTTATGCCAGCTGGCTTACTGTTATAAAATGAAAATGCACAAAACGCAGTCGTTAGGTCTTGTATTTAAATTTCAAGCTTTACTGCAGCTTCCTTCTTTTAAGTTCGCGTCTGCTTCCATTTTGTTTGTGACAATGCCCCTTCCATGAGATCAACCTTGTCCTTAAGGTGAGATTGAGGGAATCGCCAATTAAACTCCTCCGCATCTTTCCAAGTCGCTTCTGTCAAAGGTAAGTTCTTCCATAGAATCAAGTATTGGGTTGTTGCAGTATTTCCTCTTTTAACCATTCTCCTCTCAATAATTTTCTGTGGATGCAACAGTGGTTTCTCCGAAAGAACAGGAAGTTCAGATTGCACAACATGATTGCCTACATGTTTCTTCAGCTGGGACACATGAAATACTAAATGTACCATAGCAGTAGCAGGTAATTGTAGTTTGTAGGCTACAGTTCCAATCTTCTTAATGATAATGTAGGGATCGTAATACTTTGCTGATAATTTGTAAGAGCTTCGTTTGTGAACCGATTGTTGTCGATATGGCTGTAGTTTTAGATAAACTAAGTCACCTTTAGAGAACATTCTTTTGCTCGTTTTCTTGTTTGCTTGCTGTGTCATTCTGTTTTGGGATTGCAGGAGGTTGCTCCTGATGAGCTTGAACATGTCTTCCCTTTGAGTTAAGTACTGGTCCACAGCCTCCACTGGTGAGACCTTAGGTGTATAGGGAAGGTGAATTGGAGGCGCCATTCCATATAGGATCTCGTAGGGTATCTTTTTAGTAGAGGTGTGGTAGTTCGTGTTGTACCACCATTCACAGGAGCTCAGCCATCGTCCCCATTGTGTAAGAATGGTTCATGTCATGCATCTTATGTAGCCCTCGATACATTTATTGACCACTTCTGTCTGTCCATCAGACTGTGGATGATAGGCTGTAGAGTATTGCAAGTTGACCCCCTGCTTTTTAAATAGCTCTTTCCAAAACTGGCTGAGGAAGATGCTGTCCCTGTCACTCATAATTGTTGTTGGCATCCCATGCAGCTTATACACATTTTCCATAAAGACTTTGCCTACTGTAATGGCAGAGTAGGGGTGGGTTAGGGCCATGAGGTGGGCATTCTTGCTAAACCTATCGACCACCACAAAGATGACTTCCTTTCCTTCTGATTTAGGTAGCCCATCAATAAAATCCATGCTAATATCTATAAAAGGAGCATAGGACACTGGTAACGGTTGCAGCAGACCTGGAGGCTTGACATTTTCCACCTTGTTCTGCTGACAAATTGGGCATTCCCTGACATATTGCCTTGGCAAAGGGGCTATTGCTAGGCTGCACTATGCCTGCCTCTAGCATTTCAGCCACTAGAGTCTCTAGAGTATCCTTTTGTAGTCCTGAGTATCTGTAGGATCTCAAATTGACAGCCTGGCTCTCATCCTTCAGGGGTATTTTGTGATCATGCCTCCTAGCTGGGGGTAACCTCTTGGATCACAAAAAATATGCTGATAGGCTGCTAGTAGAGTCTGTAAAGGTGAATTTTCATTGTCTTCCCAAGCATGGGGCACTCCCTAAGCAGGGCTTACCAGGTCAGCCTTCCCTACCACTCTTAAGCCGCAAAGCTTGACTTCTGATAGTAGGGTTTCAGTGCTTAGCAGTCCATTTAGTTCCTCCAGGCGTATAGATTGAGCTAACCTAGGATTTTCTCCTCTTAGAGTTTCTTCCCTGTTCTGCCACCAAAAGGATACCCATCTCTCTTCATAGTTGGACAATACATTTCCCAACAACTTCAACCATTGGATTCCCAGAACCATATCATAGTTCTGCAACTTCATAACAAATATGTCGGCCTGGAACTGAACTCCTTGCATCTTCCATTGCAGGTTCTTACATATTGAAGTGCAGGACATGGTGCCACCATTAGCTGCCTCAACCATCATAGGTTTTATGGTTGTCATGGGGCATCCTAGTTTGTCAACCAGATCAGCATGGAGGAAGTTGTGAGTACTCCCCGAATCAATCAAAATTAATATGGGACATTTGTTTATCTTTCCCCATACCTTGATGGTTTGACACCCTGCTGTGCCATGGATTGCCTGGAGTGATAAATGAGGGGTGAGAGCTTTTGCATTCATTGTCTCCACTGATTCCTCTTCTTCTGAATTGTCTCCATCATCTTCCACTATACATAGTGAGTATAGCCTTCGATTTCTGCATCTATGCCCTGGTATGAACTTATCATCACACCAAAAACATAGGCCCTTGGCTCTTCTTTCATCCATTTCCTTGGTTCTGATAGGTCTGGTAGGTTTGTGGTTGGGGTAAACAGTATTATTGTTGAGGGGTAGGTTGGTAGGTGTAGGCAGCAAGGCTTGTGGGGAAGGTTTTAAAGGATTGAGGGGGTGATTGGGGTTTGCTTTGTAAGTGTTGGCAGGGTATATAAATTTTACAGGCTGTGAGTGGGGACTCGCCTGACTCTGTTGTTTTGGGTAATGAGGGGTTATTTTCCGGTATGTGAGAGTGTTGTTGTGCAACCTGGCTAGGTTATAGGCTTGTTTGAGTGATTTTGGCTCAAACATCTTTACTAGGTTCTTAATCTCTATCTCCAAGCCTCCTAGGAAGAACACCAAGGCTTGCTTCTCAGAAATTTATGCTCTATTCCATAACATATCAAAGTCCCTGATATAACCTTCCAAGTCCCCTTCCTGCTTGTGTTTAGTGAGCTCCTCTAAGGGGTCCTTTTGTCCTCCAAACCGACTGCACAAGGCATCCACATACTCTGCCCATGTAACCTCATGTCCTTCCAGGTTTCTGGTGTAATTCTGATGCTAGTAAAGTGCCAAGCCATCCAAATAATATGAAGCTAGTTTCAGCTTGTCAGTTTCCGGGATTTCTTCCAGGTCGAAATACTGGTTGCATTTGTACAACCATTTATGTACTTCTTCCCCTTCAAAAGAAGGGAAATCTCTTCTGGGTCTGCGTGACCTGTAGGTAGGTGGTCCTTCTCCTATCCACTCTTGGTTGCTGGCAAGAGCAGGGTGTTGGGGCATTCGAACATTCTGGGAGGAACTTGCCTCTCCCGCTAGGGTTTGCAGGGTTTGTTTAATAGAGATTTGTTGATTCGCCATTTCTTTCATCATGGCTTTAAGTTGTGCTAGGTCATCTGACTGAGCGTGCAACTTTACTTCTATTCCATTGACTCTTTGATTAGCAGCTTCCAAAGAATCATCCATTCTTCTTACGTCTTAGGACCTGGTTTCTGGTGCCATTTTGCTGAGTCCAAAGACGTGGGCTCTGATACCAATTTGCTGCAGGTTAACAGGAAAACTTTGACTAGAGCAATGGAAGAACTAGGGAGAAGGACGTTAGAGAAAGAAGAAGAAGAATTTACAGGACGTGTTGAGAGAAAGGACAGAGGAGAGAATTTAAGAATTCTGTTATAATTTTTCCACACCCATTCTGTTCCAATCATTAGGGAATTTAAAGATAAAAAATGCAATTGCCAGCGTGGCCTTAATCACGTGGTTATGTCAGCTGGCTTACTGTTATAAAATGAAAATGCACAAAACACAGTCGTTAGGTCTTGTATTTAAATTTCAAGCTTTACTGTAGCTTCCTTCTTTTAAGTTCGCGTCTGCTTCCATTCTGTTTGTGATAGTTAGCCTACTTATCTGTTTCATTGGTGTCCTTTGTGCTATGGCTTTGTTTTATTTGCCTTGCCAGACATTCGATGTTGCGTGTTGTGTTGTTTTTCTCTATCTTATTAATCCATTAGCTGTATTGTTTTGTTCATGTTGTTGTTAGGTTCTTGCATGCGTGCGTTGTCAGCTTCTTTTATGTGCGCTCTTTTAGGTTCAGGTGTTGTTAGAGGTGCATGTCTAGCTTTTTTCAGAAATTGTTTCGTGCTGGTCTTGGTTGGTGTTTATCTGTGTGTCACGTTGTTCCGATTGTGTAAATATACATGTACCTATACAGATATCTTTTCTTACGCCCTTTCTTTCTTGAAGAGATTTTTTTTTGCCTTTTAGATGTGGTTTCCTATCTGCTTTGATTGTTGGCTGGGGGAGCTGAAGTTCTATGTTTTGCAATAGCTGCGGAGGTTGTTTGGATGCTTCTGTCATTAACTCAGCTCACATCCTCTCTTCTTCTTCTTCTTCTTCTTTTTTTTTGCTTTGATGTACTGCTCTTTTCTTCTTTCTCTGCCGTGAATGCTTGATAAGTTATCTGCTGGTTTAGCCTTTTAAATGTGGTTTCCTATCTCTTTTGATTATTGGCAGGAGGGGCTGAATTTTTCTCTTTTCAGACAGCTTCGGAGGTTGCTTCTATAATTAACTTAGCTCACGTCCTCTTTTCTACTATGTTTTTTTTTTTTTTTGCTTTGAGGTACTACCTTATCTACTTTCATTCTTTCCCTTGCCCTGTTTGATTTAGATGACTACCGTGTTTGCCATTCTGCCATTTTAGATTGGCTAATAGGTTTCCTGCTATAGCATAATTACTGCACCTTTCTCTTGGGTGATTACTTGATAAATGATCTACTTGTTTATGCTATTTTGTTGTCAGATGCTTTTGCGTTTGACTTGGCTATTTTTCCCAAATCATTTAATGTTTTTTTTATCTTTTTTTTTTTGTTAAGGATCCTACACTTCTCACTTTCCTCTAGCGTGCTTGGCTAATAAATTTACAGCTGGATTAAGCTGTGTTGTTGAAAGAATTTTTTGCATTTAACATGGGTCTTTTTCCTAAAT
>Ga0325411_1009615_pt1 | contig 10293 bp, 8 predicted proteins | sample PopdelMetagenome_13_FD_206181 | JGI IMG/M metagenome (GOLD analysis project Ga0325411, IMG submission 206181) | Populus deltoides microbial communities from Bellville, Georgia, United States - Xylem-PdIQD-R4 | ecosystem: Host-associated > Plants > Phyllosphere > Stem > Wood/Secondary xylem...
AATCTTCCATCTCAAGTTCTCATCAACTTCTTCTTCTTCTTAATCTTTATTATTATCATTATTAATAGTATTACTGGTATTATTATTATTATTACTACTATTACTACTATTATTAGTATTACTACTAGTAGTAGTAGTATTATTATTATTATTATTATTATTATTATTATTATTATTATTATTATTATTATTGTTATTGTTATTGTTATTGTTATTGTTATTGTTATTGTTATTGTTATTGTTGCTTATAATTTATACAATTAACTTCCCTGTGGTTCGACCCCGGTCTTGCCGAGTTATTTATTACTTCGACGCTCCTGCACTTGGGAGAAGACATCAATCTTTTGGTCGTGTCAATTAGAATGTATTACCTCATTAAATCTTCTAAATGAATCAACATGGACTCCAAATTGCTGTGAATTTGCTGCTATTTTCGAGATTAATTCTCATGCTTCTTCTGAAGTCTTTTCTATGAGTACTCCTCAACTTGTTGTGTCAATCATGCTACGGTCCATAAGTAACAATCCCTCATAAAAATATTGCAGCAGTAATTGATCAGAAATTTGATGATGAGGGTAGCTCGCGCACAATTGATTGAAACAATATTCTTACAACTTGTTGCTGTTATTCTAGCGAATTCCACTGATTTTTGCTCTATTTATTCTCTCCCTTGGCTGCTTAATTTCTTTAGAATTCTTAAGCTAATTAGAAGTTCCTTATGCTACTTAACTCCATCCTTCTTTATCTGATCCTTAAGTTTGATTAAGTCCTTCAAAATTTGTGTTGAAAATAGACTTTGTTGTTGTCACAACTCTATTATAATTCCAACTCTGCTACAACTTAGACTTTGTTTCTGACTTGGTTTCTTGCAATATCCGACCATCCCACCTATATTCTTTCATTCATGACATATTGGAGGCTTGATCTTTACCTTTTTTAGGTTCCAATACCCATCATTTCTATGTCAGACTCTCAGTCATAGTGGTATACTCAACACCGTCAGTTTTCTCATCAGATCAGGAGAGGAATCTCGCCCTTCAGATTGCTTATGGGGCTTTTGGTATCAAGTCTGTTTTGTTTTCTGATCAGTGTTAACTACAGCGTGGAATTTCTACTGTTTCACAAAAGGGTCAGTCCCAAAATTCTCTTCTTTTCTTTTTCCTTTTAGCTTCGTTTTTATATGGATCTACTGGTTAGTTCTAGCCAGCCTATCCTTGAGGTAACACTTAACAGAGAGAGCAGTGGCCTTGCAGCAACAATAGCAACCCCTAAATCCCTATACTCTGTCAAAAAAATCTCCCCCCACCACAACTTTGTTGCTTGATTCATATATGCTGTTGTTCTTGAATTATTGAAGTTAATTTGAGCCGTGATAGAATATGAGAATTTGAAACTTTGCGCGCTATTGTTGGATAAAAAGCCAATACTAATTGTTGCTTCAGAACTTACTATACCAGAACAAGAATTGCAAGAAGAGTTACAGAAATTGAGAGCTTGAAGGCCATTTAACCATAGACTATCAAATTCGGCACACTCCAGTTTATAAAGAACTCTATTTGCTATGATGTGGCATGGTTACATGTACTAGTGTAGTTTCAATGCTATGATTGTTCTAACAAAGATCCTATATGAATCGCTTGATTTCTTTATAGTTTCTTGAACAGCTCCTCATACTTCTGGTTATCTTCTATACGCATTTTTTAGGTTTTCCTCAAATTTGTTTGACCATCTGTTTTTCAGTTGGCACACACAGCCAAAGAAAATCTAAAGGTGAGGTGAATCTTGTTTTTGTGGTGTCCTCCAGTTATGGATGTTTAAATCTGTTGTGGATGATCTGCGATCATTTTATTGTTTAAGGTTTTTCCTTTTCTAGTAATTAGGGTAAGAAGGGCTGTGTTGAAGTTTGTTTTTAGTTGGGGTTGATTTAAGTCTGTCTTTCTACAGCTCTCTGAAACTAGGGTACTTGATGCTTGGCTTGCTACATGATCCAAAATGAGATGCTTTTCACAATCGAATTGCCCTTTTGTCTGTGAATGAATAGAATCGAATCATTAGGTCGGGACCACCTCCAATTTCTTACGCGCAAGTTGGAAATCATTGACCTGATCCTTCTGCATAAATCATGCAACTCACAGATGTATAATATTTTTAGTAAATAGAAGATTTTAGTCTTGTAAATATTCTGCATATACTTCAGCTTGAAACTTGGGTATATAAGAATGTCCGGGAAAAACAGAGAAAAAGCCAGTGTGGTGGCAACTCAGTTTTCGGTAGTGTCGATAGTAAATGATCGATCGATTGATTGATGCAGCGCTGTACATACACTTAGTGGTGCCTAAGGGCCACGGCACAGCAACGATGACAATCACTGGCACTTCTGTTAGTGAAGAGACAAAGTTGATGATTGCATTAGATGTGGTGTGTTGTGGACTCCACGAGTACTGGATGAACTACTTGCTGATACAGCAAAATCAAGAGTATATGTTGCGACAAACCGTAGATCACGCATGTACTGCTTAGATTATGCTCACTGAGAAATATTTTTTTAACTTTGCTAGTTTGAAAAATACTTTAGACTACTAGTAAAAAAAATCACTTTAGTTCCCTGTAGTGCTGACTATCTATGAATTTTCCATGTGAATTTCATCAACAAGAGCGTTTACCTCAGTAGTGAAACATTGCTGTGCCGCTAGACGGACTCTTGATACAGCAAAATCAAGAGTATATGTTGCGACAAACCGTAGAACACGCATATACTGCTTAGATTATGCTCACTGAGAAATATTTTTTTAACTTTGCTAGTTTGAAAAATACTTTAGACTACTAGTAAAAAAACATCACTTTAGTTCCCTGTAGTGCTGACTATCTATGAATTTTCCATGTGAATTTCATCAACAAGAGCGTTTACCTCAGTAGTGAAACATTGCTGTGCCGCTAGACGGACTGTGGTGTTAAATCGTTTACCTCAGTAGTGGAACGTTGCTGTCCGCTTGACTTGCTGTGCCGCTAGACTGACTGTGGTGTTAAATCGTTTACCTCAGCAGGGAAACATTGCTGTAGCGGTAGACTGATTGTGGTGTTAAATAGGCAAGTTCTTGAGACCAATATTCTTCACATCTAGCAAAGCCAGCCATTTTATAACACAACAAGGCGATCTGCTTAAAAGAATCATGAGATTTCTGAGGGATTGCATTTCCGTACTTCTTTTTTGCTCCACTTTGCTTCTGATTGTGGAAGTAGCCACCCCTATTGACACCATTAACACAACCCTGTCAATTCGAGATGGAGACACCATAGTCTCGGCTGGTGGCACCTATGAATTAGGATTTTTCAGCCCCGGAAAATCCAAAAACCGATACTTGGGGATATGGTATGGCAAAATATCAGTCCAGACAGCAGTGTGGGTTGCCAACAGAGAATCTCCACTTAACGATTCATCAGGTGTTGTAAGGCTTACCAACCAAGGACTTCTTGTCCTTGTCAATCGCAGTGGAAGCATCATTTGGTCTTCCAACACATCAACACCTGCTAGGAATCCAGTTGCACAGCTTTTGGATTCGGGAAACCTTGTTGTGAAAGAGGAGGGTGATAATAACCCGGAAAACTCCCTGTGGCAGAGTTTTGAACATCCAGGTAATACATTAATACCGGGCATGAAGATAGGACGGAATAGAGTCACTGGCATGGACTGGAGCTTGGCAGCATGGAAGTCACCAGATGATCCTTCTAGAGGTAACATTACAGGTATCCTTGTTCCTTATGGATATCCCGAGTTAGTAGAGCTGGAAGATTCGAAAGTGAAGTATCGATCTGGGCCATGGAATGGTCTGGGGTTCAGTGGTATGCCTCCATTAAAACCAAATCCAATATACACATATGAATTTGTTTTTAATGAGAAGGAGATATTTTACAGAGAACAGCTTGTTAATAGCTCAATGCATTGGAGGATTGTCTTGGCTCAGAATGGTGATATCCAACAACTTTTGTGGATTGAGAAAACCCAGAGCTGGTTTCTTTACGAAACAGAAAACATCAATAATTGTGCGCGTTATAAACTATGTGGTGCAAATGGCATCTGTAGTATTAACAACTCTCCGGTGTGTGATTGCTTAAATGGATTTGTACCGAGAGTTCCAAGAGACTGGGAGAGGACAGATTGGTCAAGTGGTTGCATCAGAAAGACTGCACTAAACTGTTCAGGAGATGGGTTTCGAAAAGTCTCAGGTGTGAAGTTGCCGGAGACAAGGCAATCATGGTTTAACAAGAGTATGAGCCTGGAGGAGTGCAGGAACACGTGCTTGAAGAACTGCAGCTGTACTGCGTATGCAAACATGGACATCAGGAATGGAGGAAGTGGGTGCTTGCTTTGGTTCAATGATCTGGTCGATATTTTGTTTCAAGATGAGAAAGACACCATTTTTATACGGATGGCTGCATCAGAAGTAGGTATGAATTTATCATCTGACGGTATCTATTACTTGGATTTTAGTCACTTTTAGAGAAGTCATATTATTTGAGAAGATCTTCCGATTAAATGCATGAGAAATTTTTCTTTCTAATCTTATATCCTAGTTTTCAGAACTTCATATCACACGATGCCTGAGAGTGCCTGTGTATGCTTGTGCTGATGTGTGTTGCTAGAGTGATAACTTGGTCAACGTCTCCTCTTCCCCTCTCTGTTTTTTTCCATAGGTTTCGTTGAACAACCGCATTGCTTGTGGACATAAATTATAGAGACTTGAAGGATAATCACATCATCAATCCTGAAAATCTCACAATTTCTAAAATTCAATGATGTGTTGTAGATGCTTGCAAGATTTCTTGCACAACATATCATTTGGCATGAAAGAACTTGAGATATTCATAGAAAGAAGTAACTTCTTGAAGCATAATAACATAACTAGATCAGTGACTAGACATATCACTTGGTGTTGGTGATGGTTTGGTTTTTCTCTGCCCAGAGCGGTGCTGTTTTATTATGTATGAGTAGATAACTGGGATTGAAAGATCCAAGAGCCGAGGAAAACTATTCACAAATTCCTATTTATTGTCTTTTAACTCTAGTTTTTCTCTACCATGATATAGGTAATGGTGATGGTGCAAAGGTTAATACGAAATCCAATGCAAAGAAAAGGATCGTGGTAAGCACTGTGTTGTCCACAGGACTTGTGTTCCTTGGACTAGCCCTGGTCTTGCTCTTGCATGTTTGGAGAAAGCAGCAGCAGAAAAAACGTACGTATTCTACCATGAAAATCTAACCAATCCTATCGCCCCCATTCCACGACTTTCAGAGAAGAAGTCTAGTTAATCTCTTAATTTAAATTTGATTTGATTAATCCAAGGTAGGACAGTAAATTGTTCAAGACTTCATTAATATTTAATGCCTTCAAAAGAAATTTGAGTATAACAACAAATAGAGGTGAGAGATCCCATGTCTTTTTTTTTTAACCTTTCCAATTCGTAGTAGTAATACTAACAGGAAAAATGACAGGTAATTTGCCAAGCGGATCGAATAACAAGGATATGAAGGAAGAACTAGAATTACCCTTCTTTAATATGGATGAGTTGGCTTCTGCAACAAATAACTTTTCTGGTGCCAATAAAGTAGGAGCAGGAGGTTTCGGACCTGTTTATAAGGTAATAATTATCTGTAAACAGTCATGCAATATGTCCCCTGGCCTCTGAATTTCATCTTACAAACTCCTGACCCCAGCAATATGTCGGACCGACCATTTTTTTAGCATAAAACAATGACTGATTGGAAGAGTTCCTTAACAGATACAAAGAGTATGCAACACCATTTCGCAATTCTCAACTTCCAGAAGATGCTTACGATGCTGAGTCATTATTTGCAGGGAACCCTTGCAGATGGACGAGAAATAGCTGTGAAGAGGCTCTCTAAGAATTCAAGACAAGGACTTGATGAATTCAAAAATGAAGTTAAACATATCGTGAAACTTCAGCATCGGAATCTAGTGAGGCTTCTTGGATGCTGCATTGAAAGAGATGAAAAGATGTTGGTCTACGAGTTTTTGCCTAACAAAAGCTTGGACTTCTATATTTTTGGTATGAATCTCACAAAACCTTTTCAAAAAGTTAAGCACTATTGAGCTTTCCAAAACCCTGCATTAAGAATCTAATTATAAGATGTTTATCTTCCTTCGAAGCCCTTAGGAAAGTGGCTTCGTAGGGGGAGATTACTTTTCTCCACTTTCTTTCTCACAAATCCTGCCATATATGCAATTGTAACTCATTCTTTCTTGTTCTCTCTTGTATTTAATTATGAATCTGATAAGAGCCATAATGTATTGACTTGGGCAGATGAAACTCATAGCTTACTACTAGATTGGCGTCAGCGCTACAATATCATCAATGGGATTGCTCGTGGACTTCTTTATCTTCACCAAGATTCGAGACTAAGAATAATCCACAGAGATCTGAAAACCAGCAATATTTTGTTGGATTACGAAATGAATCCAAAAATCTCAGACTTTGGCCTGGCTAGAAGTTTTGGAGAAAATGAAACTGAAGCCAGTACTAATAAAGTGGCTGGAACGTAGTAAGTGTCTTCTTCATCATATGGATTTTATGCTCTTAGTTTGAAAATGCGACCTAAAACTCTATGAATACATGCAGTGGTTACATATCTCCAGAGTATGCAAATTATGGACTCTACTCGATAAAATCAGACGTCTTCAGCTTTGGTGTATTGGTGCTAGAGATAGTGAGTGGCTATAGGAACAGAGGATTCAGTCACCCAGATCACCACCTCAACCTTATCGGGCATGTAAGTGCCAAAGCAATGTCAGTTTGACTCTTTCATTTCAATAAATTCTCGAGTAATTTTGTTAGTTACCAGATGTCTGAATTTATGAGACTTGAACACTTCAACTACTTGAAGAAAACTGAAGAAATTATGAAAAACAACTGAGACCGACAATGGTCAATGTTGGATTTGCACAAATACGTAATGTGTTCTTAATAGCATGGCTTTTGTTTATCAGGCCTGGATACTGTTCAAACAAGGCAGGTCTCTAGAACTGGTTGGGGAATCGAAAGTTGAAGCACCTTATTTATCTGAAGTACTACGTTCGATTCATGTGGGGCTATTGTGTGTGCAAGAAAATACAGAAGATAGGCCAAACATGTCATATGTGGTTTTGATGTTGGGTAATGAAGATGAACTGCCTCAGCCTAAACAACCAGGATTCTTCACTGAAAGGGATCTTATTGAAGCATGCTATTCATCAAGCCAGTGCAAACCACCTTCAGCTAACGAGTGCTCGATTTCATTGCTGGAGGCAAGATAGAGTGCTTGTGTTTTTGTTTTGTGTGGTCTTGATGGTTGTGAATCTGCCATAAAACTTCTACTGTGTGTCTGCTGTAATAAGGTTATGAATCTACCATGCATGCTTAATTTCTATGAGATTTAATAACTTTTTTTTAGTGATAAAATGCACTCGATTGTTCTAGTGCGTGCTGAGGAGTTGAAATAACAAACACACACTACTAGTTGCAGAAATAAAGGTTGAAATTGAAGAGAAAGCAACTAGAAGATGTTTTCTTCAGTGAAGAGAGAATTTCTGGGATTCTTGTTTTCATCACAATGTTTTTGGATTTTCAATTATTAAGGATCTTGGATAAGGATCTGTTGTTTTATTCAATTATTAATGTTTTAATTATTAATTATTGACTAGATAGTTACTCACGCATTACATGTGTTAGTAGTACTAACATTAATATTAACACCAACAGCCATGTTGCCGACATCGTTAACAAGGTTTGGTATATTTTCTTTCTCGGAATCTCGATTACCATATATCCTCTAGATTAACATCTTTATTAGATATATTTTTTTCTCCCATCACCCACCTTAATATCACTCGAAATCATTCCTTGAGAAGGTGTCCAACCAAAATTACTGAAAGCCACAATATTTATAAACATGATATCATATTTATCATAAAGAGCTGGCTTAATACTGGAATGCTTGAATTTCTTAGCTCTATGTATTTCCTATAATAAAAGAAAATATTATATCAAATGAAAATGAAGGACTGGAAATGAAAAATTAGAGAATTGTAATAAAATTTGAATATTGATTCAATAACATCAAACCTGAATTTTAGATTTTCACCACTCCTTACCGGTAGAAAGAGTTCTCAACTCTAAACTCCAGCCCACTCCTGTTTTGAAAATCAATTTTTTTCATTTCCTCCAATTTCTTTTTATCCCGTCCCACTTATTTTTCAGTTGTATTTTAGTGAATCCATGGCCAATTTGCTTTTTAAAGGTAATGGTGACATATTTCCAACCAGCTTTGTCAAAATAGGTGTTGGGTCTCATTTCCTTCTCAATTGTCTTTATATAAATGTCACAAAATATTTGTAGCATTTCTTTAATCCAACATTCCTTATCTTGAGATTTAGACTCTTAAATGTTCTAAGCTTAATTAAGTTTTCTACCGTAGGATTACGCATTTAATTTTGATAATGCTATATATTAATAACAACGTTGTAGTGTTAATAAATTATAGTTTAATGTTGTCTATGAAATTTTGTCTAGTTTTCAATGCTCTATGTTTTGAGCATTAACAAAATGAACCTTGTAATGAAGTTTTGTGTTTTATGAGTAGCACCACAGTCTGTATTTGTAATGTAATATGCATTATCATTAGCAAAGTATATTGATGAAAAGAAGGTAATGACAGGGAAAGGTTGAGAACAATATGGTATGACGATGTTTAATGAATTTGCTATTATATAGTAGTTATAATACATCACTATTATACTTCATACGAACATCAATTAATTATCTTAATAGGTCAAATGATTGTTTACAGTGTTATGTCTGCAGCTTCATCATCTATTTTTAAGTTAATGAAATCTCTACATCATAAAAAGACCACATTAACATATTTAAACTATGTATCATAAATAAAAAGACATGAAAGCATTATAATTAGAACATCAATTAAAAATCGTAATGTTTAAACTGTGTATCCAGTTTGGTTCCTATGTTATAGTATCCAGAACCTGGCTAAAATACCCGTTTTCTGTCCAATTTAGTTTGGTTCCTATGTTTTAGCATCCATAGCCTGACTAATGTAATTTTTGTGAGTAATTTTTTTATTTTTATCCTGTCCTCTCTACATCATTTATCAAATCCCGACTTTCTACATCATTTCATCCATTTATATATTTTTTTCGAACTCAAAATAACGGCAGCTACACTTTAAACCTTTGTTCATTAACTCTATGAAAAATCAGAAGCAGCAAAGTTAAGAATCTCCTAAATAATGCAACTAAGAAAGAAGAAGATTAGAACCACGAGTGCTTACCAGAATTACAAAGAGCATATCAACGGTTCCTAGAACAATAAAAAGGGTTACAATTTCGATAATGAACAAGATCTGATTAGATTCGATATTTTTTAAAACATGCACATATGAGAAATTGAAGACATATTGAAATAAAATTTTACCTAGATTTTTCTGCAAAAAAACACTTGCTTGTACACAAAAAAAAAAACAAAAAAAGCTTATAAGACTTAAGGAAAATAGATTTGGTGGTGGTTTTTGTAGATCTTGGTCGTGGATGTTAGTTTGTGTAGATCTGGTGGTGGTTTGTGGGTTTTCCGATTGTTTGTGGCTACAAAACATAAAATAAAAAAAAGAAGGGGTCGGTGAAGAGATGAAGATGTGGATGCTGAGAATAGTCATTTCACTGGTTATCAAGAGAATAGGGAGGAGAAGATAAGATTGGGTATTTTGGTAAACAAATAATTGAATAGTCTTCTAGCTATGCACAAGAATGATAAAAAGCAGATATGGGTTTTTTTTGTTGAACTTGTGGCTGGCCCACAAAAATTTATGGTCCCACTTTGTTAAACCCGTGGTTTCATCTTTGATATTTTCATCTCAGTATATTACTACAATGTGCTTGTTTGAACTCTATTTCCGACAAATATCTTCCTCTTACAGCATTTTTAGGTGTGGGTCGTCCAGTATTGGAGAATATTGACAAGTTCCCACTGGAAGGCACTTCACCGCCATCATCATACCGTGGAACGCGATTGATTCTCGTTCTCATATGAGGTTCGAAATAGTATGAGATAAATGTTGAGATCTCCTCAACAATATAGGCCTCACATATCGAAACCTCAACATGCGCCTTGTTCTTAACCTTTTTCTTGAGATTAAACAAGTACCTGCATTGAAATATTAATCAAGTATTTTCAATTAAGAAAAACATATAAAATACTTTTATATATGAATTACATTGCAACTATAAT
>Ga0325411_1009616_pt1 | contig 10292 bp, 8 predicted proteins | sample PopdelMetagenome_13_FD_206181 | JGI IMG/M metagenome (GOLD analysis project Ga0325411, IMG submission 206181) | Populus deltoides microbial communities from Bellville, Georgia, United States - Xylem-PdIQD-R4 | ecosystem: Host-associated > Plants > Phyllosphere > Stem > Wood/Secondary xylem...
CGCCCGTTGCCACCAGAGAAGAGATGAGATGAGACCCCAGCTTTAGTTATTTTTTTTAGAAAGTAAATTTTAAGAAAAATAAATTTTTAAAAATTGATTTTTTGAAAAATATTTTCTGATATTTAGCTGGAAAATACTTTTCAGTGTTTGTTTATGTCATGAAAAATAAACTGGAAAATAATTTATTAATAAATTAATTTTTTTTCAAATTTATCTAATATATATAAAATATTTAATCACTTACAATAAAAAAAATAAAATCTAAAAAGTATAACGATAAATTTTTTTATTATATCCTATATTCATACATAGCTTATTTTATAAAATATTTTGATGGGTATTTTAGATAAATATTTTTTTTTTATGGATAAAAGCAATTATTCCTTTAATATCCCTTTAATATATATCAAATAAACATCAAGAAATAAATATAAATATCTAACATCAAACATAGTCATGCATAAATATTACGTTTCGATGTCATATACATACATATTAGTTCAAGTTACAAACATAAACATGCTAGACCGAATTAAATAAGTAAACATTCTCATCAAATAACAAACTCGTCAATACATACATATTCAGTAATGCCTTCTAATTAATTATACCCGGTTTATAACCAAATAAGGAACCATTGATTCTACCCAAACCAATCTACTGTACAGCATCATCTACCATTCAATATACTCGGCTTATAACCACTAATAAGAAACCACTGCCTATTGCTATTTTCTACTCAAACCAATCTACTCTGCGGTATCATCAACATCAACGGGTCTCTTCACAGTCAAGATTTCTACCAAAATCAATTCTCTCTTTCATCATCAACGCAACATCATCAACGCATCATCATTAACGCACACACATCACGCCAACAAAGCACATGAAATGCACAAAATACAGGAAATGCATATCAGCAACAGAGAAGGAAAATCACATCAGGTGGAGAAACAGAGCATGGGTTTGCTGTGTTTTTTTCACAGAAACCAAACAAATTGTTTTGTTTGCCAAACAAAACAATTTGTTTGGTTTCTGTGAAAAAAACACAGCAAACCCGATTTCTGGAAAAAATGGGTTTGGGTTTGTTGTGTATGGGTTTGTAGTGTTTGGTTTATGGGAAAAATGCAGGGGTTGTGGTTTTCTATGGATGGGTTGCCTGGCGAAGAGATTGGGAAGGAAACGGGCCCGAAGGGCGCATTCAGCTTCTGAAAAAAATGGTGATTCTTTGCTGTGACAGTGATAATTCTTTGCTGTGATAGCAACAATGGCGAAAGGAAATAATTTTGCCGTGTATGTGTATAGGTCTGTGTTTGGTTTCTGGGTTCAATTTTTGGGTTTGTTGTGGTTGATTTTTCCCAGGGGTTTGGGTTTGCTGTGGTTGAATGGGTTGCCTTTCCATGGGTTTCGGTTTACAGAGCATGGGAGCTTTTGGTTGCAGTGAAATACCCGGCTTATAACCACTAACAGAGCATGGTTGCAGTGAAATAACAAATAAACAAGGGAAAAAATGCAGCACAAGATTTATGCCATAATAATAACAACAAATTAAAAATAAAGAGGATGAAAACAAGATAAATAAAGATATTTGAGAAAAAAATTTACCTGAAAGATGCTTGCAATTGATCTGCATAAATTATTTGGGAGAGAAAGAAAGTCTTTAGGATAGGGGACACCTTTTGTTAATAAAGAAAAGGAAAGTATTTTTCGTAGAATAAAAAAAGAAAAACACTTTCATGCTCTAAGGTTTTATTTTTTCTATTAACTGGAATTGAGTTTTTTTTGACCGATTTTCCTTTATGTTTGTCATGAAAAAATAGAGAAAATAATTTCCAGGAAAATGAATTCATGAAAGAAACAAGGCACCCATCTCCATTCACTTCCCTCTGCCGGTTCGATTTTATACGTTTTACCTTTGGACTGGATAATTGCTAATTTATGCTATCAATTGGAGTTTCTTTGTGGGCCTCGAATATTATTCTAAGCCCACCCTCACAAAAAAGGGCCCGACTCACGTGCTGTCGCGAAGAGACCGAGAAGGGACCACATTCTGATATGCTATCTATAATAATTTATTATGTTATATTATATAAAAATACTAATTTTAAAAATACTCCAATTTTAATATATCTTTAGAATTCCTCTCCATGCATTAACTGCTCCTTCTGCACAAACCCTCCAAAGGAATCAAATCAATTTTAAGGAGAGCATAATATTTGGCACCTGTGACCTGATTTGACAGCTTTTCTTTCTCAGAGATTTATGAGTTTTTCTACGTTTATTTTTTCCCTTTTTCTTTACATTTAGGGTTCTTTGCTCAACATTTCACATTTTTTCATTTCCAATCGGGCGAGTAACGGGTCATGTCCATCGATGGTTGCTTTGGTTTTTAATTTGTTATTGGTTTGGATCTTCAATTTTATTAAAAAAAATTGATTACATTAAACAATCAGTTAACTGACCCTCTATGCGTGAAAAGATGGCTCTTGATGAAAAATAAATCATTTCGATGCAACTCAAAGGCTTTTAGAGGCGCAAGATCCTTACTTTCTAGCAGCTGAGAATCCATAATTCAAAGTGACTTGGTTTTTTAAAGTTCCAAGAAAAAGAAATGCATCAGATTCGATTTATCATTCGGGCCCTTGTCATTTGCTTGTCGATTCACACCACTGTATCTCACATTCCTACTCGTAATCTTGATCTTTTTTACAAACACCAGGAAGTGCATAGAAATGCATAGGCTATGAATAAATAGAAAGCTCAAATACCAGCAGAAAAGCCAGCGGTTCTAACATGAAAAAAGAAAAAAAAAAAAAAGAGATTGCGTGCACTACAAGATTTCACAGTTTTACCGACGGACATATTCCATCGGTATGTGATTAAGATTTCGTCGGTAATATATTTACCGACGTCCTCCCCAACGGAATACGTCCGTCGACTTTCTTTTCATCGGTAATGCCAGATTTCGTCGCTATATCGGTCGGAAAAACAAAAAAAACATTTGCGAAGGTTTTACAGACGAACATTGCGCGCCGAGAAAAAAAGTTACCCGCTTGAAATATACCGACGGATTTTAGCCCATCGGTGATAGTGTGACATACCGATGAATAAAAACCGTCGGTATAGTTATCGGTGAATGATTGGAATACCAACCGAAGATATCCGTCTGTAAATTCGTCGGTCATTCTGGCAGGCACTGTACAATACCGACGGATTATGTCCGTTTGTGAAGTGGTCGGTGAGTTCGAAATACCGACCAAATATATCCGTCTGTAAATTCATCGGTGACTGTGGCAACTATTGTCAAATGCCGACAGATATAGTCCGTTGGTAAACCCTTCGGTGATTATTTTTAAATATGTTTTTTAAAAATTATTTAACATACATAATATAAAATTATATAAATTAATGGTAATAAAAACCAATTATGCAAATAAATTTTTTATTAAACATCAAAAACAAAAGAAATAAAGTTAAAAAATATTCATTACAAACTGAATGTGTTTTAAAAAAATATTAAATCAACTATTAAAGTTAAATAATATTCATTACAAATTAACATAATGGTGGAGCTGGAGGAGGAGGAGGAGGCTAGTTGTTATAAGGCCAAAAAGAAGGAGGCGTACATATATCACGACAGTGTGATGCCATGTTCATGACAAATTCACGAAATTGATCATGCTCCGCTTTGAGGTGTGCATGCTCCTCTGATAAGTGGTCATATTTTTCAATGAGTGGAGTCGTGTGTTGTTGTAAGGCCACGAACTCCTAAGATTGTGTGCTCGATACTGATTGGGAGCTCCCAACACTTGAAACACTAAGGGCCACCCGTAAGTTATCGGTCGTAGTGTTGGAGAGCCCGTAAACCTAATTTTTATCGGGTCCACCAGACGATCGAACCTCCATCCACAAATCCGGATCAAATTCCGGATGAGTCAAAGAATCGTCCTCATATCTCTCCCTCAACCGGCTATTATAGGTCTCTTGAAAATAAAAAAAGTAATCATCATATTCAATTCAATAAAAATAATAACTTACAAAATAAAATGGTTGACCAAACATACCACGAAGTGTCAAGCACGGTTGTCAACGAACTGTTGCGCTCCCTTTTGGAGGTCTTGACTTCGCACGTCCGTCTCCACAAACAGCTCCATCTGGCTCAACTCATATCCAAGCGACGTAGCCTATAATGAAAAAAGATTAATTAACAACAAATTAATTTAACGATATATTTCATTAAAATTAATCTTACAATTTGTTTCGCATGTGCAACAAACTGAATGGAGCCGCCGATGTGCATTGTCACCGAGCCATGAATTGGCTGATTCTGGTTGCCAGCACCGGACTGTGAGCGTCGTGTGAACCGCTCAGACGTCACGTGCTCAAGATAGTGCGGCCATATATCTTCCGGAATGTATATCGGTTTTAAATCCCTCCAAACCGCCACGTTGTTTCATCCTTGAAAACCCCTATCTCTCGCAGTTTTTTTTGCCTTTTTTTGTGCTTCATACCAAAAATCATGCAACATACTTCCATAGCGAGAAATTAGAAGTTGAAACATAATTTTTTTCCTAAAAAAATCTTGTATTGTTTTCAATGTTACCTAGTTGCCGCGTGCTTTTCCCACACCCTCCTCACAACTATGTCATGCGCCCTGTCCCAAGCGAATTTGTGCTGTGTATAAATAATTGATAAATAAAAATGATAATTTAGTTACAATTATATTAATAAATTATTAGAAATAAGCTGAAAATTAGAAATTAACACCAACCTCAAATCTGCTAAACCGTGCATCGATTTGAATTATCCATTCAGGATGTCTGAATACCTGACTCCATTGAAATAATGGAATCTTCATCGATGATTTAAACACTGATGATATTACTCGGGTGGCCTCAATGTTTGTTAACCTGAAAATAAATTAAATTCATGAAAAATAGATCAGTTGTTCATATATTATATTATAATTTAAAAGAAAAAACTAAAACCTTAACAAACTTACATTGAAAGGTGACGTCCTTCCACTGTGCCTCGTACTTGCGGGTAAATTGATTCCGTTGTGAAGGCACGCCACCTCTGCGCTGTGAACCCGCGCTGGAAGAGGCAGCATTGGTTGACATTGTAGGTGGCGTAGGTGCCGCTTCTTGAAAGGCATCTAAGGATACGTCATCCTCGCTGCTAGAAGAACTAGCTGCGACCATACATGAGTGACCAGCTCTGATTTTCGTTCTACGCATCTACACAATTGTATACGAATAATTATATAATTAAATTCGAATGTTAAAAAAAATTCGACAGCACCTTTACTATACTGGATACTACCCAAATCCACAAACCTGCAAATATTGACAAAAGCCACAAGCAATTGACTCCATCTATACTAATATTGTATATAACATAACATCTATACATATAACATTCATTCTAATTACAAGGTAAATTCAACATTAATAACATATTCAATCATTAATTATATAAATATAAACAATAAAAAATATTCAAAAAATTCAAAAAAAAAACTCTAGACTAACAATTAAAATTAATGCAAATAATTAAACACAAATCATGCAATAGTGTAGTAAAATTACTAATTATTCCAACATATTCAATAACTTATTCTAAGGTAAATTCAATATTAATAACTACAATTCAACAAATTATTTAATAATTATGCCATTACAACAATAAAATATTGAATATATGGATCAGGCATGAGCAGCCTTATGTTAGTGGGAAACACAATGCTGAAAACAAAATTAAGATTTGCATGGATATTATCACAATCACTAATTAGTTTATGGAGTGATGGGATCGAGTTGCTTAGTCATCATCTGCTTCAATTGTGCTCTATTAAGAACTTGCTTGCTCATTTCCAGTTTCTCTGATATGCATCAGCATATCATTGTACCAGCTCATTCTTCAATAATTTTGCTTGATTTGGATTCTTTTGCATTATTGGAATCAAACAGGTGGAAAGTAACTCGAATGTACGGTGAAGACGAGGTAGAGGACAGGTTTGGAATCCAGCCCTACTGGGAAATTCCAAGAAGTTCATTGCAAGGCTCCTGGCCATTCTTTGGCTTAAAGGCCATACTGTCGTGGTGTCGTGGCTGGCACTCCAGCTAGCTATGACTGATTCTCCTCCTCTAAAAATCACCAAAGGTTAAAATGCCCACGCCATATCCAACAACATAATGGTGCATTAAATTGAGCTCCTCGTTTTATCTCTTAATTGATTGTACCAGCTACCTCAATGCTTTTTAATGAGTAGAGATGTAAATTTAGTTAGAATTCGATGGATATCAAATCTGAATATGTAATTTTTTTATATATATAATCATCTTAGACAGTGAGTAAGAATATGAGATATGTATTTGTATTTTTTTAGATATATATGGAGAATATTTATATTTTTTTAATCCAGTATAATATATACATATCTCAAAATTAACATAGCACATATAATACATGGATAACATTTATAATTTTATCTTGTAATATATATATTAATTTATTTTTTGTTGAATAATAATAGTACAATGGATATTGGATCCTTGAAACTTGATGTATTAAGTATAAATATCTAAATTTTTAACCAATAAATATATATATAAAAAAAAAAACTCAAATACCCGTTTCCGTCCCCAAGATTAAACAGCATTGAGTATTTAATTTTAAAGTAAAGAGGTGTTCTTCTTCAACAATATCTCATTCTTCTTCGTAGCTTTGTAGAAAGATTTAGCACAACTTTATTGTTTTTTGAGCTCATTCCCTTCACCATCTATATTAACTTCAGGTATCAGATAATTTCCGATCCTTTCTAGAGACTAGTTTCATTTTTATTTTTTTTTGAAGTGCCATTTCAGCCTAGTGAACTAACTGCCTTCTTTGAAGATTTCAGGCCACGTTAGTATTGAAAAGAGTGACATCCTCGGTGAAGGAGACATTTTATTAACTTTTTTGTGAAGATTTTAGAAAAAGTCTAAACTTTGTGAGAAGAATGTTTGGGGGAGCTAATACGAATTTCCGGAGAGTTTTAATTTGACCGAATCTTGCAAGTTACTTCAAGTTGCTGTGGATGGAAAGCCAAGTGAAGGTCAGATGATAAAAAAAAAAAAGAAAAAGAAAAAAGCTTATTGTTTTCAGAGACATGGAGTTTGATGAGACATTTAGGCATACTAGGTATGGTCACCATGGTTACAATATTGATGATGATTCAGATGTGGAGAGCGACGACACAAACATGGACGATTCAAATACGAGAGCGTTGGAGAAGAGAGCGATATGCATATCGCTCTTTCATTTTCTTTCACTATTACTATGTGGAAAAATGATTTTTATATGACTAATCAAAGAACAAGGGTTTAACTACAAAAATGCTTTTTTTTAATTAATGTAGGTATCTGGGTCAGCTTGCGCGTACCTCGACTAATTCTACAGGCCCTAAAGTTAACGACCATGTAAACCTCTAGTAACCATCATATGAGCAATTACGTGGTTTGAACCTGAGACTACAGATAAAACAAACTATTTAATCCCAAGTTTTTACTACTAGACCATCTCCATGGTTACTACAAAAATATTCTTCTTCTGTAGAGTTGTCGCTAATTTTACTCCTTACATTATCCATTATCTTAAAATGTACCCTTCTAACCACCATTCAAATTAGTTGACCTATTCTTGAATATTGTATAGTGTGCGACTGATTTATGAGAAATAAAAATTCAAATCCATCCAAAAAATTAAAATTTATAATCTTCGAGCTCAATTGGATTCAATTTTTCTTATTTTCTTAACTTCTCATCTATTTATTTATTTATTATATTAGGCGGGACTTAGTTTTTTTAATTCTTCAATTCAGTTTAAATTGATTAATTCTTTTCTTTCTAAACAATATTTCTTAAAACAATAAATTTGATTAATATTAAAATTTTGGAGTATCCTCGTAACTTCTAAGCTGATTTTGTAACAAGTTTGGATGGATAGCACATGGAAATGTAGGATGGGTAGAATTTAAAGGTAAAATCGATGAGCGTGGTCAGTGAAAGGTAACATTGATACAGATCCTATAGGTGAGGAGTTTTTTTGTAGTTAACCCAAAGAACAAGGACAGTTTCTTAGAGTATGATGTTTCGTATGTAAGAGGAATTGCTGATAAATATTATCTTCCTTGGAATGAAAATGAAGCTGTTGGCTCCATTATGCTCATTCAGTGTTCGAGGACACTGGTTTAAATTATTTAATGACTTTTCGGGACGATGAACTAGTCGAAGGGCACCTTGTAGCTTTGTTTTGGATCAGGGTGCTTTTGCACGAAACAAATTTAAGATCGGAACAAAGTTTGACTTTGTTTAACTCGAGTCTACGTGATCCCATGTTAAAGACACTTTTCAAAGAAAGGCAGCAGTGACCTCGTTTTTTTCCATTGATACTTAATTATGTGGTTTCTAAGGCCCACGTACAAGGAGGGTCATTCAACACCCTTCAGCCCCTTTACTTTACAAGGTTTCGAGGGGAAATACAGGGGGGTGAAAATGGAAAATACACATGAAGATTCGGCATATGATCAATCCTACCATCTCAATAAATCATATGGGAGGAGGAAAAAAAAGATAAGAAACATGTAAAATTAAGATAGTTCAGCAAGGACTAACAGCATCTTCAGATGAATTCAATAGTTGTTCCAGATAATCAGCACCTAAATCTTCCAACACCATCACATTCTCTATCCTAACATTACTCTCTTTCTTGCTTCTGCTTCCCAATTTCCTTCTCATGGAGTGCTTCCTCTTTAGAGCCACCACAGGCGAGCACCCATCCTCTTGGTCAGTACACTTCATATCCTTCAGTGACTCCCTCACTCTTTCAACTGGGAAATTCAGTGTCGCCCCAGTTCCTCTCATTGAAAAAGCAGCTTGGTCATAAGCCAAAGCAGCTGCCTCTGCACTATCAAATGTGCCTAACCACACCCTTACGCCATGCCTTGTGGAATCCCTTATCTCTGCCGCGAATTTGCCCCATGGCCGCCTCCTAACACCCCTGTAGGACTTTTCCTTGTTGGGATCTTCTTCGGCCACGGAACTAACCTCTTCTTCCTTAATAATTCCATTATAGGAAGTTGCTTTTGACGTTTCTTGAGTGGCCTCCGAGATTAGCCCAAAAAGAAGCATTTCGTCGGAGTCGTTTTCATTGAAGGGGAGAGAACTTTGGTTAAAAGATAGGCCATGGAAAAAATCTGGCGTTTCAAAACAAGATTCGAATGAAAAATCAGAATTTGAGGAGTGAAAGAAGGAGCCATCCATTTGAATTAGCTGGGGGGGTTGGTTTTAGTTTTGCCCTGCAATTTGTGTTTTTTGTGGCTTCCTGTTTTCTTGTAGTGCCTACTGGGGTGTGCAAAATTTGAAGTCTAGTGTTCTTTATATACCCAGCAAAGGGATGCAGTCAGTTAGGCAGGATTTTGATTTTATCTATAAAAAAATAATTACAAAAATATAGATATTTTTTTGTAAATACAAGTGTGCGGGTTTTTCATATAATATTTAATTACAAAAATATTTAATCTTCATGTTGTTCCACCTAAAATCATTTAAGCTAGTCTTGCAATATTCTAAAATACAGAAAAAAGAATGGATGTGGGATCCACATCTGCATGCCTATGGGGTAAAATTACACATTGGTCAACTGAAGATGGATGGCCACGTCAGAAGAGTTTTGTGATGACATCATCCCAATCATATCAGCTTTGTCTGGGTGTGGGATTTTTTGAAGAGGGCCTTGTCCACTTGTCATCCACGTGGATGAAAATTAATTTCCTCTTTTCCCCGTAGTTGGGACATCTCAGGTTGGCTGCTGCGTTTCCCTCCAGATGCTCCGCTCCTCTCCGCTCGAGCAACCACTTCTTCATTTGGTTTGTTCTCCCTACAATGACTCGAGGGAACGAGTGGTTTTTCTCACTTGTAAGGTACCACAATGTGAATAAACCTTAATTTTAACAATAATAATAATAAAATTACCATAATCAGAGTCGATTTAAGGTAAATGTAAGTCTCAAAAAAACTATAAATGTATTCTTTTAAAATATTTAAGAAATATTTTATAATTATTTTATATATATATATCTAATAAATAGGATCTTGGATAATTTTTATTATGAACTTGGGATTTGTTTTATTAAGTGATAATAATCTTCATTTCATAAAGTATAATTAATAAATATATCTTTAAACATTTTATTAAATAGAGTATTCGATCATTGCTGAAGCAACCCTTAGCTTAAGCTACTTCTACCTTAA
>Ga0325411_1009620_pt1 | contig 10289 bp, 2 predicted proteins | sample PopdelMetagenome_13_FD_206181 | JGI IMG/M metagenome (GOLD analysis project Ga0325411, IMG submission 206181) | Populus deltoides microbial communities from Bellville, Georgia, United States - Xylem-PdIQD-R4 | ecosystem: Host-associated > Plants > Phyllosphere > Stem > Wood/Secondary xylem...
TGTGTGTTGTCATTATCCATTTTTTATCTTGTTTTTCCAAACAAATTTTCAAAAAAATAAAAATAATTTAAATGAAAAAAATAATAAAAAATAATTGAAGAGTGAAATAATAAAAAATAATTGAAGAGTGAAATAATAGGAATGAAGAAAAGGGGATGAAGATGATGAATGATCAAATAATACAATGAAAAATCAAGTAAATAAGAAAAATAAAAATAAAAATAAATAGTGATTCAAGAAAAATCACTAAAGGGTATGGCTAAATCATTGTAATCACACCCACAAAATATTATTCATTAGAATATTATTTTGTATTTTTTTTAATTTTATCTTTTAATATTAGGTTGTTTTGGAAATTATGTTTCATAATTATTTTTTCTTTTTGTTGGGTTATATATCGGTTTTAAGGATTTAGGTTTTTTTTTTTTTCATTTCAACCTTTAATGTTAGATGTGTTGGAAGTAGAGTTTCATAATTTTTTTAAATTTTTTTTCTATTAATTTATTTCTATATCTCATGACATTGGTTACAAATTTAATAGGTTAACCCATGTTGACTCAATAATTTTTTCTAGCCTCTTTTTCTAATTATTTTTTTTTAATTTTATCTTTCAACACTATGTTGATTAAAAATCAACATTTATCATTTTTTTTTATTTTTTTATGTGATGTTATTCCGATCTCATTATTCGGGTCATGGGTTCGGCAGATAAACCTGCCAAACCCATATTTGTTTTAAATTTTACCTCTAACAACTTATTTTTTTTCTTTTTATTTATTTTTTTTAATTCTATCCTTTAATATTAGATTGTTTAGGGATTGAGCTTCATAATGTTTTTTCAATTTTCTTTATGTGGAGTTACCCTAGTTTCATGGATTTAGTTTTTTTTTCTTGATTTTAACCTTCATCTTTGGATCTATTGGAAATGAAGCTTTGTAATTTTTTTAAAGTTCTTTTTCAATGTTATCCTTCAACATTAAGTGTTTGTGAATTGATTTTCATAATTCTTATTTCAATTTTTTTTTATTTGAAGTTATCCTAGTCTCATGGATTTATATATTTTTTTCAATTTTATCTTTCAACTTTGGATAAGTTGGAAATAGATTTTTGTAATTTTTTAATTTCCTCTTTATGAATTTATCACAGTCTTATGATTTAGGTCGCGGGTTTAACAAGTTAGCCCAAGCTGACTTGTTTTTTTTTCCCTTTTTTTAATATATATTTTTATTGATTTCATCCTTCAACATTGGATTGGTTGGAAATTAGATTTTATAATTATTTTTTAATTTTCTTTCCATGGGGTTATCTTAATTTCATGACCGGGGTCATGGTATTTGTAGGTTAACTCGAGTTTACCTAGGTAGTTTTTTTTGTTCCTTTTCTTTTAATTTAAAATATTTTCTTTTTAATTTCACCATTTAACATTGAGTTAGTTAGAAATTAAAATTTACATTTTATTTTGGTCTGGTTTAGGGTTATCACAGCCTTATATATGACCCAAGTTGCATATTTGACAATTTAACTTGGGTTGATTTAATATGTCTTTATCACAATATTTAAAATAAATGTCATCTAATATATCATTGTATTAATATTTGAAAAAAAATATTTTGTTAAATATGTACATATTTTGAGTTACTGATTATAATTTTTTTTTATTAAAAAACATGCTAGATGTGCTTGAAAAGTATTTTTTACATCAAAAAAAATTATTCCAACTACAGTATAACGCAGAGCAATAATCTAATAAAATTCTAAACCTAAAATAAATTAAAATGATTGAGAATGCTTTTATTGTAATGGAAACGTTAATAATCAATATTATTATGAGAAGATAAAAGTCGGTATAGTATAGAAGAGTTAAAGCTAAGTCCTAAGAAGTCTACAGAGGATGCATCCGCCATGGAAGATGATAGCATTGATAAAAGTCGGTAATAACTTTAGAAAAAAATCATGAATTTTAAATCTTGTACACTCTTTTTTCAAAAAAGAATGATTTGAAACCTGTATCGAAGCTCGATAATGTTGAATTTTTTTTTTTTAGATTCGAAAAAATCTCATCCTATGAAAAGCATATTTTATTAGCTCAGGTGAGGAAATAAAATTCCATCTATTCCAAACTTTTATAAAAAATGTATATCTTGACTTGAACTCAAAATCTACTATATAAATCTTAAATTTTTTACTATCACCTACTCCTTTTAAAGACGATAATGTTGAACACGTTTTAAAGCTAGGGAGGAATTTAATTTTAATTGAATGACTAGTCATGTGGTTAGATGCATGTACCCTGTTGAAGATGGAGCTAAAAAGTAATAAAGGTAAATTTTTGTGTCATGATTGTATGAGTTGATAGAAAGTGAAATTTAAAGTTTTCTCTACCAAACAAGACAAAAGGCAAACCACCCTAACTCTCTGCAACAGTACTACACCCTTAGCTTCGTCTCCACCGGTTTGCACCCCTAAAACCTCGACAACAAATGGCCAAAACTTTTGACCCCAACCAGCTTCGACAACCTAGTTTTTCTTTAGTACCAAGTAGTTGGTTTGTGGCCAATGACTGGGATCATTCTCAAATGAATCGATGACCACAAACCATGCCCTAAAGACCTACCCCTCCTTCACCTCCTATAAATGGCGATGATTTCCAAGATAAAAGGTAGGAGGAGGCCAAAAGAAAGGGGCAAAAAAAAAAAAAAACCTCTCTAGCTCGCTCCCACAAAAAAAAAAAAAAAAAAAAAACCCTTTTTTCTAACCTAGCCGTCAGGAACAAAGAACTGGCACCCATCTCCCTTTCCCTCACCATAAAACCAACCTATTACCATCGATTCTAGTACCTTCACCTCCACAACCCATGACAACTCAACTTTCCTCAAAATCTCCCTTCATCAACCAACAACTCTTTCCTCTCCAGACTTGGTGGTGCCACCATGAGCCTCTAGCATTCTGTTTGCTCTTCCTCAAGCCAATAACTACGTACAATAAGTTCTCCACAACAAACTGGAGTGCCTACACTTCTTCTCCATAGTGACCAGCCTCAGCCATAACAGCAGCAACGTCATCCTCTTTCCCAACCTTGGAAAGCAGTATTTTCAAATTATTTGGCCCTCACATGTTTTTTTCAATAATTTTGTTTAATATTAAGTCGTAAACTTATATAGTAAGATACGAATTTGATATTAAAAATACTTGATTTTCTTTAAAATTTCAAAAAAAATCCATAAAAAAATTCAAAATAAAATCCCTCATTTGAAAAATACAAAAATACAAAAAAAAATAAAAAAAATTGCATCTTCCTTGTACTCCAGAAAATATATAAAAAAGATCATTAGGATTTGGTCAAAATTTTAAATAAAAAAACCTTTTTATATTATTTTCTTGCTTTTTAAGATAGTTAGGTTTTAACCTGATAAGATAATAATTTTCATATCAAGAAAGATTTTTCTTTAACCTTTGGTAGATTTTTTTTTTTTTTACTTTAGAATGATTAGGTTTTAACTTAATGAGATAAAGATTTTCTTAGTGAGGGTAACTTTTCTCAAACTTTAAATAGATTAACAAATGAAAACACAATTTAGAACAAACAACAAAGCAGCTTACCATAGGTATAATGCATTAGAGATGATATATCTTCTCTTTGAACAGCTAGTGTCCTTTCCCAGACTCTCGCATATCATTAGGTTTTCTAGAGACCATAATACCAAGTGATGACTTCTTTTTTTTTACTAATAAATGATAAAAATTCCTTGTTCTTTCCACCCATATCTATCTTGATAACCCTGATTCAGAAGGATGATTGTCGTGATGCCGGACACATACAATAGGGGGTATCTGAGTCTTTTCCTTTTTTTACATAGTAAAATTATGTTTCTATTCCTGAAGTCAACAAAAATTAAAACTAGTGACCAATAGTGTTTTTTTTATTTTCATAAATATTATAATAGTAAAAATTCTTCTTTGCCATCAAGTAAAGAAAAACAATAATTAAAATACATGTTTTCGTACCCTTTGAGTGGCACATGTGACGCCACCTGATGGCCAAACTTGGTCGTCCACTGTGTCTTTGAAAGCATCACCATATCCTCTTCTTTCTAGTGTGACGCGCGGTGGAGGTTAATGGGTGGTTTGTCACTGATGGTCGTTTCTTTTGTTTTCATCATTCTTTTCTCTCTCCACTAAAGAAAGTGTATGTCTGTTCTTATTTGTTTTTTCAATTTTGGTACTTATGTTTTTAATTGTTTATTTTCATCATTGACCCTTTTAGAAAAGTTTTATATATTTTCAATTTAGGCTTTAAATTACTATTTTTCATGTATTATTTTTTTTTTCAATTTTCTCCTTATTCTTTTGGTTTCTAATTTTCTTCCTTGGCTCTTTTGTTTATGTTTTATTGGTTTTTAATTTCATCATTTAATCAAAATTTATGTCATTTTATTTTTTCAACTTAGGCCTCATTCTTTTGATTTTTTTTCTTTTGTTAAAGTTTTTTTCTTTTCAATTTAACCCTCCAATTTATTTTTTTATGCCCTCTAATTTGTTTTTATTTTGGTATTCACCCTCATTCTTTTAATTATAATTTTTATGTGATTGATTTTTTTTCCGGTTTCATCCTTCAATATCTGATTTGTTCGAGATTGGGTTTCGTGATTTTTTCATTTGTCATGCTTCCAATCTAATAACATGGGTCAGAAGTTTTAAGAGTTAATATGGTTAGGGATCTATTTTTTCTTCATTTACTTTTATGATTGTATCATCTTACATTAATTTTCTTATTAAAAACTTGTTTTGTGGTTATGTTTAATTTTTTTTCTAGCAGTTTATTATGATCTCATGACATAGACCACGAGTTTTGTAGGTCTTTTTTGGATAGAGATTTTTTTCAAAAAAAAATTATATTTAATTTTTGAAGAATTTTTTTTAATTTTATACATATAAGCTTTATTTTATAAAAAATAGTTATTTTGAAATAATATTTCTGATATGTCAGGCCTTACATAATATTTTTTTTCTTTCCTTTCATTTACTTAGTTTCATATGTGTTTCTATTTCTATTATCTTACATTAATTTAAAAACAAAGAATTCAGTAAACACTAACGAGTAAATATTTCATTTTATTAAATTAAATATTTTGATTTACATTTATCTTTTAATTTTTATAGGTTCTTTTATAGTTATTATTAATGACTTTTTTTATTTACATATATAATTATCAATTTATTTGATTAAATATTTAGATAAACCTTTTGATTTACACTTTGAATAACATGTATACTCAAAGTTTTTTCTTAAAATAAAAGATTTTCAACGGGCAAGGGGACATGAGTTAATTAGCTAGTGTCTGTGTAGAGAGAGAGAGAGAGAGAGAGAGAGTGAGGGAGAGAGATATTCTCATAGCCTGTTTTTTATCATAGTTTTTCCAAACATATTTTTTTAAAAAAATAATAATTAGAAAGAAAAAAAAAATCTATAAGCAAGGAAGAAAAGGGGGCAACGATGATTAATGATCAAATAATATAATATAAGATTCGCATAGTCAAGATAAATAGATATTTTTCCAGTTTTAATTTTTTATGGTTTTGATAGAAACTCCAATACTATATATTAAGATCTAGGGTAGACATTAAAAATACATTACAGAACCCCACATAGAACCCCACCGTCACGATCGACGACTATCTCTCTCGTCAAGCATCTTCGTATAATGTCCAAGTGAAGATGCTTCATAGTGTTGAACACGTTTTAAAGCTTGGGAGGAATATAGTTTTAAAGCTTGAATGGCTGTCCTCATATGGTTAAATGCATGTACCTTGTCGTTGAAGATGGAGTGTGTCATGATTGCACGAGTTGATAGAAAGTGAAATTCAAATTAGAGGTGAAGCATGTAATATATTGAGGTGCATAAAATGTATTGTTTGATTAAACTCGACAAAATAGAGATAACTTTTGCTAAAGATATCCAAATTAAACCAAAATTTATTAGTTTTGAGAAAAATAGAAAAACAAATAAGAAGAGATTTCAGGTCAAAAAAAAAAAAAAGAGAAGCAGACAACACGAGAGAGAGTTGATAGCAGAGGGCTTTTCACCATTGACAATTTTGGATGCAAGATGAGGAAGATGTTAAAAAACCATCTCAATATAATAGCTTAAATTGTTAAGTGAGATTCCAGGATATAATTTATATTATTTTCTAACACACCCCCTCAAGTGAAAGCCCTTTAGGCTTGAAACTTGCACATGTTCATATTATCTTGTGTTTAATTTTTATCAAATAAATATGGAAGGTGAGATTCAAACTCGTGACCGCTTGGTCATCAAGATATCATGTCAAATAACCATATCAATCCAATAATTTAAACTGTTAGGTTTGATCCCATGATATGATTTATATTATTCTCTATCAGAATATTAGCTTTAGCATCTTGACAAATTTGTTTTACTCTCTCTCTCTCTCTCTCTCTCTATATATATATATATATATATATTTTGACATAACCAATTTTTTATTTTTGTTTTTCTGAATATATTTTTTAAAAAATAAAAATAATTGAAAATAAAAAAAAGATTGAGAAGCGAAATAATAGGCTAGGAAGAAAAGGGGACGGTTATGTAATATAAAAGAGATTCAAGTAAATTAAAAAACAAATTATACAAAAAGATCTGCATATATTTTGAATTTGCATTTAAAAAAAACTTGTCGCACCCGACATCGTGGTGGCTTTAAAAATTTTGTTTTTGGAAAAGAATGGATTTCTGGCATCCTGTTCTTTAATGGGGATATTCTTTGTTTAAGGAGTCGCCACCTAGTATTATGGTCACTAGGAACCCTGACTGGTCAGCAGAGATTCTATGGTACGGGACTGGTTACGCAAAAGGGAAGATACTATCACCCCTTAAATGTCCTGCCTGAGGCAGGCTGCATTGCTGGTTTTATCATAAATTGCAAACATTTTGTCGGTTTATGCTATGATGGTTTGCGTGTAATATTCTTGACTCTGGCGCCAGTAAATATTTAACTACGGATATTTCCAACTCTGGCGTTGGTAAATATTAAGCAGCTATAAAAACAAAATAAATCTAAATCAGTATTTTTTTATTCCTGACTCTGACGTCAGTGAATAAACAAATCAAATAAATTTATTTTTTACGCATACACATTTTTTATGTAACTAAATAAAAGTAAAATATAATATAATAAAATAAATTTACATCAATATCTTTATTCCTGACTCTGGCGTCAGTGAATAAACAAATCAAATAAATTTATTTTTTACGCATACACATTTTTTATGTAACTAAATAAAAGTAAAATATAATATAATAAAATAAATTTACATCAATATCTTTATTCCTGACTCTGGCGTCAGTGAATAAACCAATAAATTTATTTTATTTTATTTTATTTTTGAATGCATATTTTTTATTTTTATATAATTTAATAAAATACAATAAAATAAATTTGAATCAATATTTTTATTCTGACTCTGGTGTCAATGAATAAAAACAATAAATTCATATTTATTTTTTTATTTATACAAACATACTTTTATTATATATTTTTTTATTTATATTTTTGTATTATTTTTATGGGCTGGGCTGGGCTAGCAACACGCGTGCTAATCCACGCGTGTTGCTACACTGTGCAAGTGAATTAAAATTCACTTGCACAGTGCAAATGCAATTTTAACAAAGGAGCGCAAGAAGAACAGATTGCTTACCTGGTCTGCTGCTCGTTTTTCCCTTCTTCTTTCGTTCTTATGATTCTGTGAATGGTTCGTTCCCGTGCTCCTGGTATTTGATCGGTCTCCTGTGCTCCCTCCAGTTTTCCTTTACTGTTTGCGGCTGCCGAAATTGTGAAGGAATTTTGCCTTCCCTTTCCTCTGCTTCAATCTGCCCCTGTCTTCCCCTGAGTTTTTCGTCTTTGTTTCGTCTCTATGTTCTGGGTTCCTTGTCCCTCCTTCGGTTTGTTCGGTTCTTTTTCCCTCAGTTTTCCCCAGTTTTTTTTCAGTCTCTCCGCCTGGCTTTTTCGTGTCCCCAGTTTTTTTGTTTCCGCCCCCTGTGTTATTCGTCTTCCACTAGTCCTCCTCTGGTTTTGTTTTGGTTCTTCGTCCAGCCCTGTTGTTCCCCTGTTTTCTGGGTTTTTCTATGGGTTCTGCTCCAGTTCTCTCCTCTGGTTTTCGGTCCCACAAATCCCCCACTGGTTCTGTTTTTCTCCTCTGATTTTCGGCTCTCCTCTTTTTTTGTTCTTCTCTCTGTCCCCTGCGTTCGAGAAGATGGTGATGTTAACGTTGGTCCTCTGGGTTTTTTGATTGCGTTTGTCTCTGTTTTTCTTTGTTTCAGTCCCCTGTGTTATTCGTCTTCCACCCCTGTTGCTGGGTCTTTCTCTGATTTTTCGTCCAAAAGCCTCCTCCTGTTTCTGTTTTTCTCCTCTGTTTTTTCCCCTGTGTTATTCGTCTTCCACTCCTTCTCTATTTCCAGTGTTCTTCCTCTTGTCTTTGCTCTGGGTTGATTTTTTTCGTCAGCTCCCCTCCTGTTGCTGAGGCCCCCCTTCTGGGTTTTGCTTGAGTCTTTGTTCCCGGTTTTTTATTCAAAATCCTCCATTGGAGCTGGGTTTCTTCTCTCTTTTATAAGGCCAGAGATCTTCAGAAACCGTCTCCTCCACGACCGGGATCGTGGCAGAAGACATGGTCACGATTTGGATCGGATGCACTGTGATTTTCCTGTTGAATCGGCTGCCCTGTCGAAATGGACGGGATGACGAACAGTATTGCAAACGGCACCGTTAAACTATTTTTAATTTGATCCCTAAACATTTTAAATTCAACAATTTGGATCTCAATTAGTAATAATTAATTTCTAATTATGCCCTTGGATTACTTTCAATTGAACTCTCAGTTATAGTACCATTTACACAACAGTCCTGGGTTTCTGAACTATTTAATTTGGTCCTTGAACTTTAATTTCCTAGCAATTTTTCTTTGTACGAGCTCCAAATTTTGGTATTTCTTCAATTGAACCCCTGATTCCTTTAATTAATTAAATCAAAGTTTAATTAATTACTCAAACTCATCAATTCTTTAATTAAGCTCATATTTTCATTAATTAAACTAATTCAAATTTTAATTAAATTCTCAAACTTATTAATTCTTCAATTTCTGACCAATTGACTCTTAAATTTTAAAAATTTCAACATTGAACTTTGAATTTGTGTTGTCTTAACCCCATTCTCAACTATTATCATTTTTTTAATATTTATTCAAAAATTGGATTATGACAAAACTAAATAGCGAAAAAATATGTTTTCATTTTAATTTTTTTACCATGAAAGTTTGTGTATATTTCACTATATTTTCCTGTGCTATTTGTTTTTTACAATTTAAAAAAGACAATTAATTAAATTGGTTTGTTTTGTTTTCCTTTCCTTTTGTTTCATATTTTGAATTTCTAATTAAATATTTTACGATAATTTATTATTTTAAAATAGTTTTCCTTACCGTATGAAAATTTTTAGGAGGAAATTATGATTATGAAGATATTATAAATCTGGTTCTTATATGAATGTTTTATCATTGCTACCATGAGAATGATGTTCTCTAAGCCTTTTTCTTGAACAATTATAGCAAAAATAAATTCATATTATAATTTATGATTTTTAGAAGATTCAAAAAAATATCAAGGAAAATATTTTTTCCGAGAATATTTTTTTAATGACAAAAAAATCATGCTTTTTGTTAAATACAAAAATTAATAATTTACAATTCATTATTAGGAAATATAATAAAGTAAAAATTGGACGGTCGAATCTTAGAAAAACGTGTTACAGCTTTCTGATCATGTATTTCTAAAAAAATGAGCTTATCTATAATTTTCCAAAAAGATATGTATAAGATGGTTTTCTTCCTTCAAATCATATTTTTTAAACTTCAACTGGCCTGACGGGTTAACCTGAAATTCAGAGCTAAAACCGGGTCAAATTAAAAAAAAAATAAGAAAAATTATGACTAATGTGACTCGGCTAATTTGACGGGTTGACCCGGTAAAATCTTGTTCTAACTCGTTGATTTTTTTTACTAAAATAATATTATTTTGTTTTTTAAAATAAAAATTAATCCAGATAACAGGGTTAAAATCCAGTGAACTAATCAATACTTGAAATCCAGACCTTCAACAAGATGGAGTTTAAAAACTATTCTTCAAATTCTCGTACAGGAAGACTTTCATTCATGCGTTCATTGAAATTTTGTACCAGAGAAATGTGATTTATTTACTGAGTTAGGACTAGTACTACAC
>Ga0325411_1009623_pt1 | contig 10286 bp, 4 predicted proteins | sample PopdelMetagenome_13_FD_206181 | JGI IMG/M metagenome (GOLD analysis project Ga0325411, IMG submission 206181) | Populus deltoides microbial communities from Bellville, Georgia, United States - Xylem-PdIQD-R4 | ecosystem: Host-associated > Plants > Phyllosphere > Stem > Wood/Secondary xylem...
GTCTTTCCAGTCTTACAGCTTGAGCAGTAAGTAGTATTTACTGATTTATACACGTCAGCGATCAAAAGTCAACATGGTTGGGCAAACATGAGGAGATCGAGTTTAGTCCGAACTAGTTACATGCCTCACGTGATGCCGTGGATCAATTATTTTTTGCATTTTAAAAATAGCCAAGATCTAAAAGTATTAGGTTTTTTTGCAAAGTTATACTCAAGAGTCTCAGGTTTGGTTGCAACGCCTGACCCAAAAGTAATGTTTATAATATTAATAATAATATTAAACTTGGGTTAACCCTTAGCATAAAAGTGTCTAGACTGCGATACCAGACCCAATAGCATTGGACGTGGGTCTGGTTTCAAGGTCGTGTCATAAAAGTATGATAATTAAATAGATTAGTTAAAAAGAAAACAAACCAACAAGAAGAAAAAAACTAATGAAAAAAAGAAAAAAATATGAATTAATTGGGTTAACCCTTCAAACCAGGTTAACCCGTCATACATTGAATTCGCATCGTGAAAATTTGATAATTAAAAAGAAAAAAAACAAATTAATGGGTTAACCAAGAATTAACTGGGTTAACTCGTCAAATCAGGTTAACCTGTCAAACCCGGAATCCGTGAAATGAACGTTTGATAACTAAATAGAAAAAAATTTAATATTAACAATTTAAGTTAAACAAAAAAAATTAATTGAAAAAAAACAAAAAGCATCAGCCTTTTCACTGTGGACTGCACTGTACAGTTCATAGTCAAAAGCATAAAAAAAAAAACTAAAGGCATCAGCCGAGAACTACTTAGAAAAAAATTTAATATTAATAAACTAAATTAATTAAAAACAAAAAATAAAAGAAAAAAACCTCTAAGAAGAAAAAAAACTAAATAAAAAGAAATTTAACATTAACAAACTAAACTAAACGAAAAAAAATAATTAAAAAGAAAAAAAAAAAGCAAAAATAAAATAAAATTCAGGTTAACTCGTCAAACCAAGTTAACCCGTTAAACCCGGGATCCGTGTCATGAATGTCTGGTAACTAAATAAAAAAAAGTGAACGTTAACAAACTGAACTAAACAAAAAAAATTAATTAAAAAAATCCGGGTTAACTCGTCAAACCATGTTAACTTGTTAAACCCAGTATTTGTGTCATGAAAGTTTGATAACTAAAAAATAAAAAATTAACATTAACAAACTAAATTAAACATAAATATTTATGAAAATAATAATAAAAAAATTGACGGGTCAACCCGGAATTAACTGAGTTCACCGGTGAAACCAAGTTAACTCGTGAAACTCGGGTTATGTGTCATGAAAGTATAATAACTAAATAGAAAGAAATTTAACATTAACAAACTAAACTAAACGAAAAAAATTAATTAAAAAAAACAAAGAAAGAAGCAAAAAAAAATCCCAAAAAGCATAAAAAAACAGCTAAAAAAAAACTTAGACAACTTTAAAAAAATAAAAACAAAAACAAAAACGCCAAAGGAATCAGTGTTTTACTGTGGACTGCATTGTGCAGTCCACAGTAAAACACTGATTTCTTTTAGCTATTTATGAAAGTTTGATAACTGAATAGGAAAAAAAAAATTACGGGTTAACCCAGAATTAGCTGGATTAACCCGTCAAACCCGGAATCCGTGTCATGAAAGTTTGATAACTAAATAGAAAAACTTTAACATTAACAAACTAAATTAAATGAAAAAATTAATTAAAAAGAAAAACCATAAAAAATCCTGGTTAACTCGTCAAACCCGGAACCCGTGTCATGAAAGTTTGATAACTAAATAGAAAAAAATTTAACATTAACAAAAAAAATTCATTAAAAAAAACAAAGAAAAGAAACAGCTTAAAAAAACAAAGCAAAAAAAAAAAAGAAAAACAGTTCAACGTTTCACTTTGGACTGCACTCGAAAAAATAATTAATTAAAAAGTAAACCAGAAAAAAAATCCGGGTTAACTCGTCAAACCCGGAACCTGTATAATAAAAGTTTGATAACTAAATAGAAACAAATTTAACATTAATAAAAAAAATTAAACAAAAAAAATCATTAAAAAATCAAAGAAAAAAACAGCTTAAAAAAATAAAACAAAAGAGCTTAAAAAAGAAAAAAGTAAAAAAAAAAAAAGGAAAGCAGCTTGTCAGCATTTCACTGTGAACTTGCACAGTGAAACACTGAGCAGTTTTAGTTTATTCTTAATAATACGAGGTTCTGTGTGTTTTTTGAAAAATTATTTTTGAGAAATTATTTTTTTTGTTTGTTATTATAAAAATTAGTTAACGAAAAATACTTTTTGGTCAACAGAAAATACTTTCTAGTCAAAGGATAATTTGGTTTGGTTTCCAGGAAAGTGTTTTCCTTTTATTTTAGGCGGAAAACACTTTCCGGAAGTTGTGAAAAATTTAAAAATGACATATTATTTGCTGATTATATCAAATTTGGTCCTCAAACTTTTGATTGTTATATATATTTTGTTTTGAATATTTTTTTTTCAATTTCATCCCTTAGAATTTAATTTTTATATTAATTTTGGTCCTCATTTTTATAATTGTTATTTGCTTTTCCCTTATTATTTTTTAATTGAAATTTTTTATCTATCAAATTTGGTCCTCATTCTTTTGATTGTTACTTATTTTATTTGAAATAATTTATGAAATGTTAATTATTATTATTTTAATTTCTTCATCTTTCATTTTTTTATTTTTTAGATTTGATCTCTATTATTTTGATTATTATTTATTTTATTTGAGATAATTTATGAAATTATATTTTTTTCAATTTCATTATCATTCAACTTTTTAATTTGTAAGATTCGTTTCTCATTATTTTAATAAACTTGAAAAAATTAAAACATTAATAAGTTATTTTTCAGCTCATTTTACATGACATAACCAAACATTGGAAAGTGTTTTCCAACTTATTTTTCATTACACTACCAAAAATCAGAAAATAATTCACTTTCCTAGAATTTACTTTTTTTAAAAAAACTATTTTCCAGTAAATAAACTGGCTTTATCACGAGTAAGTAGCGGCAGACAAGGAAATGAATATTGAGTGGATGAGATAAAGATGTTTATTAAGGAGTAAGCTTAACCCTACGGAGAAGAAAGACCAATGAGGAGCACTTTTAGAACCGATATATGTATGGCAAGTCCTAGGAAAATGAGGTGATGCAAGCAAAAGCTAAAAATAATAATAAATAAAAAAAATACATGAATTTTAATGAGTAAAAAAAATACTATAGATATAAATCTTAAATTTACAAGTTTTATTTTCTCTTTAATAATAATCCTTCAAGATGTTTACAAATTATTAAATAGGTCAAAAACCCTACCTTAACTATAAAATAAAATAAAAATATGAAATTACAAAGGAAAAAAGCATGAAATCTAAAAATAACATGGAAAATCACAAAAACTATCAAGATCAGGAGCCAGAGCGAGATTTTGAAAATTTAAAGATATGATGGTCGGAGTGAAGATTGCATGCTACTCTAAAAAAAAAAACAGGCTCCAAAAATTCCTGTAAAAATTTAAGCGCGATTCAACGATCAAATCAAAAGTTATGGCTCTTTTGAGCCATTATTCTAGTCTGGCACGACCAGATCTCCTCTTGGACCTAGACTTGTCCTACTAGTCTATAAATTCATCTACTAAATCATTCACGTAATCTATTTGGAGCAGATCCTCATATAATTATGATAGATCTACATCTAGCTGTTCAGAATCACTTATTATCACAAATCAAACTACATTAATAAATCATTCTGGTATGGGACAGGTGAAGCGATCAGCTGGTTGGTGAGTCTGTACATTTTATGGAGTAAGGAAAGTTAGTTGATTCATTTCCTGAGGTTCTTTCTTCGCAAGAGTCAATGCTAGTAATGCAAGATTGGATTAAATACCTGAATGCTAGGGAAGCTCGTCAATCCCGATCTATTGAAGTGTTACTTCAACTAGTCTATTCTCGAGGCAAACTAGTAAGCCATATGAAGTGGCGGCACTTCCATTCTCGGAGGGATGCCCCGTATGAGTAGAGGCGCCATGAAAATGAATATAAAAGGAGTCTTTATCCATGATAAGCATATAAAGTATCGAGCGGCCACTGAAAAGTACGTAGGCTTCCCGATGCAGAACTCTATTCCTTTCACACTTGAAGTAGAGAATTGATTATGCCAAGAGAATAGAATTTGAGGAGATTACTTAATTATTATTTAGGTCATTCCCTTATCTTTCTATTATGCCTATTCAAATCTTTTATTTCCTCCCTTGGTTGATTCAATCCCAAGACTAACTAGTCGAGTCACTTCATTTACCCTAATTGTTATTGATTTGTCAATTTTGCTTACTCTTTTTTGACTCGTTGTCATTGAGAAGCTTCACTTCCCTTTTCACTATTTGGATCCTATAAGAATGGCTCGAACCGTAATATTTCAAAGCTCGGATAACTTGAACTATACTGAAGGAACCCTTTATTCCAATTCCTCTCCGCCTCTTCCATCCATTGCTAGTATTATAGAATGTGTTGTAAAATAGAAAAATATTATGTTTCCTCTTGTATAGCTTTATATGTTTTCTCTTGTATAGCTTTATCATGTGTAATAGGTTACATCATAACATATATGCAATGCGGTACTTATATAAATAGTAAAGGAGCTGCTCTGATTAAGGCACTCACCAAATTATTACAAATCTTTGCTTTAACTTGGTATCAGAGTCTCTCTACCTTAAATAGGTTCTTCTACTCTCTACTGCAGATTCTTCTCATTGCCGCCATCCCTGCTCTTCTATTTTTTCTGTTGCAGATCTTTCTCTCTGCTGCTTGCCTGCCTTTCTCTCTCTGTTGCATATAATTTTTTTTTTTGCTGGACTTGCTTAGCCGACCTCTCTTTTTTGTCAGAGGCGTTCTCCATCAAGGTAAGCTCCCCTCTTTGCGGGTCTTCTTCAATCGTCTATTCCCACTCTTCTATCACCATTGTTGTCATGGATCCTACAGCTAGTGTTGCTGCTGACATTAATGTTAGCTCTCTTCCTCCAAATTCTTTCTCCCTGGTTCCTGGACTCACAACAGCAACCAACACAGCCATGGCTCCATCTGCTGCGACAACAACCCTTATTCTCCTCTCCAACACCCAGCAGGTTATCAATCTTAAACTTACCAACACCAACTATTTGTTTTGGCATATGTAGATGAAGTCATATCTACTTTGTCAATGAGTCTTCTCGTTTGTTGACAGCTTGACTCCATGCCCTTCTCCGCATGATCTATCAAGTATGGTTTTTACTGCCTCTACTACCTTCAATTCTAGCATTTCCCAAGCGTTTCTGACTTCGAAACAGCAAGACCAACTCATCCTTAGTGCTCTATTATCCTCTCTTTCGGTTGATGTTTTTCATCTCGTGGTTGATTGCCCGACTTCTGCTAGTGCTTGGAGCACGCTTGAACATGCTCTCGCCTCTCCATCCAACTCTCGGATCATGCAATTGCATGGCTCTCTTCAGGATCTTCGACAAGGTGATGATATTGTCACTCTCTACTTGCAACAAGCTAAAGGTTTGTTTGATGAATTAGCTGCGGCTGGCAGACTATTTGTCTCGTTGATTTCAACCTATATGTGTTTCGGGGACTTCGTGGTGAATTTCATGATTTGGTTACGAGTCTGTCAACTAAAGCTAACCCTCTTTCGTACTCTGAGCTCCATAGTCATCTGTCTACTCATGAATTCATCCATCATAGCTCGCTACCATCTATTCTGCCTACTACACCCCTGCTGCCCACACCTGCGCAGCCTCCCTTAATATATGTTGTCCAGTGTGGTTTTTCAAGGTCTAATGGTAGTGGTTTCATGGCTCATTGGGGCAGAGGCAAACGGGGTGGCTGGCGGCATCCTCGCAGCAACTTTCCTTAGTCCAGCGGTTAGTCTTTTCGTGGTGCTGGTGGTGGTTCTCCTTGGCCGCAAACCCGCAATCATGATGGACAGTGGCAGCAACACCATCAACAGTTTACAGCACTAAACCAGTGGCCACGACAACATATAAAATTTCAACTCTGCCACATCTATGGACATTCCGCACAGCTGTGTTCCTAACTTGCTCATCATGGCAATCAAGCCTCGGCCAACCTCTCCTTTAATGCTGCATTGGTTGAAGATTCTGCCATTTGGTTTCCTAACATAGGTGCGAATCACCATGTTACTCCAGATATTACCGGTATGACACACGCAAAACCCTATCTCGGTAATGATCAATTGCATGTTGGTGATGGTAAGGGACTTGTTATATCTAACACCGCCCATAATATCTTCCATACACCAAAATGCGCCTTCTCCTTGTCCAACATATTACATGTTCCACATATTAAAAAAATATTATTACTTGTTCAACAATTTTATCGTGAAAATTCTATTTTTTTTAATTTCACTCTTCTATTTTTTATGTCAAGGATCTTACCACCAAAGAAATTCTCCTTTCCAATCAAAGTAAATATGGCCTTTATGTCCTTTTTGTGCTTCTACCACAGCCCTATCGCAAGCGTTTTTGTCCACTAGCATGCCCCCTTCTACTGATATTTAGCATCGTCGACTCAGTCATCCTAATTCACACATTGTTAGTCTCTTAGCATCAATAAAAAGGTTGTATGTACCTCTCATCCTCTTAATTTTCAATGTCAAGCTTATTCGTTAGGAAAAATCTCTAGTTTGTCTTTAGGACCTACGGGTCATAAAACTTCTGCTCCTCTGGAACTTATTTTTAATAATGTTTAGGGCCCTTCTCCTATGCTATCTTATGATGGTTTTCGATAATTTTTCATATTTATGGATGCATATACCAAATTCATTTGGTTTTATCATATTGCCCTAAAATCAGATGTATTCAATGTGTTTCATCAATTTCAATTACTTGTTGAATGTTAGTTCTCTTGAAACATCAAATCTGTTCAAATTGATTGGGGTGGTGAATATCACAAATTACATTCCTTTTTTTAAAACCATCGGTATTCACCATCGTCTCATATGTCACATACACATGAACAAAACAGTATTGTTGAGCGTCATCATCGTCATATTGTTGAAACTGGTCTTACTCTACTTAGTCATGTAAGGCACCTCTAAAATTCTGGAATTATGATTTTGAAACCTTGGTTTATCTCATTAATCATATTCCAACACCGGTTTTGAGCAATAAATCTCCCTTTGAATGTCTATTTCATCAAACGCCTGATTATGCCTTTTTATGGACTTTTGGTTGTCTTTACTTTCCTCTACTTCATCCTTACAATGCTCATAAGTTGGACTATCTCTCCATCCATGTGAGTTTTTAGGTTATAGTCCCTCTCATTTAGGCTATTGTCGTCTTGATTTGTCATCTCATCGCATCTACATTTCCCGTCACGTTCGCTTTCATGAACATGTTTTTCCATTTTTTACGTCTGCCTTTCCATCTGCATTTGTCCTCCCTCGGCCCTCCTCTCTGTCTTCTATTGTCTCTAGTCTACCCTTTCTCACCGTCTTTCCAATTGATTACTCAAAAACCTTCACTTCTGTTGTTAAACCGACTATTGTTCGATTAGTCCTCATGATTGCATTCTCTAAGGGTTGGAAGATTCGGCAACTTGATGTTCATAATGCTTTCCTCAATGGTTCACTTCACAAGGTTGTTTACATAAAACAACCCCTAGGTTTTGTCAACCCTGCCTTTCCTACTCATGTCTGTCGCCTTTACAAGTCTCTCTATGGCTTAAAACAAGCACTAAGAGCCTGGTACATGCGACTAAGTGATTTCCTCATGTCTATTTGTTTTTGGGCTTCAAAGGTTGATACCTCTCTGTTTATTCTGAATGTGAATCATGATATTTGTTACTTACTTGTTTATGTGGATGATATCTTACTTACCGGTAACAACTCTGACTTGATTCAACGCCTTATTACCTTACTGAGTTCGGTGTTTAACTTCTTGATTTGGGTGATGCTCATTATTTTTTAGGGATTGAAGTCGCGCCCACCAGTATGGGTCTCGTGCTTAGTCAACACAAGTATGCTCTTGATATTTTGAGTCGTGCGGGTATGTCGTCATGTAAACCCGTTGACACACCAACTTCTATTTTTAAAATTGATTTGCAGTCTACTGAGATGTTTTCGGATCCCACTTGCTTCTGCCAAATTATTGATGCTCTTCAGTATCTCACCTTTACTAGACCAAACATCTGTTATGTTGTGAACAAGGTATGTCAGTTTATGCATGCTCCTACCAAAAATCTTTGGAATGCGTTAAACGCATACTGCGATACTTGAAAGGTAAATCCTCCTTTGGTCTCCACCTTACTCGTGGCTCTTCCTTATCTATACATGGTTTTACTGATGCCGATTGGGCTGGAAGTATTGATAATCAGAAATCCACGGGTGGATACATTGTCATTCTTAGCAACACTCCCATTTCATGAAAATCTAGCAAGCAACGCACTGTTACTCGCTCCTCCACTGAAGCAAAGTGTAAGGCCTTAGTTAATGGTACTGCTGAGGTTCTTTGGCTTCGCTATCTTTTGTCAGATTTTTGTTTCCCTCCTAGTTCTGCTACCACTATTTGGTGTGATAATTTTGGTGCTACTTATCTGTTTGTTAATCCGATCTTTCATGCTCGTACAAAGCATGTTGAGGTCGATTATCACTTTGTTCATGATCGAGTGGCTAAAAAGGAGATTTAGATTATCTTCATCCCATCCAGAATCAATTAGCCAATGTGCTTACAAATCCCCTTGCTTCCTCGATTTTTTCTTCTCTACGTTCCAAGCTTCATGTGGATAACTTACCCTCAGCTTGAGGGAGTGTATTATGAAATGTGTTGTAAAATAGAAAAATATTATGTTTCCTCTTGTATAGCTTTATCATGTGTAATAGGTTACATTATAGAGGAGTTGCCTTGATTAAGATACTCACCAAATTATTACAAATCTCTGCTTTAACTGCTAACCAGCTTACTCCATTATTTCCCTCGAATGTAATCCCTTGGTCGATCTATGTATTTATCAACTTGCTAGATCATCAGAGCTCAGAAGGCTAGAAGCAGCTATCTAGCCGCAGGGGGTGGTAGTGAATGAGAGCTTAAAAGCATATATTTATCCTATGACTATCTTGTTACTACAATAAAAGAGAGTGAGGAGTCGAGTATATACATCTTCGAAATACCAAGTTTTCATTGCATACCCGGAGATATTATTACAACTTTCCTATATCTTTTGTATCTGTTGTTGGTTAATATAATAATATCTCTGTAGACACAATTTTGAGCAATTTTTTTGTTTCTACAATCTCAAACAAAAGTACTAAACGAAACAACTTTCACTTTCCATAACCAAAATGAAAGAAAGCCAATCAATTCGTGTTATGATTCTCTATTTTCTACTCTTTGAAGCTGAGAAATGAGAACAACAGCTAAAGCCATTAATTAGAGAAGCAAACTTATTGAGCTGTCTTATTTACTATTTGCTTTAGGCATTCAAGCCTCATTTATAATCTATAGAGGGTGAAAACTCCAAAACTAGGGGTCTTTGAGACTCTAAGCCAGTTAATTCCTAACAAGATACGAGGGAAGCAGTTTTTCGGTAAACTCTTCTTGGGTTAGAATGCAAAATTCCATTACCTTAACCACATGTCAAATGGAGTGGAAGACAGAAAGCAAATCCAAGATTTGGTGCACCATCCTCTGTTTCTGTGGATCCTTTTTGTTTGAATAGTGATAGGATTCAAGATAATATTGACAAATTGTATAGCTAGAATCAAGGCAGTAGAATAGCTAATGTTTAGGCTATAAATCAGGAAATTGATACGTATAACGTCTTTGTGATTTACATGTCACTATAATATAAATACATCAAATCCAACCCTTAAGTGGTTGAGAGATTCTTCTGCTAAACCCTTTTCTTCTCTATTTCTCTACAATATTTTATCCACTCTTTCATGGTATCAGAGCAAGACTGCGTATTCACCAATTAATTAAAATCTCCCTCTTACAAAATGACCACTCCAGTGTCATCATCGTCCTCTGTCTCTGTCACTTCTTCCAATCTTCCCATCTCCCTTGCTGCGTTAACAAACAATTTCTCAACCCATCTCAATTCTGATAATTATTTGCTCTGGCGAGATCAAATCACTCCTCTTCTCATCTGCAACGATCTCTATGGCCATATTGATGGCTCTGATCCGCCACCTTCAAAAACAATTATTAATGAGGGCGTCGTTACCCCAAATCCTGATTATACCCGTTGGTTCAAAATAGACCAACTTGTTGTGGGAG
>Ga0325411_1009626_pt1 | contig 10285 bp, 5 predicted proteins | sample PopdelMetagenome_13_FD_206181 | JGI IMG/M metagenome (GOLD analysis project Ga0325411, IMG submission 206181) | Populus deltoides microbial communities from Bellville, Georgia, United States - Xylem-PdIQD-R4 | ecosystem: Host-associated > Plants > Phyllosphere > Stem > Wood/Secondary xylem...
TGTCTTGAAAATATTTAGTTTCATTATTTTTTAACTTATTTAGTTATTGTTAATGATATGTTTATATGTTAATAATGTTTTTGTCCGCATATGCTCATATGCCTAGATAAAATCTTATAGGAAGAATCCATGTAGGCGCCCTGACAGAGTTCACCTATCCTAGAAGATAAAAGCATTTTATGAATAATTGTTTTCCAAAATAATGCTAAAAAAATTCTTTTTTATGACTAAAATGTAATTTTTTGTAAGGATTGGGTCATATGTAAAATGTTTTTTCTTTTAAAGCCATGTTTGACGAAAACTTATTTTCTTCTAAAACCAAAACTATTATAATAGGCTTAGGGAGTGTTTGTCAAACACACCTTTAAGCCAAATAAAACCTTTAGTAAAAATATTGTCAGTGAAATAAAGTCTTAACTTTTGACCCGGCCAGGTTGACCGAAAGTTTTAGTTTGACTATAAACCGAACCAAAGTCCACTAGTTTGACCCGCAAAACAAATCAAAACCTAAGCTAGAATCCAAAATAAAATCAAACTTAAAAACACACAAAAACTCAATTTTTTTTGTCAAAATAGATTAAGACCCAGAAAAATAAAGAACATTCAATATGAACCCAACAACGTAGATTTCAAATCAAACCAGATATGGACAAACCAAGCACATAAACATGTTGGAAATCATGCAAGGATCAATAATTTAACATTCATGCACTTCAATTATCACTCACAAACCATGATTTTGTCAAAATAGGTTTTGGTTCAAAACCAAAACTCTATAATTAAAACCTACTGAAAACATGTTATTGATACAAATAAAACCTAGATTATTGAATAATAAAGTTGCTTGAAAGATTTTGTACAAAGAATTGGACCAAAACAGGTCCAAATCATGGGGTTAAGATAATGTTCTTTCCAAGAACACAAAGAACACTGCCTTAGAACTTAAAAAATGCCTAGATATAGACCTAACCATTGTCAAATCCTAAAACTGGCATTTTAGGCCTCTAAAATATGCTTTTTTAGTTTCAACAAACCACATTATCATAACCAAGCATTTCTGAATCAAAAGAACCAACAAACCACATCAAATCATCCAGATTATACAAGATGTTTCAAATCTAAAAATTATCAACTTAAAATAGCCTACATGTTCATACAATATGGATTCAAAATTATTTTTTATAGGCTCATTTTGGTTATGAATAGACCTAACAAATCTAGGATAAACATCATTTTTTCAACATGCATTGCTTAAGTTAAATTAAAATAACATTGTTTTATATATATATAAAAACACCTTAAATAGAAGACTTTTATCACATCTAAAACATAAAAAAAAAGTCCAAAAAACATAATCAAATTATCATAATAACAAAAGGAGCAACCACAACACTACTTGCCAAGCATTCTAAATCTCATCTCCATGTTTGTAAACATAAATACAGACCAAATGATTAAAAAAAAAAACACTGAAGCAGGCCACATGAACTCCACTTTTAGGCTAGAAAGTATACTTTTAAGCCCCTAGAGTAGCTACTACCTTTTTTTCTTTCCTTGTAAGGTATTAATTCAACAAGTTTGTTGGCCCTTTAAAGTTAAAGAAATCATTATGCTAGGCTCTTAAACATTCATACTTAAAGTTCCTTTATCAACCTTTTCTCCCTTTTCTTCCCCGCTCTCCTCTGATTTTCTAGGGGGTATTTATAAGGTTTTGCTAGGGTTTATGATAAGTTCAAACATAGATTGATGAAAGCTTAGCTCTTTGATCAAAATGAGAGGGTTTTGGAGTATGTTTTACAGTTTTGAGCTTTGTACATATGCTGGTTTTTCAATAGTGGTTTTGCAACAAATTTAGTTTTTGGAGGTTTTGGTGGTTTTTCCAAACATGAAGACCAAGGAGCTTATTTCTAACTTTTTGATCTTGAGATAAATGTGGTCAACCTTTGATAAGAACCCAATAAGAAGGCTTGAAGTGTAAACACACAAAAAAGATTAGTGGTTTTGTAAAATGAGTATCACAACCATCTATGATTGAGTTAACTACTTTTGAGGCTTTGTTAGAGCAACTTTGACGTCATCATTGTTGAAGATCATCTGATCTTGGTAGAGGGAGTGCACATCTTTCATTTAGATACAACCTTGCTTAATTTGGAGGTTTGTAGTTCCATGTTTATTAATCTGAAATTGCCAACCCAATCAGCCTAGAATCTGAAAATGCAGTGATAATTAATCGGAGACAAGATGTTGTTGAGTTCGTTGAAGAAAATAAGATGTAAATGTTTGATGGTAATAGTTGATCTTTGCAAATGGGGTATTTTCAGTTGAATGGTGGTGATTATAGCTCTAGAGGCGGTTGGAAACATCATTTTCGTTGGCTTGAAAGTGCTACTTAATGCGTTTTTTTTAGTTTGTTCCTTGGTTTTGGATTTCTTTAATCAAGTCCTTAATTGCCCATTAGACTTCAATATTTATGCAATTAAGCCCCTAATTTGACCAAATTAACTCTTTAAAATTGCAAATCGACCCTTAGACTTTAATATCTTCCAATTAAAGCCTAAATTGACTTTAAATATCAATTTTTCTTGCAATTAAGTCCTTAATAAAATTAATTAAGCTTTCCAAAATTCTCATTGAGTCCTTCCCTATCCAAATTTATATTTCTTTACCCCAAATAAAAATATTTTCACTAAATAGGCCATTTGTCAATCTTATACATTTTGGTTATTCAACTTTTCTACTTGTCATTTTGGTCTTTCACCGTTAACTTGGACAATCTTCTATACTTTCTTCATTTATATCCTCTTTTTTTTTAGATTTCTTTTTTATTTTTTCTTTTCTTGATTTTTATAGGGTAAAAAATAGATAACAACAATATAAATCTTAGTATAAGAATGTATTTTAATCAAGGCTTACAAACTTAAAGTTAGAGTAGGAAGAACAATTAATGAAAACAAAGAAAGAGGAGAGAGCAAATGGTTTCTCTATTTTGTTTAAAAATAAAAGCCCCCACTCTCAGGCTAAAGATTGAGACAAGGAATTAATACAAATTAATCATAATTACAATTAACTTTTTTCAATTTTTTTAAAAAGTTAAAGATAATTATGTAAAACCCAAGCATGTTTTAACATAAAGCTTCAATTGTCTAGTTCCTCTTTATTCTAAGAACTTTGGTGTCCTATGGCCATAATTTTTACCTTTCAAAGCATCATTAAATAAATTAATAAAACAAGCTTATAATCTTTCAATTTTGGTATCTGATTTTTAGTTTAGGTTTGGGAATTTCATCTAACAATGATTTTTTTCAAGATTAATTTTTTATTCATCAATTACATGTTATAGAATTTACGAGATGACATGCCTGCACGTTGTCGCGGGCTTATAAAATAAATGCATTTGATAGTGTTATAATTGTGAACCAGTGCTAGATAAGTAATAGAAATTAAAGGTATGATGGAGCAAATATTTCATGACGGAAAAAAAAGTTGTGTTGGTGATCAAAAATTTAGAGACTGAACAAAATGATTTGTAGCAATCTACAGTGTTTTGTGAGGAAAGATACAGTGCTTTCGCCACATGATTTAGCTTTTCAGTTAATAAAAAGAAAAAAAAATTACAAAGATAAATTCTCTACCAACTTAATATTAAAAAAAAACCAACAAAGATAATTTTGGAAGGAAAAAAACCCATGAGGAAAAATGTTGTGCAGCTACCTCACTCCATCTCCGGGCGTATTCTCTTATGGACTCTTTGTTGTTCTTCTCCATAGCTTGCAAGCTTAACCGATCCGGGCCCACGTCTATATTGAACTTATATTGCCTCATGAAGGCATCAGCTAAGTCCTTTCATTTTTTAACCTTGGTATTATCCAATCGCATATACCAAGTGAGGGTAGCGCCACTTAAGCTGTCTTGAAAGAAATGAATCAACAATTTCTCATCATCAACCACCTCAGCCATTTTGTTGCAGTATACCTTGAGATGAGTTATAGGGCATTGGGTTCCTGTATATTTAATAAATTCTAGCACCTTGAACTTCTTAGGAATGACTACGTTATGCACCAAACACATATTGACAACTTTCACCAGGTCACACAAATGTTTTCCCTCAATTGCCTTTATCCTCTCTTCTAGGGCGGTCCATTTTTCCAAACCCTCTTCTTTTAACATCTTGCCCTTTTGAGATTCTTTCTTGATAGAATCAATGGTAGATGAAATTCTTGAGGGGTATGCTGGCTGGAAATGCATAGCTTGTTGAAATTCAGATGACACCCTATTTGCCTCCAGATTCTATGGATTAAAAGGGTTTACGAGCATAGGTTCAGGCTGACCTATAAGTGTTGCTTTTTCGGATTTATCTCTCAAGGCCTGCTCGAGTAGACTAGTAAGCCTTACGACTTCTTCTTTAAGATTGTCCATCTCTTTTTGATGTTGGGCTTCCAACTGGGCTTTTTCTTCATTTTCCATTTGTCTTTTTCTTGAACGAGTGTTATAGATGGGTTTCAATAGGGAACCTATATTCCAACCTGCTAAATGTAAATCATGCAATTATGCGAAAATGCTGAAGCAATTAGAAAAAATACGTATGAAATACGGACTCGCCCTTCACGGGATGACAACCTAATAGGAATATCCTAATTGTTGAGTGCATCAAGGGGTTAGTCATTACCTAGTTTCCAAGGGTCTCTCGCATGCTCAGTGATCGTCCTCAAAAGGTCGATATGAGGCCTACAAGTAGTGTGAAGATAGAGGCCCTGAGTAATATCAGTTTGGTATATCAACCACTTCCAAGTAAACAATCAAGCGAGATTTGGATGGTTTCACGAGTCTTACCCAGGCTAAAGCCATTAGGGTACTGTTACTCCCCCACTTATCCTAAGTTGTAAAGTGTGTGCTCTCAAAGTGATGCATGATAACATAAACAAGGATGCATGCTAAAGCAGTAAATGCAGGAAAAATAAACAAATAAACACAACAAATAAAATAGCAATAAAAAGACAAAAGACAAAGCTTAATCCTAAGGTCCCCAGTGGAGTCGCCATTCTGTCGCACCCGACATCGCGGCGGCCCTAAAAAATGATCTCAGATTATGGAAAAAGAACAGATTTCTGGCATCATGTTTTTTAAGGGGAAAAGGTCTTGTTTGAGGAGCCGCCTCCTAGTATTATGGTCACTAGGAACCCTAACTGGTCAATAGAGATTCTATGGCTCGAGAAAAAGGGAAGATATTATCACCCCTTAAACTTTCTGCCTAAGGCAGACTGCATTGCTGGTTTTGTCTTAAATTGCTAAATGTTTATTAGTTTATGCTATGATGATTTTTTTATAATATTCCTGACTCTGGCGCCAGTGAATATTCGATCTCGAATAATTCCAACTCTGGTGTTGGTAAAAATTCCACCACGAATAATTCCAACTCTGGCGTTGGTAAAAATTCATAGCTACGAAAAAAATCAGTATATTTTCTTTCTTTTTTTTTTATCCTAATATCAGTGAATAAATTGACAAAAATTGAATTTTCTAAGAAAAGAAAACTATACTTTTTTTATGTTTTATGTTTTTATTTTTATTTTTTTAGGACTAAGCTTCACACGTGCATGCACAAACCGGTAAGAAGTGAATTAAATTGGCCTATGTACAGTACCCATGCAATTATAATTGCAAAGGAAAGGGAAATGAAGAACTTACCTGTGCAGGAGGCGAAGTCGGAGACATTGGCTTGCTTTGGATCCCTTGGTTTCTCCTCCCTCCTCTGATTCTTCTCGTCTTTCAACTTTCTTGGGTCGCCTGTTCTCTCATGTATTTTTCTCTCTGTGTCTGTGTTTGTTCTTCTTCGTTCGGCCCCCTGTGTTGTTCCTCTTGTTTTGTTATCTGGTTTCCTCTATTCATTCGCTGGTTCTCTCAGTTTTCTTCCGTTTCCCCCCCTCTGTTAGTCTACTGGTTCTCTCGGTTTTCTTCCGTTTTCCTTCTTTCTCCTCTGTTTTGGTCATCTATTATGGTTCTCCTCTGGAGAGCTCAGGTTCTGGTGCAGTTGTTGCTGAAGATGGAGACCTGGCATACTCGGAGTGCTGGACCGAAGGAAGGAAGCTTGCTGCTGTAGTTGTGGTCCGCGGCTGCTGAAAATAGCGGCTAACACACAGGAGATGAACATGCAGCTGTTTGTTTGCATTGCTGAAAGAGGACCATCAATTTGCGAGGGTCACGATGCTATGGAGAACAAATGAAACAAAAGAAGTTGCGCTGGTGGACTGCTGGCAGAACTGTCAGCCTGAGGAAGAAGCAGTTCGTAGACTGGATGAGATGATGTTGTTGACGTGAGGAAGAGCTGACGGTTTGATCAGCTGTGCATTTTAAGGAAGCATTCCCTTTCGACTGCCCTGGCTGGAAATGTCGTTGTTGATGGATGATTGTCAATTATGTAGTCTATGGGGGGAAGAGAAGACGAGGGTTTCTTCTGGCGACACCGGAGAAAACATGATGGTGGAAGGAGAAGGTGAAACACTATGCTTTTTTTTTTGTGGGTGAGGATGAGAGGTGGCTGTGCACAATGATGTCCCCCATGTGATGTGCTCTTTCTCGACGAGGAGTTGCAGCTCCTAAGGAGTGAAAAGTGTCTGACGGGGGAAGAGATTGAGGCCAGAGAAGAAAAGCCAAAAAAAAACCTGAAGGGGGGCGGCGGATGGTATAGGGTTCGCCGCCCCCTTTGTTTTTTTTTTCTTGATGTCTTCTCTCCTCCCATTAAACCCCAAAACTTCCAATCATTTTGCCCTTAACCCAAATTTTAATTCATTCTTCATTTATCTCATCTTACTTGTTTTTTTTATCATTATTATTATCATCATCATCATTTTTTTTTATCCTTTTCAGTAAATAAAATAATAATAATAATTAAAATAAAATGGTCAAAAATTGGGTTATGATAATTGTAATTATAATTCTTAACCAACTCAATATTAAAAAAAAATTGACAAAGATAATTTTGGAAAAAATCATATGGGAAAACATTGCAACAATTCACAGTGTTTTAAAGAAAAAAAATTACAAAGCTAAATTCTTAATCAGCTCAATATTAAAAAAAATCGACAGAGATAATTTTAGAAAAAAAATAACAAAACAAACACCCAAAAAAGGAAAAAACAAATCATGTTGGAAACACTGTAGCAATTCACAGTGTTTTGTGATGAAAGCTACGGTGCTTCCCTATATGATTTAGCCTTATTTGTAATGACTTGTAATTGTAATTCACAAACAACTCAATATTAAAAAAATAAAATTGAAAAAGATAATTTGAAAAAAATTATAACAAAAAAAACCATGCGGAGAGACACTGTAGCAATCCACAATGTTTTATGAGGAAAACTACAATGCTTTCCCCACATGATTAAACTTTATTACAAAGTTAAATTCTAACCAATAAAATATTAAAAAAATAAAATTGATGAAGATAATTTTGAATAAAATATTACAAAAAAAGAAAACACAAAAGAAACTGGAAAACAACAATGTGAGGAAAAACTATATCAATTCATAGTGTTTTGTGAGGAAAAACTTGTATTTACTTGTAATTGCAATTCTTAACCAGCTTAATATTTAAAAAACAAAATTAATAAAGATAATTTTAGGAAAAAACATAACAAAAACAGAAAAAAATCATTTGGGAAAAAACACTGTAGCAATCAACAGTAATTTTCGAGGAAAGTTACAGTGCTTTCCTCACATATTGTAACTGTAATTTTTAACCAACTCAATATTAAAAAATAAAATAAAAAAATAATTTTGGAGAAAATCATAAAAAAAAACTATGTAGAGAAACACTATAGCAATCAACAATGTTTTAAAGAAAAAAAATTACAAAACTAAATTCTCAATCAGCTCAATATTAAAAAAAAATCAACAAATATAATTTTGAAAAATAAAGAAATAAAATAGAAAAACTATGTGGAAAAACATCGCAGCAATCCACAGTATTTTAAAGAAAAAAATTAGAATGCAAAAATTTTAACCATGTCAATATTTAAAAAGTAAAATCAACAAAAATAATTTTGGAAAAAAAGAAAAAATAAATGAAAAAAAGAAAAAATAAATGCAAAAAGAAAAAGAAAAAATAGGAAAGTTGAAATAAAAGTAATTTTGAAAAAAAAAAAAGAAAAGTTAGCAAAAAAAAAAAGAAAAGAAAAGAAGGAATGCACTGTGGATTACTGTTGTAATCCATAGTAAGATATTACAAAAAAAGAAAACACAAAAGAAACTGAAAAAAAATCATGTGAGGAAAAACTGTATCAATCCATAGTGTTTTGTGAGGAAAAACTTGTATTTACTTATAATTGCAATTCTTAACCAGCATAATATTTAAATAATAAAATTAATAAAGATAATTTTAGGAAAAAACATAACAAAAATAGAAAAAAAAACCATGTGGAAAAAAACACTGTAGCAATCAACAGTAATTTTCGAGGAAAGTTACAGTATTTTCTTCAAATATTGTAACTGTAATTTTTAACCAGCTCAATATTAAAAAATAAAATAAAAAAAAAAGATAATTTCAGAGAAAATCATAAAAAAAACCATGCGGAGAAACATTGTAGCAATCAACAATGTTTTAAAGAAAAAAATTACAAAACTAAATTTTCAATCAGCTCAATATTAAAAAAAATTGACAAATATAATTTTGAAAAATAAAGAAATAAAATAGAAAAATTATGTGGAAAAACATCGCAGCAGTCCACAGTATTTTAAAGAAAAAAATTACAAAGCAAAAATTTTAACCAGGTTAATATTTAAAAAGTAAAATCAACAAAACTAATTTTAAAAAAAAAATAAAAAATAAATAAATGAAAAAAAAGAAAAAATAAATGCAAAAAAATAGAAAAGTTGAAAAAAAAAGTAATTTTTTTTAAAAGGAAAAATTAGGGAAAAAAAAATTTCACTATAGATTAACTTTTTGTGTGGTAGGAGTAATAATGATTCTCTTACACTAAATATTTTTAATGTTGAAGGGCCATACGATAGATTTCCACGCTTCCAAGTGTTACCAACTCTAGCATAAAAATCTTCATTTTCCTTTAGCATTGATGTTTGAGTGTATTTTAACTATAATTTTTTAAATATTTTATTTTTAATTTGTGTTTTTAATATTTTTGAATTAGTTAATATAAAAAATAATTTTTAATATATTTTTAAATAAAAAATACTTTAAAAAATAACTATAAATACTTACCAATACGATGCCTTCTGACAATCCATGACAAGCCTATAGAATGTGCAAGGATGATTAAAGACCAGTCTCCACCGACCACCACCCATCTTTCTGGTGTACATCTGCTGCAACTCCCTTTGTCCTTGTTAATAAGCATCATGTTTCTCTTGAATCTGTCCTAAATACTTTTTCATGATTATTTCCTCTTCAAACTTTAACTCATAATAACTGTTGCCATAGCTGATAGTTTCACCGTCTGGATGAACAAATTTCCATGTAACCTCCGCTACTAAACCTTTTTGTCACAGTCTCCTTCATCCTAATCAAACTTGACATCACTGGCAAGTTCACTATCACCATATATAGCTATCCCAGGACTAATCATCAAGGATTAAAGTAACATAGGATGGATCATGTTTTTTAACAAAGAAAAAACTAGTAACTATTGACACCACGTATGCTTGAAGGCACAACTTAGTTGATATATAATATTTTTTTTATTTTTATTAATATAGGTGTTTGGGTTAACTTGTGCGTATCTCGACTAATCTCATGGACTCTGAAATTAACGATCATGTAAACCTCCAGTGACCCTGAGATTTGTGAGACTCAAACTAATGATCTTTAGAAAACAAACTCAAGATCTAACCAGTTGAGCTACATCTCGTAGGATTGATATATAATTATTTTATTTTTATTATTAGAGAAATCTAATTTTGATATATAAGTCGGTCACATATACTTCACGTTATTTGAGTTTTCACATTTCAGAAAGAAGTTGTAAAAAATGATATAGCTAGCTCAAGATTTCAATTTTAAAATCAAAGTGAATTTTGATAAGTTTCACTAGGTAAATTCTTATTTAAGGTATGTTTGTTTCTTGAAAAATGGTTTTCTTAAAAATCACTTTCCAAACTTTCCTATATTTGCTTGTCATTAGGAAAGTTGATCAACGGAAAACACTTTTCAGTTAAAAGAAAATTTGGCTTGATTTTCAAGAAAGTGTTTTTCTTTTATTTTATGCGGAAAACACTTTTCGAAAGTTGTGAAAAATTTAGAAAAAATCATATTATTTGCTGATTATATCAAATC
>Ga0325411_1009635_pt1 | contig 10281 bp, 4 predicted proteins | sample PopdelMetagenome_13_FD_206181 | JGI IMG/M metagenome (GOLD analysis project Ga0325411, IMG submission 206181) | Populus deltoides microbial communities from Bellville, Georgia, United States - Xylem-PdIQD-R4 | ecosystem: Host-associated > Plants > Phyllosphere > Stem > Wood/Secondary xylem...
AAACTTAGTCTTGATCGCGCATGTATCTTGTGGTCTTATAAAAATAAAATAAAAATTCAAATTCAATTAAAAAGGAATAATTGGAAAAATAGAGTGAAGATTGTTCCACGTGATTTGTTTATGACAACAAAAATGTCCTTGGAAAGTTGTTGAGCTTTCGATGAATTAGATGCTGTACGTAGGACCATATGATGAAGCTTTCACGCAAGTACTAATTAGTTTTCTAGCAATAGCAAAAGGAAATATTAAGGGTTCCTGGCATGGATACTCATTGATTTCCCTTTCATTTTTGGAATTCATAACATGTGCTGATGTGATATGAAGAAATCCAATATGATGTATGGCGCCTGCCATTTCAGTCAGCAATAACTAGAAGAAAGAAATATTCCACTCTGGTATTTTTCACGTAGTTACAAACCTTATTGTACTCTTACAATGAATCAACTTCACTTGCTTTTTGGGATAAGAGATACTCTTTAGGAGTTCGATCGGATTGGTTTTGGTAGGGACCAAAAGATTTTGAGCATCTAAGACTGTAATCCATAGAACAAGTTGAATATCCTGATCGCAGGCTGTATAGGAGATGCATATAATGTTATACATCCACTAACAATTCTCAAGGTTACAAGACACATGTTTGGCCACATCAGATCCAAGTCTAAAATTCAACTTAAATCCAACCGAAGCAACCTAGGTATATAAGAAAAAATAGCAAGAAAATTGTTTTTTTCTCTTTTAATTCTTGTGGCTATCGTAACTCTCCCCTCTTCTAATTCTTGAGTTCAAGACAAGCGGAAGTAACGAGTGTTTTCCTCTTATGTTATTTTTTATTTTTGAGTTGTTTATGGAATGATCAATAAAGAAGTTAGGGTTTTTATATTGATTTGATGATCTAATGAATTAAGAAAATTAATTGATGTTTTAGGGTGCTTAGTTGGATTGAAACAAACTGGGTTGATGTCTAGATTATGAGTTTGTTGAAGAACATAATGTCTATTATTTTTGGGTTCTATAGATTTTTCGACTTGTAGGTCAAGATCTTGAAAATCCCAAAGATCTTAAAAATCCCAACCAACTAGTTGACCCATTGGTTAATCCAATCGACTGCTTGACCCTGTAGTGGCGGTTAATCGAGTTTGTTAGATTCAATCAGTTTGGGTTATATTCAGAATCGATCGAGTGAATCAACTCATTTTTATTATTACGACTTGGTCTCTAAGTTTAGAGTTTTAATCTTTTATGTTATGTTGCTTTGAGTTTTTTTTTAGTTTTTTTCATATCTGTTACAGGTTTTGCTAACGTGTCTCCTAGTGAGCCTCAGTAATCTCCAGTTTTGTATTTATTTATCTTTTTGCTCTATTTTTCGATTGAGTGAGATAATTTCTATTTGCATTGTGTGTATGTGTGTATTGGTATGAAATGATGAGTTTATTGCTATTGTTGATTATATAAGGTTAATTAGTTATTGTTATTATTATTTTGTTTTCTTCTTAAATACTCATCATATGCTTGTTTGATTTGAACATGGTCCATATATCCTTTATATTTGTTCAAATGTTATCATGCTTGCATTTTGAATCTTGATGATAAACCATGAACACTATATCCATGTTATTTGTTTATTTGAGCTTATGATTCTTATTACCCCATTTAGACTGTTATCAAAAACTCCACACCAGCAGAGGATACTTAGTTACTCTGTGTTATAACATGCCTAAAAACAATTAATTATTATGGAGTGTCCCACTTAACAAGAGCACTCACACAATTTAGTGCACCACTAACGTGGAGCACTACAACAATTATATCACAACTTGAATCTCAGGTCCATGACCGGTAACACAGGAGCAATATTGTAAGGACACCTCACCTACGTTATGTCTTTAAACGGATATGTCAAAGAACAAGTTATTTAAGAACATATAGCATTTCATAATCTTCTAAAATATTATATTATTCCAAACTAATGAAACCAAATGATAGTTCAAAACTTCTCATTAGTTTGGAAAAATAAATCCAAAGGAAACCAGGTTTATTCTCCTAAGTTTATGGACTAAAACGATAATTTTTAAAAATTAGGAATTAAAGCAAAATTTTACCAGAAATGGATAACCAAACTGTAAATGTCAGAAATACATAATTATACTAAAATTTTAACCATAATTCATCTTCAATTCTGTCCAGAATCTCAATTTACATTCCAGAGACTAAAATGTAATTTTTTCCAGCAAAGTTGAAGCAAATTTCTTAACCTATAATAAATCAATTAAACAAATCAATTCACAATTCTTATTTCTACCAAAATCAATCACTTAACCTTAAACCCATAATAATCATGAATCAATCTTAACAACATAAATTTCAAATCTTTATAAACCCTAATCTCTTCTTTAATCCTTCTATAAAAAAATCATAATCGAAAGTAACATGAAAAAGAACCACTTACTTGTTACTTTCATCTTTCTTGAACCTAAAAAACTCAAGATCAAAAACTGAAATTTTTGGTTTGATGAGGGGAGGGTCACAACAGCAATGAGAATTAGAAGAGAGAAAAATAATTTTCTTGCAACTTTTCTTTATATATTCTTGCAACTTTTCTTTATATATCTAGGTTAACTTAAGTTGGATTTGGGCTAATTTGAGCTTGAGTTTGGGCCAAAAGTTTAGGTCTTGCAAATTAAGTATTCCACTAAAATGATGCATTTAATTGTGCTGGTTAGTGGAGCATGCTCAACTAACTATCCTTGTCCCACACACGGCCTATATAAGGTTGTGTGTAGGAGGTTGAAGGGTCTTTTCAAAGATTGAGGACTTTTTGTTGAAGGCTAGATTCTTGTAATAGGGGGATGAAGTATTTTGTTTTGAAAGAAGGTATGATTTTGATGTTTTATGATTGATTATGTTGGTTAAGTTTGATTTAAGATTTGAAGTTTATGCTCTTAAGATTAATTGATGTGTTATGAGTTAAGAAATTTGTTTAACTTTTCTGGGAAATCTGGATAGTATTTCTTGAGGTTAAAGATCATGAAATTTTATTTTGGTCTTTAATTTGTGAAAAAAATACAATTTAGTCCTTAAACTTTGAAAAATTATAATTTGACCCCTAAATGTATTTTGGGGTTCTGGGTAGCATTATTATGAGGTTAAGGATGATGAATCTTAGTTTGACAATTGATTTAGAATATTTTTAGTTAGGTCCCTCAATTTTGGAAATTTACATTTTAGTCCCTGAACTTTAAAAAGATTACATTTCGGTCCCTGGTTCATATCTGGACAAAATTGAGGGTGGTTTATGGGTGAAATTTCAATATGGTTAAGTATTTACAATTTGTCCTCCAATTTTGGTAAAATTATGTTTTGGTCCCTGTTTTTGAAAGATTGTCGTTTTAGTCCCTAAACTTAGGCAATTGAATCTAGTTTTCTCTTATGCATCAGAATCTTTTATTTTTTTTGTTTTTATTTATATATCGTATATTTTTTTTAGGTTCTCCTAACGATCCTTAATAGTATTTTCGGGTCTTTCATCTTATATTTGTTTTAGTTTTATATTTTTCGGTTGAGTAGGATAATCTTTAATATATATGTAATATAAATAAATATATATGTTGATTTTATAATAAGTATGACTAGTTAATTTCTTGAATATTAATATATGTGGCTTATTTTTCGAGTACTCATTTATTCTTGAATTTGCACTTGCATTCTGTTGAACTAAATTCTATTTGATATGATATACATTGATTTGATAATTATGGAAATATCTATTATGTCTTGATATAAGACTTGTCAGTAACTTCATGCTAATAGATAATACTTAGTCTATGTGCACAAAATATTTTGTATACCTAACTGGCGAGAGAGGCCACAACCTGATGTGATATAATTTGTGCACCTAGTAGTTAGTCTATATATCTATTATGAAATGCAATGTATTTTGTAATGTAACACGTATTTTATATAATTTGTTTTATAATAAGTAAGTTTTGAGGCTTAGTATAGGTATGGTGTCCTCATGACACTGCTTCTGTTTTGCCAGTCATGTACCCGGGATTGAGGTCCTAACACTAACAGAGAGTAGTTAATATATTTACACATTATATATATATATATATATATATATATATATATATATATATATATAATTCTAAGTATACTTCTTTTGCATACCATTTAATATGATACCTTTGATATACATGTTTTGTTTGATACTTGATTTATGTATATTCACTTATCTTAAAATGTATATTAGCATGTATTATAGTTATCACTTCTTACTGAGTGTTTGGACTCACCCCTCCGTTCATATTTTTTAGGTTCTTAGTTCAATTTCAGTAGCAGGATCTTTTAGCTATGTTTTTTTTGCTTCTTGAGTAGATATGCCTCATGTATATTAGCATGTATTATAATTATCATCTCTCACTGAATGTTTGGACTCACCCCTCCATTCATATTTTTGAGGTTTTTAGTTCAATTTTAGTAGCTGGATCTCTCGGCTATGTTTTTTTCACTTCTTGAGTAGATATGCCTCATTTGTTCCTCAAAGCCAATAATTTATTCTTTATTTGTTATTCATAGATACTCTACAAAATAATTTTAATTATATTTTGAATTCATTTTGAATTATTTATGAAAGAGTCGAATATTAATTTATTAATAGAATTCCTCATTTTTTTTGGATATTTTATTTTGTGATTTTTATGATATCAAATGTACAAATTTTAAGGCTTGGCATAGGCAGGACACCTGAAGGTGCTACGTTTGCATTGCTGATTATAGGTGTGGGAATCGGGTCATGACAAAGGTGGTATCAGAGCTTGGTTTGTAAAACTTATCTTTTTATCAAAAAAAAAAAAAAAGAATTGTTTTTACTAAAACTTTGTTTTGTAAACTGTAGAGATCTGTCTTGTCTTGTCATCATTCTTCTTTGAATGCTTCATTTCCATGTTTTGTATGTCTTCCTTGAACTCATTTTATTGTTATGTTGTCATACGTGTGTTCTTATTAGGAATATGCCGAGGGATCAACATGTAGGAAATGTTGTCGAGGCTGAGGCCACAATGATCCGGATGAGATTCTTTAACAGAAAGTCAGAACGTGCTGATAATTAATTAATTAATTAATTAATTATATAAAGAGAATATGAGAAGCTCTTCCACTAAGCCTATGTTTATTTCTTGGAAAGTAGTTTCTGGAAAATTATTTTTCAAACTTTCCTGTATTTGTTTGTCATTAGAAAAGTTGGTCAACGAAAAACACTTTCTAGTCAAAGGAAAATTTGGCTTGGTTTCCAAGAAAGTTTTTTCCTGAAAAATTTGGACGGAAAACACTTTCCGAAAGTTGTGACAAAATTAGAAATGTCATATTATTTGCTGATTATATCAAATTTGGTCCTTAAACTTTTGATTGCTATATATATTTTGTTTTGAATATTTATTTTTCAATTTCATCTTTTAAAATTTAATTTTTATATTAATTTTGGTCCTCATTTTTATAATTGTTGTCATAACCCAATTTTTTATCTTTTTATTTTAATTATTTTATTTACTGAAAAAATGATGAAAAACAAGTAAAAATAAAATAAATGAAGAATGAATTAAAATTTGGGTTAAGGGCAACATGATTGGAAGTTTAAAGATTTAATTAAATTCTTGACTAGTTTAATTAATCAAATCAAGGGCTTAATTGGATAATTGATAAGTTTTGAGACTTAATTGAGCTTGAAATTAATTTAATTAATCCAATTAAGGGTTTAATTGGAGAATTGATAAGTTTTAAGACTTAATTAAGCTTGAAATTAATTTAATTAATCAAATCAAAGGTTTCATCGGAGAATTGATAAATTTTTGAGACTTAACTGAACTTGAAATTAATTTATTCCGGGACTTAATTGAAAAGCTATCAAAGTATAGGGCTGATTCTGGTCAAATTTGCAAGAAGTTAAAACTCAAGGACCAATGTGTAAATGACGCTAAGATGCAGGGTTTCAATTGCAATTTACCCAAGGACTGGACTGCAAAAATTCAAAATGTCAAGGATCAAAACGCAAATGGCCATTAACATTAACACTGTTCGTCTTCTTCACCCGAAAAAAGAAGAAAACGGATGCCTTTATTGCATTAAAATCCATGCGATTGCATGGCATTCTCTGGTTATAAAAACCAGAGAAGGAGAACCGGCAGGGAGGAGAAGAAAGGGCAGAACCGAGGGGCCAATGGAGAGCATGAACGAAAACAGAGAAGGGACCTAAAAACAGAGAAATAGGGAGAGAGCAAAAGGACAGCAGGCCTGCTTTGCCTTTGTTCTCAAAACGCAAGTGAAGTGCAGGGAAACTGCAAGCTTTGGTCAGCCTAGTTATTCGTCTCCAGCTACACACTCCAAACCATCGGAAGAGAGAACTGAGAAAAACAGGAGAAAAGGAGGAGCAGAACCGAGGAACACAAAAAAACCAGAGAAGAAAAAGCCACCAATGGGAGAAAAGGAAAAACTGTGAAAACGGCTTAAGGGGGAAGAGGAAGAAAAACTGGGGGAAAGGAACCGAGAGAGACGAAAAAAAAGAAGAAAAAAACCAGGGAAAAACTGGAGAAGAAAACGTGACAGAAGCGGAGAGGAGCATTGGCCAGCTAACACACGTACACCAGCCTCGTCTCCGGTTGCACCACCCCCCTGAGCAGACAGACAGACGCACAGAACACAATCGGGGAGGAAAAACAGAGAGATCACAGAAGGGAGATTGAAGAGAAAACAGAGGTAAATAACGAACAGCAGTGAAAAACAAAAGGGGACGCTCTCGATTTCTTCGGTGGCAGCTCCAAAAACTCCATTTTTAGCAGCCACTGCTGTTATGGCTTGAGAAGGAACGAACAAACACTGAGGGGCTGACTGAAGAAAGCTTCAACAGGGAGAGGAATGAAAAAGACAATGAGGGGCTGACTGAAGGAAAGCTAAAACAGAGGAGAGGAAGCAGTGTTGGTGGAACAACCTTTCCACACCGCCATCTTCGTTTGCAAGCAGCGGATTCCAGGAACAGACGAAGAAGGAGAAGAGGGAGAGAGACCGGGAAAGAGAGGACTGACAGACAAGAAACCAGGAGGGAGAAGACATCGTCCGGCCAGAGCTAATCGGTCGTCACCTTCGTCTTCATCTTTACCCCGCAGCTGCTCCAGGTAAGCTCTCGGTTTCCCTCACCTTTTGCATTTGTGTTTTAATTCACAAAGCTGTGCATGCAAATATAATTTGCTTGGCACTGTACATTTGTAATTTTAATTACTCTTGTACTGTGCTGAGCGTGTGTGAGGTTTTCTTTACCAACCGCGTCACTGGTTTCGGCCAGTGATCAGGCCGGGCTACTGGTTTCAACTCAGTTCTAAAAAAATAAAAAATAAAAAAAGTAGAAAAAATAAATATATATATATATATGCAAGAATAAAAATAATGTAAATTTATTGGTTTATTCATTGACATCAGAGTCAAGAATAAAAATATCAGTTTAAATTTATATTATTTTTATTCGTTGTATTTTATTTTATTTAGCTAGAAAAATAAAAAAAATATATGCATGCGTAAAAATAAATTTATTTTTATTTATTTATTTACTAGCGCTAGAGTAGGGAATAAAAAATATTGATCTAATTTATTTTATAGCTACGTATTTACCAACGCCAGAGTTAAAGATATTCGTAGTTGAATATTCACTAACGCCAGAGTCAGGAATATTATAAGCAAATTATCATAGCGTATACTAATAAACATTTAGCAATTTAAGACAAAACCAGCAATGCAGTCTACCTCAGGCAGAACGTTTAAGGAGTGATAATATCTTCCCCTTTACGTAATCAGTCCCGTATCATAGAATCTCTATTGACCAGTTAGGGTTCCTAGTGATCATAATACTAGGTGACAACTTCTTAAACAACACATTTTCCCCTAAAAGAACAAGATGCCAGAAATCTGTTCGTTCCTTGTAAATTTTTTAGGACCGCCGCGATGTCGAGTGCGACAATTATTATTTGCTTTTCCCTTATTATTTTTTTATTGAAATTTTTTATCTATCAAATTTGATCCTCATTCTTTTGATTGTTACTTATTTTATTTCAAATAATTTATGAAATGTTAATTATTATTATTTTAATTTCTTCATCTTTTTTTTTAGATTTGATCTTTATTATTTTGATTATTATTTATTTATTTGAGATAATTTATGAAATTATATTTCTTTCAATTTCATTCTCATTCAACTTTTTAATTTGTAAGATTTGTTCCTCATTATTTTAATAAACTTGAGAAAAATAAAACATTAATAAGTTATTTTCCAGCTCATTTTTCATGATATAACCAAACATTAAAAAATATTTTTTAATTTATTTTTTATTACACTAGCCAACACCAAAAAATAATTTATTTTTTTAAAATTTATTTTTTAAAAAAATTATTATTTTCCAGCAAATAAATATTGCTTAACTTAACATTGACGGGATGCCTATACAGAATTGCTTCCGCATATGAACAATCTCTTGGACAGTGCATTCCTTAGCATATACCCCTGACATGTGCTCTTATTGTATTATAAAAACAACTAAAACGGGTGGACTCGGTATTACATCTTAATATATGCTTTTTCATCGTCTTAAATCACTTCTGTGACCTAGCTCGAGTGATCAGCGTGTACGGCAGGTCCGAGGTCATGGGTTTGAGCTGGGGAGCACGCTCTAATTTCTTTGAATTAAACACGGATAAACTGTTGTCTTTTTTTGTTTGTATTTTTTATATATACATGGGCCTTCTTGACCATTTTTTTCATGCTTTTATATATATATATATATATATAATTTCATTGTTTAATGTGTGCGGGGATTTTATTTAAGTTTATCCTTAGTAAATCATTTTTTATGTTTTTTTATTATATAATAAAAACAATTAAATCAAACCAAAAAAGTTTATAATTGAGATTATGAGTTTGATGAGTTGACTAAATATTAATTAAAGAGTTGGGTTGAGATTTTTTTACTTTTTTTTTATTTTTTTCAAGTCCATCATTTAGTGTGAGGTTTTTTCTTGAATTTTATCTTTGAGTATTGATTGATAATAAATCAATTTTTGGTTTTTTTATTATATAATAAAATAGAAATGAAATCAACCTAGTGAAGTTCATAACTTAAATCACATGTTTAAATAAATATGAATAAAAGAGTTAGGCTAGGATTTTTTAGCCGTTTTGTTTATATGTTTTTTTAATTTTATCATTTAGTATTTAGTTAATAGTAAATCATTTTTTTTTATTTTCTATCATATAAAAAAATTAAAAATTAATTTAATTTAGTGGAGTTTATAATTTAGATTGCGAAATTGTCAGACTAATTAAATATCAATCTAAAAGTTGGGTAGAGGTTTTTTTAAATTTAAACCATCATACCGAGTTAAATGATAATGCTAGCAAATTTTTTATGATCTAAATATATATTTTTATATTTTAAGAAATTTATATCCCACCCGAAGCACAAACGGATAAGCTAGTAAAAACTAGCATATTTCGCATTGTATGTTTATCAATAAATGTTTTTATAAAAGCTTTAAGATTAATTCTAAGGAAATGAAAAATAATTAAAAATTTTAAACTCTAAGAAAATACTCTGTAGAAAACATGATTATTTTAGCATTATAATTTTTACAAGTCCTTTCACTTCAAATAGTTTTTTTTTTTTTTAAATATGGAAGGTAAATATTGAAGAAATATACATGAATAATTGTTTTCCTTTTATCTTTTGATCTCATAGTCCTTTTTAATATTAGTGTAGAGCATGCCAAGAGAAATAAATTATTTTCACCAAAAGAGTCAAAGGAATGACCTGTGTTGGAACCACCACCCATCAACGACTAGCTTGATGAATTCTTGAATTGCTGGTCATTTCTCAGTCTATTATAGCTCCAAATAAACATTCAATCTCGTAGAATTTTCAACTCTTTCTAGATCACAGATTTTAATGTTCGACGATCAAACATGCTTACATAGGTGGGCATGCGGTTTTTAAGCATGTGTCGCTCAAGGTTCATCCGCGTTAAATTTCTTGCTGGGCCTGCAACAAGCATTGAAATCTCATTTTACAATTGAAATGCGGTCAGAATTGCTGGCTGGCTTGCACAGATTATTATTGGCCACGGTGCTTTTGGTGCCAGTTTCTTTTCTGATTGTGAAAGTGCTTTTGGCCTAAACTTTTAATGAGTCTGCTGTCAATCCATTACCTCATTGGTAATTACTGATTAAAAGAAACCACAGTATCAATTTGT
>Ga0325411_1009637_pt1 | contig 10275 bp, 7 predicted proteins | sample PopdelMetagenome_13_FD_206181 | JGI IMG/M metagenome (GOLD analysis project Ga0325411, IMG submission 206181) | Populus deltoides microbial communities from Bellville, Georgia, United States - Xylem-PdIQD-R4 | ecosystem: Host-associated > Plants > Phyllosphere > Stem > Wood/Secondary xylem...
AACAATAAAGCAACCATCAAGAAGCAACATTTCAACAAATGCATCCTCGCCAAGGCTTACGGGCTGGTCATAGTATCGACGAGCTTGTGCTTCCAAACCTCTCATGGCCGCAACATAACTTGTCAAGCTATTTTCCGGCCTGCGTTGAAGAAACTTTTGTAGATAGTGTTTTTTATATTCTTCCATCATCTTCAAGTCATCTTTTCCACGGTGATAAGGACCAATAGAGAGGATTTCCGGTTCATATGCCATTTCGTTCACAAAGCGTTGGCCACGGGGGACCTTAAAAATACTGCATGTTGACTGATTAGTTGACAAGTTTTGAAGCGACATCTGGATTTGATGGCATAAACGGTCCGGACGATTCATCTCTTCGTCCTGATCAATCAAAGGATACAAAATGTTAAATATAATTGAAGCACACATTTAAAAAAATGATATTACATCATGAAATCTCAAGATTTAACAGTTTTACTGACAGAATTTTTCTGTCGGCGTAAGACACATATTCCGTCGGTAATTAATTTACCGACGGAATCATCGACGGAAATGCTCCGTCGGTGAATCGTTCATCGGTAATTTTTTGTCCGTCGGTAAATCCATCGGAAATAAAATAAATAAAATTACCCGCTTCATTTCGTCAGTATATCCCTTGGTAATAATTTTTTTATTACCAACAGATTTACCGACGAAATTACTGATGGAAATTCCATTGGCAATTCCGTCGGTAATTATTTAAAAACATTTAAAAAAATTCATTTTATAAAATTATAAAATAATTAAATTAACATAAATCAACACTGTATAATATATACTCAAAATGCTTGAAAAATAAATAAGAAAATCAACTCAAACAAATTTGCAACAAATAAATAAAACGAAAAAATAAATTCAACTAAAAAAATTCATATGAAAAAAATAAAGTTGCAATTGCTAAAAATTTAAAAATTCTATAAATAAATCAACTAAAAATTGATCTCATGTGAAAAAACAAATCTCACAACAACATTTATACAATTATTAAGAACAAAACATTTAAATTTTACCTTAATGTAGTTGCAAGTGAAGCTAAGGAGAGAGAAAAATTTCGTAAAGCATGTTAATTAAAAAAAACTAAGAGGATAAAAGAAGAAAGAAGAAGAAGACATACCTGAGCATGGAGGAAAAAAGAAGGAGATGAGGAGAGAAAAGAAGAGAAAGAAATAGATATTGATGTTTTTTACATATAGTGAAGAAGAAGAAGTAGAAGTAGAATAAGAAGAACTAGTAGTAAAAGAAGAAGAAATAAGTCTGTCTCTTGTGAAATAAAGGGACTCGGGCTTTTTATTGGGGCGCATTAGCGACGGATAATTAAATATTAATATTTTTAATTATTTCATCGGTAATATTTAATTTCAATTTTTAATTTCGTAAAAAGTTTTCAGAAACCGCCAACATTTACCGATGATTTTTCAATCCGTCAGTGATTCCGTCTGTAATATTTAAATGAAAATTTTAAATCTATTGAATTTTTTCAAAAAACTACCAAATAACACCGACGACTTTTCATTCCGTCGGTGATTTTATCCGTAAAGAACAACAATTAACAGTGCAATTGAAAAGTGAACAGTTCTGGAGCTCTCTGGAAAATATCGACGGATTTCGTCCGTCGGTAATTCCCTTTGTAATTGACATGATGAACAGTGTAAACAAGTTTACCGACGGAATTTACCGACAGAATAAATTCCGTCGGTAATTCCGTTGGTAACTCCTGACACGTCATCATTTTTTTCTTTGTTTTAATTTTTTTTCCCACTATAAAATCCCTCCGAAATTTACCGACGAAAATATTCCCTCAATATTTCTGTTTGTATTTATCGGTTTTCTGGTAGTGGATATTAAGGAGAAATTAAAACTCGTCTCGTTTAGAACGACTAAAAAAAAGAGTTTAAAATATAGTTATGAGTAAATTTGTACTTGCAAAGTTCCGATAATAATATAATAATTAGTCGGATGATCATATATATGCAAGACAAAATAGTGAATAAAAGTTTATGTTATTGTCTATATATATATATTTTAATTAATAATATTATTTACAATAATTATTATTGTCTGTATTTATATCCAGAAAATTATTGTTTGTAATTGTTAGAAAGTTGTTAACGCATAGTATGATATTACATCATGAAATCATCGCACACATCACAATATTAAAACCAATTTCTATTCATTAAAAACCAAACACGTGATTGTTGAAGAAACATAAAAGAGTTGTTTCATAATAACAAGTATTTTGGATGAAAATGATTTTTTTTTTGTGGGGGAATTTATAGAAGACCTTGTTCAATAAATTGAGTTCATCAATATTAATCAGAATATGTTTTTTATTTAAAAAATAAATAAATAAAAACAATTTATATCTAGTAAAAATTAAACACATGTTTGTTGAGAAACCACAAACAGAGTTTTTTGTTTTTTTAAAAAACACATATTTTGCTTGAAAATATATAATTCTTTTGTATAAAAGTTATAGAAAATCATATTCAATAACAAGATCATTAATAAAATTATGTCTTATAAAAAAATAAATGAAAATAACTCATATTTATTAAAAATCAAACATTTGTTAGTTTGAAAATAACACATATTTAATTAAATTGAAAACGTTTTATTTTCCAAGTAGTATATAAAAAATTATGTGGTTTAAGAAAATACCTATTCATTCAAAAATAAAAATAAAAACTTCTAAAATGACGCTAGAGCTTCTTAAAGATCGACAATTTAAATAATATTATACACATGTTTTGAATCTCATTAATGACGTTTAGCTTAATAATATGATTTTTTTTTTTTAAGGAAGTAGTCTTGACTCTTGAGTTTCAATAACAATAACAACGAGAACAATATAGGAAAAAACAAACGATAGATTTATTTTTAACAAACAAAAAGAAGCATATATATATATATATTTGTCTCGTAAGTTTGAAAGAAGCATATGTATATAATTTTCAAATCTTAAACTCAATCTGCAAAGCTTTGGCTCCCGCATGGTAAAGGGTTTTTGAGTAGTTTCAGATCATGAATTAAGACATGGAAAAAAAAACCAATTAAATAAGTTAAATATTCACAACAAATCAATGGAGTGCCTGCATATTGCACAATGGTTAATAATTAATGGGTCAAACAATCAACTGATGCTGTAAAAAACTACGGCTTACTTGTTTGAAACTAGCAAGCTCGACCTTTGCTGCTACCTGTAATGGATCCTCTGGTCTAGAGCTGAGAGAGAGAGAGAGAGAGAGAGAGAGACTCTCTGTGACTTGACTATATATCGATTTCTCCCAAAAGATAGAAATTAGAGTTATATGTTAGAACTTCCTGTTGCCAGACGCCCCAACTCGCAAAGAGGACATAGACTTGTCAAGTTAACACGTCTTCGTCCTCGTTTGGCTGGACAGCTATTCCCACGTCACCTTAATTTTATAAAAGCCAAGTTGGGGGACCATTAGCTTCGGCGTAGTAGCGGCATGTGATTTTGACCTGTGCACTACTAGTTCAGTAGTACACATTAATTTCAGTGTTTTTTTGAAAAACACTAAAATTACAACGTTTTGGATTTACACGGATAAATCCCAGGATTAATAATTTATTATGAATTTCAGGATTCAATTTATTATGAATTTTCATACTCTTTTTTATTCATTTATGTTTTAGATTAATTTATTGTATTTTTTAATACTATTTTTAGTTTTATTGTATATTTAAATGTTTTACAACTTTTTTTTATAAAGAATCTTGTTGTATTAATATATGATTTATATGCTAAAATTTGTTTAGTATTTGAAGGAAATTGATTGCATTTTTTATTTGATGAAATTAAGTTTGATTTTGTAACTTAGGTGTGCTATAATATAAAAAATGATGGTTTATTTAATGGGTACTAATTATATTTTATCAATTTTATTATTAATTTGGAAATTTGAGAAAAAATATATTTTTTTAATTGATAATAATTAAAAAGTTAATTAGGTTAAATAAATCTGAATTGAACAACGATGGATATTTAGTTGGCTACCATTTATTTATTATTTTTATTGTTTAGTTCACATTTTGACACAAGATTGAATTTGTATAGAAATGATAATTAGTTATTTGAATTTTGAGTTAATAATTACATTATTAATAAATCTTGTTATTAACATTCTTTATAGGCTTTTATAAATAATGGATGATTTTTTTTTTAATATATCAAGACTCTTTGAAGGTTTGTATAATAAAAAATATCTTAAAAGGGTTGAAGATTTTATTAATACTATTTTTAGTTTTATTGTATATTTAAATGTTTTACAACTTTTTTTATAAAGAATCTTGTTGTATTAATATATGATTAATATGCTAAAATTTGTTTAGTATTTGAAGGAAATTGATTGCATTTTTTATTTGATGAAATTAAGTTTGGTTTTGTAACTTAAGTGTGCTATAATATAAAAAATGATGGTTTATTTAATGGGTACTAATTATATTTTATCAATTTTATTATTAAGTTGAAAATTTGAAAAAAAAATATTTTTTTTATAGGTTTTATAAATAATGGATGATTTTTTTTTAATATATCAAGACTCTTTGAAGGTTTGTATAATAAAAAGTATCTTAAAAGGGTTGAAGATTTTATTAATTTTATACTTTCTAATCTGAAAAATATTAGTGGGGTGAAATTAGATATCCATGTATAAGTGTAATAAAAAAAGATCCATCATAAAGATATTACGATAATGCATGTATTTAAAAAAATATTTTTATTAGTTTATATACAAAGAACCATACGTTTCTTATAAAACTCATTGTTTTGTGAGCAAGTATACCAGGAAAGCACTTTTCTTTGTAAACCATGCAAGGTGCCTGACAAAAAATCATTGTTGTATATTTGACTCTTTTTTTTTCTTAGTTTAGTCTTCATTTATGAGACTTTTTACATACTATTTATTTGAAAAAACAGCTTGGAAGAAGAAACTTATATAAGGAAGGGGGATAAGGACAAATGGGTGAAAGAATTCAAATATTTTTAATTTAGTAGAAGAAAAGTGTTTGTTGTAATTCTTTTAATAAAAACTCATCATTATTATAAATTTTATACTAGTTAATCTAATATATTATTGTTTCAATATTAAAAAAATATCATCAAACATGTTACCGTATTAATATTAAAAAAAATATTATTTGTATTTTAAATTTATTATTAAAAAATTATTGCAAAACATGTTAGGAAAATTAAATATTTTTTTATATTAAAAAAATTAATACGACTTGCAGCACAAAGGTAGCCAATAATCCAAGTCGTATCTACTAAAAATTGAACTATTCAAACCTGCATTACCGAGTTTGGACGAAGTCCAAGGGATCTTGACAACCTCTCACTCATCACTTCAAGGTATAAAAAACTGTAAATTACTCGGTAGTTGCCACTGCCTGGCTTCGATTCTTTCCTCGATCCACAAAGAGTCTGCGATCAAAACAAAGACAGAAGGCATCCTAGCTTTTTATAAAAGACAATGTTCTTGCATGAAAGGCAATCCTTTCTATAAATGAAACAAAAATCAATAAAATTAACAGTTTCAGAGAATCAAATGATTAATTAAAAAGAAAATGAGGGAACAAATGGAGAATAATAATAGACAAAAGATATATTCAGCAATAGATTATAGATCCCTAACGTACGTAGCTGGGCAGTGGAAACCAAGAAATATTACAAGCCAAATAAGAGGTTAAATACATGCGATATCTTAATTAGTCTATGAAAAAAACATAGACACTCTCAATGCCAATCAACTTCGCAGAAAAATGCCCATGACAAGTCCAACCTCATTTTCTTTCTTAGTAATAGACACTCTCAATTAAATTATATATATATATATATATATATATATATATATATATATATTTAAGTTTTTAAATTAATTTTCTTATAAAAAAAAGAGAATTAATCATAAGTTATTTCAGGTCTTCAAATTATAAGCATCACTGAAATCAAGTTGAAAATTTATTGTATTATTCTTATTATAGTGTTGATGATAAAAAGACTGAAAACAAATACGGTTAAGTTCTATTTACCAAACTATTTTTTGAAGAATAATTATTAAATTTACATTTGAATAGAGAAATTCTTTTTATAATAATAAACATTAAATTTTGGATGACTTACACGTTGTAATATATTTCATAAAATATGTTTGTGCTCATCATATATTAACAAAATAATAAAATAAAGACAAGGATAAACACTGAGTTTGAATAAGCTTTTATTTCATTGAATTTAATATCTTTTCAAATCGTATAAAGATAAACAAGTCATATATATATATATATATATATATATATATATATATATATGAATATAGATTTTTAATAAACTCATTGTAATGTGCAGACTGTAGGAAAACTAACTTATCTTTCCTTTGATATTATTCATCTTTAAATAGAGATTATAGAAGCATGGGTAACGGTTACATAGCTAATATCATGGCTGTCTATTGTGCTATGCATGGAAACATAATCACTGCCTATTATGTTGTGCATGGAAGGAAATCACGTATACTAAACAGAGGAATAAAATCATGGGGATAGAATCATGGTTGACAGACTGTATCTCTTCATCCCCCCTCAAGCTCAAGGTGGTATGGGACCGATGAAGAGCTTGGTTCTATTTGGTAGAAATTTGGCAACGCATAAAGGTTTTGTAAAGATATCAGCGATTTGAGCTGGACCAGAGATATGTTGCAGAGAAAGACTACCACGAGCAACTTGTTCCCGAACAAAATGAACATCAATCTCAATATGTTTCGTGCGATGATGGAAGACAGGATTCTTAGCCATGGTGATAGCACTGAGGTTGTCACAATATAATGTGGGAGCAGGAAGTAAATAGCCGATGCTTTTCAGAAGATGTATAAACCACATAAGTTCAGCAGTGGTGGATGCTAAAGCACAATATTCAGCCTCCGCTATGGAACGAGACACTGTAGCTTGCTTTTTAGCTCCCCAGGACAACAAGTTATCACCCATATAGATAGCAAAACCAGTCGTACAACGACGATCATCCCTGGAGCCGGCCCAATCCGCATCACAAAAACCACAAAGTGCAATTGGAGGAGTTTTGACAAAGTGAAGACCAATATTAAGAGTACCTTTGAGGTATCGAAATACACGTTTAACAGCAATGAGATGAGAGTCACGAGGATGGTGCATGAATTGGTAGACATTATGGACCGCATAGGAGATATCGGGGCGTGTCAAGGTGAGATATTGAAGCGATCCAACAAGTCGACGATAATAAGTTGAATCAGATAGGAGAGTGCCCTCACCAGCAATCAACGACGTACCAGAAGCCATAGGGGTGGAGACGGGCTTTGCACCAGCCAGTCCAAACTTCTGAAGCAGAGAAAGAAGATAGCGAGTCTGAGTGACAGTGATGGTCGACTCATCGCGTGTGATTTGGAGTCCTAAAAAGAAATGAGCATCGCCAAGATCCTTCATGTGAAAGGCAACAGATAGATGAGAAATAAAGCTCCGGATGCTGGAAGGAGAGCTCCCGGTTATAAGAATGTCATCGACATAAATTAAAAGCATAATGATATCTAAACCTTGACGATGAGTAAACAGGGATTGATCATAGGGACACCGATGAAAACCCATTTGCTGAATATAAGCACTGAACTTTATGTACCACGCTCTTGGAGCCTGTTTTAAACCGTAAAGAGCTTTATGCAAGTGACAAACATGATGAGGGTGAGACGAGTCTTCAAAGCCAGGTGGTTGAGATAAATAGACCCGCTCTTGTAGATCACCATGGAGGAAGGCATTACTGACATCAAGCTGTTTAATGGACCAGCCGTGAGACAAACCAAGTGTGAGAATTAATCTACAAGTAGAATGTCAAAAATATCGTTTTTGAATAAACATCAAATTATTTTTGAAATCAAAACGTTAGATCAAATTTTCAAAACTCCAATAGGGAAACTGATTTTGGTAAAAGGGATGAATTGAGTCTATGAGATCACGCGAGGCTTCAAAAGTGTATTCGTGAGTTCTTATAAGAAAACTCTCTTAATCAGATGAATAATGTTTGGTCGTGAACACGATTGAATGACAAACTCATTATTTCATTGAAGCTTAGGAAAAGAAGTTCAACAATAAAGATCTTATGCCAACATGAATACTGGCATGATAACACATAAAGGGGCTAAACATTTAGTGATAACTGATTGGAATTTCTGAAATTTTTCAATCATTCATTCTCCTCAACAAGGGCATCTTTTCAATCATTCATTCTCCTCAACAAGGACATCACCAAAGCTTTATCTTCAAGATAGTTGATTTCTGGGAGTTGGTGTGAAGAAATTAGCTATAGGGACGATAAGTGACTTGGCAACCACCTTCAGTGTCCTTCCCTTTCCATTGGGTCGGCAATCTTACCTATCCCAATGGCTTGTTCAATCCTCTTAGCTATAACAACCAGGTCAGTGAAATGTTGCGCAGAGCTTCCAACCAGGTATTCAAAGTACGGGGCCTTGAAAGTGTTGACAAACAAGTTGATCATCTCCTTTTCCAACAAAGAAGGGTTAACCTGTGTGGCAGCCTCACGCCACCTTTGAGTGTATTCTCTTATGGACTCGTTATTCTTCTCCATAGCTTGCAAGCTTAACCGATCAGGGCCCACGTCTATATTGAACTTATATTGCCTCATGAAGGCATTAACTAAGTCCTTTCATTTTTTTAACCTTGGTATTATCCAATCGCATATACCAAGTGAGGGCAGCGTCACTCAAGCTGTCTTGAAAGAAATGAATCAGCAGTTTCTCATCATCAACCACCTCGGCCATTTTGTTACAGTATGCTTTAAGATGAGTTATAGGGCATTGAGTTCCCGTATATTTGACAAATTCTGGCACTCTAAACTTTCTTCGATCCACAAAGAGTCTGCGATCAAAACAAAGACAGAAGGCATCCTAGCTTTTTATAAAAGACAATGTTCTTGCATGAAAGGCAATCCTTTCTATAAATGAAACAAAAATCAATAAAATTAACAGTTTCAGAGAATCAAATGATTAATTAAAAAGAAAATGAGGGAACAAATGGAGAATAATAATAGACAAAAGATATATTCAGCAATAGATTATAGATCCCTAACGTACGTAGCTGGGCAGTGGAAACCAAGAAATATTACAAGCCAAATAAGAGGTTAAATACATGCGATATCTTAATTAGTTTATGAAAAAAACATATGTCGCACGTCAAAAAAATCCGCGCGGCATCGGCTGGCGACTTTTTCGTCTTCTCGTTTTGCTTTGATTGGTTCGTTGGAGTCGCCACCTAGTAATTTATTGAGGGCTACTAGGAAACCTGATGTACTGGTCTTGTCAGAGATTCATTGGTAAGGGACTGGTTGTGGTTAAGGAAGGTATTAGCACCCCTAACGCACCCTACCTGAGGTAAGCTGCTTCGTGGACTTGATGTGTTAAAGAAGTTTTAAAATTCAGTTCATTCATCGAATTTTAGAAAATACAACTTACACTTACATGTAAGTTCGTAATTCTTTATCCGTGAGCAAATCAGAATATTAAATTCTTCTTTATTCTCGCAATTTTATCCTAAAAAAAACATTCATAAACAAAATACACACCACACATTCACTTTCAACCACACATTCACTTTCAAGCTTCGTGGACTTGATATGATTTAAAAATAAAATTTTAGCCCAATTCTAAGGCTTTGATAAATAAGTTATTAGTTCCCAAAATATATGTAGATCCATGTTCTACATTTTTATGGAAAATACAACATGATTTTTATCTATCCTTTAGATATTGTGCATATAAAATAAAACATTAAATTCATTTTTTTTCCTTTTGATTCAATAACATACATAAAAAAAAATACACAAACACACATCTCTTTTTCTATTATTTTTCTTTTTCTTTTCTTTTTTTTTTTACATCCACAATACAAATTCAAAAAATAACTAAACAAAAATTACATTAAACACTTTAAAAATTACAGAATAACCCAAAACCTCCCAGAACAGTGTCAGGAAGCCTTCTGGAACCGCTGGAACAGTGGCGGCGCGTCCCCACACGCGCCACGCCACTGGCGTCGCGTGGACCCACGCGCCGCTGCAGACAAACCAGAACAAACTAGTGGATCCGACCCGACTTCATCTCCTCTTCCCTCCTACACTGGCAGTGAGGAGCAACATCACCTGCAAAGAAGAAAAAGACGCAATCCAGTTGGTTTTAGCTT
>Ga0325411_1009640_pt1 | contig 10272 bp, 3 predicted proteins | sample PopdelMetagenome_13_FD_206181 | JGI IMG/M metagenome (GOLD analysis project Ga0325411, IMG submission 206181) | Populus deltoides microbial communities from Bellville, Georgia, United States - Xylem-PdIQD-R4 | ecosystem: Host-associated > Plants > Phyllosphere > Stem > Wood/Secondary xylem...
ATTCAATGAAGCCTAATTCCACTTTCCTAATACTTAAATCTCTAATCACCCTATTTACCATTTTAAGGAACATGTAATCACCCCTGTAGTTGAGGTGACGATCCTTGCTTTTCAAACTACACACCAAGGCACCATCTCTCTCTCTCTCTTTCTCCCACTAATTTCTTCATAATCTAATTTAAAACTAACTTAATATATATATATATATATATATATATATATATATATATATATATATATATATAAAATTCTAACATGTTTAGAAATTTAGTTATGATTGGTTTTTAAAGTGTTTTTCATTTAGAAATATATTAAAATTATATTTTTTTATTTTTAAAAAATTATTTTTGACATCAACACATCAAAATAATTTAAAAATATAAAAAAATATTAATTTAAAATAAAAAATAAATTTTAATTTTTTTAAAAAATACTTTTACAACGTATAAATAAATAAATAGGATTGAAATACCCTTAAACACAAACAAGGCTTCTGCATGCTATCGAGGATGTGAGAATTTTACCTCTATAAATTATAAATTATTGACCAGTTATTACCCCAAAGACTCACCAACACATGGCAAAAGGTTAATCATCAATCAATCCCATCACTACCTTTTTATTTCCTTAAAGATTGGCTAAGATTAAAAAAAAAAAACAGCTTCTTTCTTTAATAAAATAGATACCAAACAAAAATCATAGATTGACGCAATCTATTGATTAGAAACCATGATCTCCTGATAATTAGGAACAGTACTTTCCATGTCTTTACAGATCCCCGGCCCACCATTCCTCCCTAATCCCGGCCCATACTCGGCCCATTTATCTCCCTCTCTCTTCAAAAAACCAAATCTCTCTCTCTCTCTCTCTCTCTCTCTCTCTCTCTCTCTCTATATATATATATAATTTTATTCACCTCTTCTCTTTGTCTCTCCCTCTCCCTCTCTCTCTCTCTCTCTGTAATGGAGCCTCCTCCATGGCTGGACGATTTAGCCGACGACCTCCAAAGCATAAGTTTCACATCCACCACCACAACAACAACCACACTCCACCGGAGCACCAGCTCCGGCTCCTCCTCCGCCTCACTCACTCCTGCTCCCTCCACTCACACATCTTTCTCCTCTAAATCCACAAGCAAACACTCCCTCTCCCTCTCTGATCTCCGCTTCTCCCTCCGCCTGGGTTCCGGCGACATCGGTTCAGTTTACCTAGTCGAACTCAAAGCTAAACCTAATGAGAAGGAATCTCCGGTTTTTGCGGCGAAAATCATGGATAAGAAGGAGTTAGTTAGCAGAAGTAAAGAAGGAAGAGCGAGGACTGAGCGGGAAATACTTGAAACTCTGGATCATCCGTTTTTGCCTACATTATACGCTTGTATAGAATCTCAACGATGGCTATGTTTGTTAACGGAGTTTTGTCCCGGCGGTGACCTTCATGTTCTCCGTCAACGCCAGCCTCTTAAACGATTCGAAGAAACCGCCGTCAGGTGCGTGCGTTAGCATTTCCACTTTTATTTGAAAATATTAAATTTTAATATTTTTTCTCGATGCACACGAATTCGGGAAACAGTTAGAGAAAGGGGAGTGATAGATCGGGGAGGTGGGGACCTTAAACCGGGAGAAGGCACGGTGCCTTCTGCGGACGTGGACCCGGCTATTTGGTTAACGTGTTTTCCATCTTTTCAGTTACTTTAGTCAGTAACCAGTGCTGTGAGTGAACAGGATGTACATGTCTTTGTCGTAACAGAACAGAGTATTGTTTTCTGTCGGGGGAGATGATCACGTGCGGGTGCCGTCCAAATACTGATATTTGACTTTTTGCCTTTTTAAATTTTATTGGGTTAAGAGTCAATCATGAAGCAAGATGCTAAGAACGTAATTTACGTATTATTATTACCTATTAACTAACTGTCAAATGGCATTCTTGAATAACTTCAGGGATAAATTAGATTAATATCACTTCCTTCCCACGGCTGTTAAGGGATCATCATCACTGGCCATGCTTCTCTTTTTAGTTATAAAACCTAACTCGTGCTAGTAAGTTAACCCGCCCTTGAATTGATTCATCAACTCAGAGTTTATAACCTATTTAGCAATATTTTATTAGAATTTCATGTACATGTTTTGATACTATGTGCCAGCTACTGAATAATAATTAAGAAAGCGTGGTGGTTTTGATTTCATTGATTGAGAAACTTGTACCGGTTGCAATTAGTGTCGCAATTGGTTGTTTTAAATTTAGTAGCTAGTAATACCAACCGTCTTAATTTTGCTTATAATGGCGGAAATTGACTAGCTTGGACATCAATTGTCGGACGTGTATATGTACATGGATGCCACCTAACATCTTCATGGCAAAGGCCGGTTGAGGTTATCATATTATAATAATGGTGTCCTATCGTCATTGTTGAGTCCATGTCATGTTTGTACAGGAGATGCACGTTTTGCTTTTTTAGGAAAAAAATGGTTTTCAATTTTAACCTCTTCTTTTTCCAGCTTTCTGAGTCAATGCTAGGAGTCGATATCATTGTTTTCAAAAATGGTTCATAACTTCAGTTGTATTTTTATAGAGTAGGATGTTTAACATGAAAAACTTTAATTTCGTTGGAGAAAATTTACGAGGAATGTGAGATGTTAATTGGATATTGATCAGCATGACATATCTTTTGCTGAACAAGAGAAGGATTTAAAAAAAAAATGAATGAGAGAAATTCACGAGGTAGTTGACGGTGGAAGAATAGTAGTGGTTTCTCCTTTGCTTTGGTGAATTCATATATGGAATTCTGTGTGTTGTTCTATGAAAAATAGTTTGCTCTTATTTGGAAGAAACAGAAAGATCTCCAGGATATCTGAAATTTGAATACTCACTGCTTTCCGTCATCTTTCGCTAGCTTTCTGGGTTTTCTTCGGAGACTGTATTCCGCGCTGGTGAGTGGTGGCCCCAATTTTATCTCGTTGCTTTTTGGCCCCTTGTTCCTCTCCATCTGTTTTCCAGTTCCTTTGTCCAATATTTAACAAACAGACATCCTATCCCTATCCTCTCAGTCTATGTCTCTTTAGCCCTTTCCCTTTGTCAATGGATATAAGAGTAGGTGCACGCGAGACCAGTGAGAGGTTTTAGATGACAAAGTAGCCCAGAAATCTATTACTTGCTTGAAGAAAATACCGGGTAATAAAGGAGAACAGTTCTTAATGCAATAACTTAGTAAGAATTCTTCTTTTTTATTTATTGAAATGCAATGATACATAGAAAGGTAGGAATAAACAAAAGGTCTGACATTGTACTGAAAAAGAAAAGTTAACACCAAAATACGAATATGCAAATACAGAAGGACATGTTATCAGAATCTTTATGTGCTTTTCTTCTCCGCCCTACATGTCAAGATATTATGCTTTCAGTGTCTCCTTATTCGCATGAGAGTGTAGATACTGTGGACGTAGGTCCCTTGTCGTTGTGGGGTATGAATCATGAAACAAAAAGAGAGAAAAAATATTAATTATTTGTGAGGTCTAATTAATGATTTGATAATCAAAGCCTGCAAATCCAAGATGCCAATATACAATTTAGCAGTAGTAGGTCCTTCTACTCCATGCTTAGGAGTCTTGCAGCATCTCAATTATTTTCTTGCTCAAATGTATCATTACATCTGCACCAAAATATTCCAGGCACTTATCTCATCTCCCTTTTTTTATGAACTGTGTAGTCCTCGGTGGACCCTTACTCGAGATCGCATTGTTCTATTTTGTTTTTTCCTAATCTTGATCAGGTTTACTTCAAACAGAGGGTTAACAAGGAAATGGTTTCTTGATTAATTAATAGTAACTCAAGTGTTCTGTTGGTGATTTTTCCAGGTTCTTTGCATCGGAGGTGATTGTGGCTTTAGAGTACCTTCATATGATGGGGATTGTTTACCGTGATCTCAAGCCTGAAAATGTTCTTGTTCGATCAGATGGTCATATAATGCTCACTGATTTTGACCTCTCGTTAAAATGTGATGATTCTACGTCAACGCCTCAGATCATCTCCAACAAAAACCACGGTGCTGCAGCCCCGAAAAATGACTGCCTGGTTGAGCATCCTCGTTATACTTCATCTTCATGCATTATTCCTAACTGTATAGTCCCTGCTGTTTCATGTTTCCACCCAAGACGTAAACGCAAGAAGAAGATGGGCAACCGAGGTGGGCCTGAGTTCGTAGCCGAGCCCGTTGATGTTCGGTCTATGTCATTTGTTGGGACCCACGAGTATTTGGCGCCGGAGATTGTATCCGGCGAGGGCCATGGTAGTCCTGTGGATTGGTGGACACTAGGAATATTCATGTTCGAACTATTTTATGGGGTTACGCCTTTTAGAGGTGTTGACCATGAGCTAACCCTAGCTAATATCGTGGCTCGAGCACTCGAGTTCCCTAAAGAACCAGTTGTGCCTGCCACAGCCAAGGACCTTATTTCGCAGCTACTGGTTAAAGATCCGGCAAGACGAATGGGTTCCACCATGGGTGCATCGGCAGTCAAGCACCACCCTTTTTTCCAGGGGGTTAATTGGGCATTGTTGCGATGTACACCTCCACCATATGTTCCTCCACCATTTAATACAGGAGTTGTATCAGATGAAAGTTGTCCTGAGACCCCAGTAGAATATTATTAGTAATTTGAGCAAAAGAATTAATAAATACCTCTCACAATAGTCTGGTCATCTCTTGATTATTTTTTAGCCAAGATTGTTGAGCAATAGCGAAGCAGTCACTTGCTTATTTCAATATTCTATATAAGAAATTATGCGGTGATTTGCAAACCTCTCCATTTTCACGGTCAATGCAAGTGTCGGAAACTTTGGATCCTGACAATATAAACATTAAGAATGGCATTGACTTCCCAGAGCAAAGCTGGTGGCACCGCGTGATAGGTTGTCCACGGGGGCCCTGGGGGCATGGCCAGCACCAGGCCATGAGGGAATGGTTGCATGTTTGTGGGTGTTTGGTTGTGGAGACCAAATTAACCTCCGCCCATGTGATTTGTTGGGGGTTTAGGAGAATTTTCGTTTTTTTCTGCTATTTAAAGGTCACATGATTCTTTCATAATAATTCTCCGGTGAGGTCTAATCTTGTTTATCATCTGAGGCACCAACTGTTTCATCGGGGTTGTGTCCGTTAAATGGTGGTGCTATCTAAATGCCATGAAGTTGGAACTGTTTTAACCAGTGTTTTAAAACTCGGACTGGCTCGGCGGGTCGACCCGGGCCTGGGACCAGTCCGGGTGGAGGCAAAAACCCGCTCGAAAATTGACCCGGAAAACCCCGACCGACCCGGCGGGTCAACCCAAGACCCGGTCAAACCCGGGTGAGACCCGGTCAATTTTTTTATTTTGACTGTCATTAAACGACGTCGTTTTTTGGCTTTCTAAAATGCCAAAACGCTGAAAGACTGAAGAGTGAAGAAGAACAAAGCAAAATTAGTAACCTAATTAATTCTTTGAAACCTAGCTGAGGAGCAGAGAGGGACGTCTGACTATTAATCATTGTTGTTTCTTTGTGAAAAAGGTTTGAATCTCCTTCTTTCACTCTTTTTTTTTTGTGGTCTCTAGCCTTCTACCCCTCTCCTGACGTCGAGCCGCTTGGCCCCTTAGTCCAGAGAGACTCGACGGAGATGATTCGAATCAAGCGAAAGCAAAGGCATTCGTTGGCACCCGAGATGCTAAGGATCGAACGATTAGGAAATGAAGGAAGTCTTGCAGCCCATCTTGATTGAGACAAGTGCAAATTGCTTCGCGTTTTCTTTTCTTCTTCCCGCCCTAGGAGCACAAAAGGAGGGATTAGTATTATTAACCCGATGATAAACCACTAACACCTGGGGCTCCGCGCACTGGGAAAACAGCGACCCCATCTTAACAAGAAAAGGGCTAAGTTGCTGCTGGTTTTGCGTGAGTATCTTTCTTTTTAGACGAAGATAGATGAAAGACCAGGAAAAATTATGAATCTGACTGGGAGCTATATAGATGTACTTTGCAAGCATGAAGGAGGATTTAATTCAACTAGGAAATTTTTTTTTGTGGGCTGACCCGGGTTAACCCGGGTGAGCTCATCTGACCCGTGACCCGATAACTTGACCGGATCGGGTTTCAAAAATATGATTTTAACATTATGTGGATGATGCCGAGGCCTCCCTTACTGTTACATTATCTAGATATTTACTAGATGAGTTAAAATAAATTTAAGTTGGAAGGATGTTTAAGAAAAATGACTCACAGCACATTTTAAGAAAGAATGTAACAGAAGGTATAATTCATAGATTAAAAGTTCAAATTTTAACTTCTGATTAAATTAAGATTTTAAATCAAATTTATAACTAATTTTGAAGTTGTGTCAGAAGTTAAATATTCCAAATAAATATATTTTTATTTTTATTTAGTTAAAAGTTAAAAAAATAACTTAAATTTCATACCCAAACATGACCTAAATATTCTATGATTTTGTAATTTTGTTATTATTTTATTTTATTTTTGTATAAAAATAGTCATGGATGTGTGCACAACAATACAAGAAAAACTATTTATATTATTCTTTCTAAAAAACGTTTATGTTTTTTTTTTAATATATACATGTTTGAACGAGAGCGAACATGCATGTTAAATTTGAAATTTCAAGTATTATGAATATTTAATGAAATTAAAATATATATTTTGTTATTTATTATCATATATTTTTTATATAATTTACTTAAATTAATTATTTTTTATTTTATATATATTATTGAAACTTTTATTTCAAACCATGATATGTTTTTATTTTTTAAAAAATATTTTTAATGGAAAAGACATTTTCATAAAAAAAAAGGAATACATGAATAAAAAAATATAGTTTTAATTTTATAAATACATTTTCCTCCTTAATTAAAATTATTAAAATTCTTATAAATATTTATTTTACTTGTCCTAAGATTTTATTAAAAAAAATAATGTTGCTGACAAAAATACATATTTTTGTTAAAATATGAAGTAAAATATATGAACAAAAAATAAGAATTTTAACTAAAATAATACATTTTTTTTAATCTTGAAAGCTAAAATCATGTACACATTTATTTTAATTATCATACAATTAAATAAATATAAGTTTTGGAAATTATTAAAATTAATTATGTTCTCTGGGAAGAAAATAAGCCACGACTTGTCGAGGAAGGAACTAGATACAAGATTCGTGCTTTTTCACGTGTTAAATATTATTTTTTTTTAAAGACACACACAAGTTTTTTGACATCATTTTTATAGTTAAAATATTATAATTGAAAATAAAAATATTTATGCATATATGTAATTAAATAAATTAAGAATTATATATGTTAATAAAAAAAGTCATAAATAACAATTAAAAATAAAGTTAAAAAATTAAAAAACAGATATAAATCAAATATTTAATATCACAAAAAGGAGATATTTGCCCATTGAATTTGCTAAAAACTTTTATAAAAATAATTTTGATTTTAAGTTTTTTTATTAAATTTGACTAAATGCTCAATAAAAAAAATCATCATATAAAAAAGCTTTATAAACAAAATAAAAAATATAAGGGGTATTAATCTAAAAAACACATAAAAATTTAAAAAAATAGAAAAAAAATATATTTTTTAAAAAAATCTTGTGCGGCTAAACCCTTTTTTTTCTTCGTGTTGTCACCCGCCCCAAGTATTTTTGAACAAAAATATCAAGCGATGTGTTGTTTTTTTGCCTATTTTCCTGTTACTATGACTGCTATCCAGAGCCACTGTTTCCAGAACACCTAGAAAATATCATAGAAAACTTGATAAACTTATTCATGGCCTCAAAAAACCATCATAAAACCTGAAATCAACTTGAAATAAAATATTTTACCATGATTATATTTGTTTGTACCGGGAATTTAAAGGGAAAACCCCCCTAATGTGAGTTCATCTCGTTAAAAAAAAACAATTTGAAACTTATTTCAACCGTTTTGGTTATTGATATCAGTAACAACAAAAATTCTCTCCCTAGTGCTGAATTCTTGTAACTTTCTCTCACTTCTTTCTCGCATCAGGGGCAAAAAACAAAAAATAAAAAAAGTTTAGAATTAAATTTGATTTTTCCTTTTAATTTTAGAAACCGAACAAATTCAATTTATATAATTTATAAAGTATTAAGATTACAATAAATACTTTACCTAAACTTTTCAAAGCAACTCATTTTCTATATAATTTTACTTTAATCTTCCCACTCTCAATATCACTCCCTCAATAAATTAGCTTGAAAATTCAGTCCAATAAAAGCCAAATTCGGTCCAATAAGAGTCAAATTAAAAAAAATAAAAGTGGCAGCAAGAGCAGTCCATCCACAATGACACATGAGAAGATAAACAATGCATTTTGCACAGTAAACCTTACATTTACGTAATTTGATTTTGCCTGGGACTGCAATATTATATCTTTGTTACAGCCTAATCTAGAACTATTTATTTACTAAAGTTTTTTTTTTTAAAGTAATTTTATTAGAAAGTGAATTTATAAAAAATAAATTATTTTTTAATATTTAATAATATCATGAAAAATAAATTATAAAAGACTTTCTAGTATTTAACTAAGTTGTAAAAAATGAGTTCAAATTTTTTATATATATTTTTTAAATTTATTAAAAAAATAAAAACTAAATTTCACAGATAAAAAAATATGAGAATAAAATTAAAAAAATAATATAATTTCTAAAATTATTTCAAATAAAATAAATAAATAAAAATAATAAAACTAGATCATATAGATAAAATATTTGAAAGATGATGAAATTAAAAAAATTATAATTTCATAAATTATTTCAAATAAAAATCAAAAGAATAAGAAACAAATATGATATATAAAAATTTTAAATTAAGAAAATGACAAGAAAAAAGTAAATAACAGTAAAAAAAATCAAATTTAATATAATCAACAAATAACAAAATATTTCTGAATTTTCTGTAACTTTTAGAAAATGTTTTTCGTTAAAATAAAAAGAAAATATTTTTCTAAAAACTCAATCAAATTTTTTTAAAATAAAAAAACATTTTTTGTAAATTAATTTTTTTAATAATAAATAAATACAAAAAAATTTAAACATAAAATAAAGAGGCTTTAGAATAAGTTCCCGGTCAAGTCTGTACAACGACCCGCATTAACCAGAAATTAGAACCCGAGAAATTCCAAAAACAAATAAAAACTATCACCTCCTCTGCTACACTCTTTCGAGGATAGTTTGATAAAAGTTTTGGGGATATATCGCAAGAGAGAAAAATATTAGAAAATAATATAATTTTAATTTAATTGTTATTAAAAAACACAATTTTATTAATAACACTAATGATTATAAAAGTTGTTTAAAACCTGTAATTGTAAATTTGTAATAGCCGTTGTATCATGATGTTGTTTCTGAGATTGTGTAAGACATTCATCCTCTTTAAAATTACAAAAAAAAAAAAAGTTGAAAATTTTAGATTAACTAGGTGATGGACACAACTCTCACCCAGAAAACCATCGAATTGTATCTGTTGTTGCTAAAATCTGACAAAGTAAATGCAAAATCATTTTCAGCAGAGTACCAGGATTGAAGCATTTGGCATGTTTTTCTCGTACACAATATCCGAGTGCATTTTCTCATTTGTGGTATCCTCAGTCCTGAATTTGCTCCTTTCCTTTCGTCTAGAATCTTGATGTTGTGAGCCATTAAGATCAAAGCTGGGTTTTTCTGGAACTTCCTGGTTGAAGATTTGAACAAATTCCTTGACCTTTCCCCGAACCCTGTTCTTCCCAAGGCTGTCTCTTCGATTTTGTTTTTCCAGATAGGCCTGTTCCAGGAGCAGAGTAATGTTTTGTTTCTACTGAAGCCCCTAAGGCAGAATTTAAAGGACCATCTTCAACAATCACTTGAAGATTCAGATATAGGGAAACTTGTGTCCTCAAGAATTTGACACGCTTCTACTTCACCCTGAATGCTTGTGTCGAAGAGGAAGTGATCATCTTGTTTGTCAAGCTCCCTTCGACCACTGAATGAGGGAATATCAAGGTCATGTGGAGTTGCTGAACGTAATTCTCTTGCTATACCCTCGTATGCTGCCCATCCATTAGCACTTGAACATCTCTGAAGTTTACACTTCTCACTCAGCCTTGATTTGCTAGCTCCTCTGAGAGGCATCGCAAAAGGTAATCCTTTGGGTGCTCACTTGTAAATAGAAAAATGAAATTGGTTTCTGTTTGTTGGAATTTCAGAACCGCTGTTGTGAACAACTGTTCTTTGA
>Ga0325411_1009641_pt1 | contig 10271 bp, 5 predicted proteins | sample PopdelMetagenome_13_FD_206181 | JGI IMG/M metagenome (GOLD analysis project Ga0325411, IMG submission 206181) | Populus deltoides microbial communities from Bellville, Georgia, United States - Xylem-PdIQD-R4 | ecosystem: Host-associated > Plants > Phyllosphere > Stem > Wood/Secondary xylem...
CATGGAGGAAAAGAGAAGGAGATGAGGAGAGAAAAGAAGAGAAAGAAATAGATAAGAAATGATGTTTTTTACATAAAGTGAAGAAGAAGAAGACATACCTTAATGATGTTTTTTACATATAGTGAAGAAGAAGAAGAAGAAGAAGAAGAAGAAGTAGAAGAATAATAATAAGAAATGGGTCTGTCTCTTGTGAAATAAGGACATTCAGGCTTTTTATTGGGATGCTTTACCGACGGATAATTAAATATTAATATTTTTTAATTATTCCGTCGGTAATTCCATCGGTAATATTTAATTTAAATTTTCAATTTCGTAAAATTTTTTCAGAAACCGCCAAAAAATTACCGACGATTTTTCATTCCGTCGGTGATTCCGTCTGTAATATTTAAATGAAAATTTTAAATTAATTGAATTTTTTCAGAAAACCGCCAAATAACACCGACGACTTTTCAATCCGTCGGTGATTTACTCTCTGGAAAATACCGACGGAATTTTCCGTCAGTGATTCCCTTTGTAATTAACATGATGAACAGTGTTCACAATTTACCAACAAATTTACCGACGGAATCACCGACGGAATATTTTCCGTCGGTGATTCCGTCTGTAAATTTGTTGGTAAAAATGACACGTCATCATTTTTTTTTGCTTTGTTTTAATTTTTTTTCCCTCGGTATATACCGAGGGAATATTTCCGTCGGTAAAATCCCTCGGAAATTTACCGACGGAAATATTCCCTCGGTATTTCCGTTTGTATTTATCAATTTTCTGGTAGTGTTGTTATCATAATATAAGGCTATTGGATCAACATTGTTAGGACGACATCTAGTCTAGTGATGAACTTTCTGATTCAAATAATCTTTGTTTATCTTTTCAAATGCAAAGGTGTACTTTACTATAGTTGTAGAATATACTTCGGTTTTTTATTTGAAACTTTTTCAACTTACAACACTATTATTTAGAGTAAAATATAACTAAAATAAGTTTTTTATTTTCAATATCTTATTGAAAATTAGCATCCAAATAACCATGAATTACTAGTTCATCTCTTCTAAAGACCCAAAAAAATATTTTTAATTTTTTTTAAGTATTTAAGAATATTTTTAACTATCTTCTACTGACTCTCACATAGATTAGATTGATATATAGTTTTTATAAAATCATTTTCTTCCTATCTCTCTTAGTTTGTGTTTTAAAACACATACTTGGAGATAGTATAATATGTGCAATAAATAAGTATTGTCTTTTGAATTTTTTAATGCTAAACTATTTATTTCTATGCTAAACTAGTTTAGTATTTTATCTATGTGCGTGGATTAGAACAATACAAGATACTTTTTTTTTATATCTATCTTTATAGATATTTATTTCTAGAGATTGAAACATGACTTGTTTAGGGCATAATTGACAACTAGGTTTGAGTTTTTTCTTTCAAAGAAGCACCTTAAAAATAAAATAATAGAGAAATAACGCAGCTGATTACTATTATTACTATTATACCCATGCCACGTATAATTAATTACAATACTGAATTTTTATCAACCTAATTTTTCATGCCAAAAGTAATGCATGCATTTTATTGCACTCCCATTAGTATCACAGAGGCTGGTGCTAATTTTAACACCAAAACCATATTGTATAGTACATCTCCAATCCAGTATCCTGTCCTTGCGGCTGATTGGAACTTTAGGGAAGAATATATTTTTTTTGTGTGTATAGTTTTTCATTCATCTCAAAAGTCTGATATAAGCTGATTTTTATTAGCTTAAGGTGATTAACTTTGTTTAGCTCGATGCCCAAAAGGTGAAAGAAAGAACAAGGTTGAATGCAGCAGTTGTAGTTGCACTGGAATATTGCTTAAATTGGATGCTACCATGGAGACTTACAGGCAACAAAATAGAAAGTAATACTTGTGAGTAGTCGTCAAATACAAGCCAACGGTTTCACATGTCACAATTGCATAAATGTGGAAAGCCAACAGTTTCGAAGTGAATGTCCTATTTATTCAAGTTGCAAGTGGATACTAGAAATCTACAAAAAGGTATCTCCTATAAATTGAAAACCAGGGGAGCTTAATCCAATAATAATAATAATAGTTTTCAAAAATAAATGAATGCTGGAAGATTACTCGTTGACATCAGGAGATCTCTTCACTGTCATACTCATGTTCTATACTTGTATTAACTTTCCTCGATGTATCCTGAATTCAGTTTGCTAATTCTACGACATATCTGTATGGGTGCAACAGGCAACCGAAAAAGCTTGGATGCTGAGCTTTTGGAAACTCTAGCAAAGATGGCCCCAACCAAGGAGCAAGTAATTAAACTTCGAGAGTGCAGTGGTGACATCTCCAAACTAGGGTCTGCAGAACGGTTTCTCAAGGCATTACTTGATATCCCATTTGCTTTTTAAAGAGTTGAGGCCATGCTATACAGAGCCAATTTCGAAACAGAAGTTAAATATTTGAGGAAATCTTTTCAAACCCTAGAGGCATGCATATTGGCTGAAAGCCTACTGCTGAACTCACCGCGTTCACTAATTTAAGATCCTTTAAATTATTTTGGCAGAAAGCTTGCTGCTGATGAAGTTCGCTATGTTTTCTAATGTAAGATCTTTAAAATTCTGTGTACCCTGATTTCTAGAACTTAATCTTGATATATTCCAATATATCTACCAGGCAGCAAGTGAGGAATTGAATTATAGCCGGTTATTCCTCGAACTCCTTGAAGCTGTTCTTAGGACAGGGAACCGGATGAATGTTGGCACAAATCGTGGTGATGCTAAAGCATTTAGGCTTGATACACTCTTAAAACCTGTGGATATATATATAAAGTAAACAGACGGGAAAACAACATTACTTCACTTTTTGGTCCAGGAAATTATCAGATCTGAAGGTACAAGAACTGATTCTACAATTGAGAATCTGCAAGACAATACACACTCCAAAATGAAGGAAGATCTCAGGAAACAACGATTGCAGGTTGTGTCTAGACTGAGTACAGATCTCAGATGTAAGAAAGGCAGCAGGAATGGACTCTGATGTTTTAAGTAGCTATGTTTCAAAGCTAGCAAGTGGGGCTTGAGAAAGTCAGATTGGTTTTGCAGTATGACGAGCCAGATACACGGGTGAAATTCTTTTTCTCAAAGGAGCTGTTTCTAAGAGAAGCCGGTGAGGAAATTAACAGGATCAAGTCAGACGAAAGAAAGGCTTTATCACTGGTGAAAGAGGTGGCAGAATATTTTCATGTGGATGCAGTGAAAGAAGGAAGTCCACCCTTTCAGAATTTTGATGATTGTAAGATATTTTCAAAATGTTCTAGATCATGTATGCAAGGAAGTTAGGAAAATGCAGGAAAGAACTATGATGGGATCAGATAGATGCTTTATGATATCAGCTACTGCATCACTACCGGTTCTTAACAGATATATTGTAAGATAAGATCGAAGTTCAGATGAGGAAAGCTCCTCTCCTTGAAACATGTTGATACCAATTTTACGAAGATGATAGAAGTACCTGATATTTTTACAGTTACAACTCCTTTTCCATTGAAGCAACAGCACGAAATGTCTAGTTTTGTATTTCATAACAAGCAAGTGAAGCAGTGCAAAGACGGAGAAGGAGCAAGTCAGGAATCCCTTTATAATCTGATGTCAGACGGAGAGACGCATATTGCATGAGAGCAGACTATTATCCTACGTGCGTTATTAAGAAGAGCAAAATGTCGCCTTTTTGGAAGGGTTTTTTTCTTTCTTTCTTTTTTTGTCTAATTAAAGGGAATTTGAAAATAGAATTGGGACACTAGAATAATTCTTTCAAAGAGAAGAAAGCAGGACAATGAGAGGATATAGACAATAATACAGATTGTTCATGCATTAATACATGTTTTTATATATTTTAATCTTAGAGTTTGGATTTGGATCAAAATCTTTTTTGACAAAACCATATTAGTTTAATGATAATTGAAGCAAATGAACCCTTAATACTTGATTTGATATGGTTTAATGTTTATGCTGTTGGGTTTGAATTTAAATGTTTTTTATTGTTCTTCGTGTTCTTTGTTATTTTTTATGTTTGATATTTTCTTGTAATAATTTTTTTTAATGATTTTCATGTTTTTTTAAGTTTTGATTTTTTATTATTTAAATCCCTATTTTGGTTTTGTTTTGGGTTGAACCTTGGTTTTTGGTTCGGCCTATTTTTGAATCGATGTTTTTGGGTCAACCCGGTCGGGTCAAAATCAGGTCACTTGGTAAAGGCTTGTTTGGTTTATTAATATTTTTGTGGAAGGGTTTTTGGCCTAAGGGGTTGTTTGGAAAACACTCCCTTAGACTTATTTTGGTTGTTTTGTTTTTTAATAAAAATGAATTTTGCCAAACAGACCCCAAATAAAATTCCAAAACTTTTTAAGACCATTCTAAAGTTATTTAGGGTCCCTCGCATCTTTTTTCAATGTTTTTACTTAATATCGGGATTGTATACTTACACTATAGAATGCGGGCCTGATATTAAAATACCCGCTTTCCACCAATTTTTTTAAATAAAATAATCTTCTCATTTCAAAAATATATAAAAAAAAGTGTTTTGTTTGGTGTGCATATAACCAAGTCTCTAAGAAGAAAAAATCATATTTAAAAAAATAAAAATATTTGTGCATGTATTTTTGGATTTATTAATCATTTTATTAAATTCATGAGAATTTGGTCAATATTTCAATAACCCCCTTAAAATTTTAATTCATGATAAATTAATGGTCAACATTCTAGTATAAATGTTGGACTTACAAGTAGACTGGTATTTAAATACCAAAAGTTTGTCAGAAAATTGTCAGAATTATCATGAATATTCACAAATCTAAGCGGGAGTACTTTTCATCGCAGTACATGAGTTTTGAAAATCCTTTTCGTCTTACATGATAATTAAACTCTGTCAAGGTATCTATATAGACCCTTCTCATAATAATTTATTTAGGTGTACGAGCCCATAATAAATGTCAAATGTTAGATTTATTCATAAGAGTAAAGTTTTGTTTTGAGTCACAGACTAACCATCAATTAAGAACTCTTTAAAAATTTTAAATCATATGAAGATTACACAATGTAACTTACCTCAGGTAAGATGCGCTAGGGGTGCTAATACCTTTCCTAGCTACAACTAGTCCCTTACTCTATAATTTCTGATAAAACCACTACACTCAGGTATCCTAGTGATCTTGAGCAAAACAATTAGGTAGCAACTTCTTGACTCTCACTCCGCGCGCGCCCATATGCGACAAGAGTGATGGTTGAATTTGTATGCTTATAGATTATAAATATGAATTGAATGTATGGTTGTGCGTAAACTTATTATAGAATTCATATTTGATGTTTGGAACTACTATGGAGTATGTTTTAAGATAGTCCATATACATGGAAAATTGGGTTGTTTTGACAACCCAAAAGCGTGAAAAAATGGGTTGTTACGACAGCTATGAAGACAAGCACATGGGGGCTGTTATTACAACTCTTATGTGTGCGAATATAGGCCGCTATTGCAGCCATGAATGCGTATGTGTGTTCGATTATGACAATCATCAGTGTGTATAACTGTGGGTTGTTGTAGATGAGAGAATACATGAGTTTGTTAAGGTAAATAATCCAAAACATATGTATATGATATGAACGAAGTCGAGTTCGAATTTTGCCTTAAAATGTCTGCTGACCAATTTTACGAGATCAAACATATCTTTCAAACGGTACATCGAAACAAGTTGAAATTTTACAGGGATATATTACACACTTGGAACTAAATTTTCATGTTAAATGGAGTTCGGATACATATTATTTCAAAGGGTTGAAGTTACTAGGAAGTTGTCGGAATGAATCATTTACTTTATCGAGCAAAGATTTCTTTGGGGGTCTTGGTTGGCCCAAATCTTGTCAAGTCTGCTAGACTAGACCTTTGTGTACTATTTGGGACATATATGGAGCTAGAGGTGGAATAGTTCTGCGATTCAAAGTGGTCTAGAAACTAGACATATCAAGATTTCCAACCATATATAGTAGACTTAGATAATTTAACTCAATCCTAATTATTCACCAACAACCATAAAACATTAGGGATTTCATGTTTTTATATTTTCAAAACATGTCCACTAACATCCAATCATGTTATAACCCAATTTCATCCCACTTACAATAATTTATTTTCACACATTATCAACTTATCAAATTTCCTAATTATCTAATTTCAGCCACAAAGAAAAATCCAAGACAACCTTTTAAAATCTTCCATTTAATTTCCAAACATCTTTAATATTGTTTGAAAACTACTATTTTCATATATTTTCTCCAATTTCCTTACTTTTCTTCTACTCAATTAACCAGAGAACCATTTCTAAAATAACCTAGTCTACATAAATTTTAATTGAGCTCAAACATAATTTGATCCTATTATAAAGCACATAAGTGTCAATCATAATTTTTTCACATTAATTATTATCCATTTAATTATATTTTTATCACTATTGACATCAATCCCAACATAATAATGTCACCTAGACACTAAACATACACAACTTCCATTACAATCTATATTTAACATTTAATTTCTTATGATTCCCTAAAACTTCAACCCATCTATATTTTTTTATACTAAAATTTCTTATCCGTTAAAATTTCTCAAACTTCCCCATTTATAAAGGACTAAAATTTTACTAATTAAATCTTCCTCTCTCTATTTTTCCTATTATACACCTAACTTTATATAATCTATTTATTACATTTTTTAACCCATTAAACTTGGAATAACATAAATCAACTAAGTGTTTAAACCCATTCCAAAGTTCCTCAACTTACAAACTAAAAATTAAGTCAATTTAGCTAACCTTCATCATAATTACCAATTCTTAAGCACATTTTATATTCAACAATAAGTACAACACATATAATTTATGATACTAACCAAGTCAAGTTTGAATTTGGCTTTCAATGTCCATTAAATAGTTTTGCGAGATCAGACATATCATACATCGAAATGAGCTGAACTTTTACATGGAGATACTAAACATATGGAACTATAATTTGATAATTTTCAGGTCAAATGGAGCTTGGAAAATATTATTTCAGAGGGTCGAAGTTACTAGCAAATTTTGTCAAATTTGTCACACTAGACCTTTGTGTACTGTTTGGGATATTTTTGAAGCTACTGGTGGACTTTTGTTGTGATTCAAGTTGGGTTGGAAACAATACATCTCAAACTTTCCAACCATATATGGTATGCTCAGTAATTCATCCAAAAAAGAGTGAACGACATGTTTTAAATCAAGATTGAAATCTGCTAAGAATGTTAAAAAATTAGAGATTCGGGCTGCATAGAGGAATTTTGATATGAAGACTTTGTTTTTATTATCCTATTTTATTTATTTATTTATTTTCAAATAATTATTTTTAATTTGAGTTTGTTCTAGCCCATTAGACATTATTTAGGGATTTATTTCATTACTGAACTTATGTTAGTTAATTACTAATTTAAGTCCATTAGCATGCAACCTAAAAGGGGTCCTTTAGAGTTAGTTAAAGGAGACTATATTATGTTTTTTTAGCTGAAAATTTTAGCAGCAAGTTGGAGAATAAATGTGAGTTTTCCTTTTGTTTGTTTTTGGCAAAACAACCTTTCTTTATAGGGACAATGATCATACATTGACTTATCGAAGATTAACTAGTTTCGTTGCATCATTCTCATAATTAGGGTTCTTAGATACAAGTTTATCTCTAGGTCAAAGTCTTTTTCCAATACATTTGGTTCTTACGTATAAGGTTATCTCTAGATCAAGGTTCTATCAAACTTATTTTTGGCTTTTCGGGTTGTTATCTACTTTGTTAAGGGTTACTTGACCACATGATCAAGAGGTTTGCATCAATTGGTATCAGAGCTAGACTTTAAAAAATTTAGTTATATCCTTTATTTACTTCTTATTAGTTTCAACTTTTGTAGCTTTAGTTTTTATATAGCCATTGATTCAGTTTTTTATTATTTTGTGTCTAGAGGTTGATAGTTTGTGTCTGGTGGTTTCTTAAAAAAAAGGTATTATTTTAGTTTGTTATTGTCTCAAAATATATTAGTAGCCTTAAGAGTTAAAAAAATTAAGAAAAGAAAAAAAAGTTCAAAAGTCACTTTTGTTAAATCTACCATAATATATAAACAAGGAAGAATTTGGATCAAACCAATTCATAAAATTTTCAAATTTTTTATACTGGTTTTAGGAGTCCTAATCAAAACCCATATAAAATTTGAGATCATTTTCTATAGTAATCAAGGTCGGGATTAAAACATGTTGTAATAGGTCAAATTTGTATCAGAAGGGAATTTCAAGTCAAATAAATTTAGAAATTCTAAAATTTTATATACTAAGTTTTAAGGTTTTGATCGCACCCCATATAAATTTTGATGTCATTTGGAGTTCGTTTGCTACAGGAACTAAATTCAAGACTGGAGCTTGTTGTAACGGGTATAATTTGCGTCAGTAATTCAAACTTGTTTTGTTGCTGTTATTTTTCAATTATAAGAGTATAATAACATCATAATTGATATATTTAGGTGTCATTTAAATTTTTTTATATAGCCTTTGCATCTTTTTCCTTTCATGTCTTCGAAAACATTTATTTTTCATATAAATTCACTTGTTACTCATGAAATTGTAATTGTAGTTTTGTCTTTACTTGTTTTCATATTTTTCTTTCTTCTTGATTTATATACACATATTTGGATACGCTGCTAAGGTTGTTATATTTGGTGTTGATTTTGGTTCCACAAGAGTTGAAGAAATGTGAGGTGAGAGGAAAATGACATAGTGAGCATATTTAAGTAAAAAGCCTATATCTGAGTAAAACATGAGAGGAGTGTAAAGACGTGAGGGAATGGGCGAGGAATATATATATCTTGTTAACTAACCAATTTCCAGATTTAAAGATGTTGAAAGCAAGCAATAATATGACACCACATAGATGAGACAATGAAATTACAACTCAGTTACGCATCATGAATCAACGAATGGACCAGATGGCCAATGATTTTGGAGGTAGGTTGGATAGGATGGAAAGGCAACTTGTTAAGAGGGTTGTTAGGTAAGTTAACACTAATATGGATGAGTTTGTGGCTGATAATGCATATATAAGTGATGTTGATTTTAAAGATGTGTCTGTGGAACATGGGGAATGTTTTGGAAAACAACGAAATTGTTAGTTTGTAGGGGAAATATATGGTGATAATTTTGGCCGAGGGGTTAATTATAGGTATCAAGACTATAATGCTGAGTTTGATGGAGATTTGGATACAATTAAGCTGAAAATATCAGCTTTTAAAGGGAAGAATGATCTTAAAGTTTATATAGAATAAGAGAAAGAAGGGTGGAGTGGATTTTTTAGTGTCCCAATTATCTGGAACCCAAGAAAGTCAAGCTTATTATTATTGCTTTTACTGACTATACCATTGTGTGGTGGGATCAGTCTGTGATAAATCGTAGGAGAAATTATAAAAGGCAAGTTGATGCTTGGGATGAGATGAAATCCCTTATAAGAAAGAGATTTGTGCCTAGGCATTATAGAGAATCGTATCAAATTTTGCAGAGTTTGAGTCAAGATACAAAGAGTATTGATGAATAATTCAAGGAAATGAAACTTACTATAATTCGAGCTAATGTTAAGGAGGACAGGAATGCTATTATGGCTAGATTTATGAATGACTTTAATCATGATATAGCTCATATTGTAGGGTTGCATCATTATATGGAGTTGGAGAAGATGGTGCATGCGGCCTTGAAGGTGGAGAAACAACTTAAATGAAAGGGTACCATTTGGCAAAGCCAACCATTAGGCCCTTCGAAACCTTGGAAACCCAATTGAAAGGCTAACAATATTACTCATGCTTGTTGTAATTATGACATTAAATGCTTTTATTTTCTGAGTTTTGGTCATATTGCTTCATAGTGTCTAAAAAAAAGAGTCATGATTATGAAAGCTAATAATAAGATTGATATCGATGGGGAGGATGAAGAAAAAATATGTCACCATTAAAGGATGCTGATGATGTTTGAGTTGAGTATCTAGTTGAGGGAGTGACACTTATAGTGGGGAGAACACTAAATATGTATGTCAAGGTAGATTATTCAAAAGGTAAGATGGAAAATATACACCACACGAGATGCCTTATTCATAATAAGGTATGTAGCTTAATTATAGATGGTGTTAGTTGCACTAATGTAGCTAGTACTGAATTGGTAAAAAAGTTAAACTTGCAC
>Ga0325411_1009642_pt1 | contig 10271 bp, 10 predicted proteins | sample PopdelMetagenome_13_FD_206181 | JGI IMG/M metagenome (GOLD analysis project Ga0325411, IMG submission 206181) | Populus deltoides microbial communities from Bellville, Georgia, United States - Xylem-PdIQD-R4 | ecosystem: Host-associated > Plants > Phyllosphere > Stem > Wood/Secondary xylem...
TTTTTTATCATTATATATACATAATTATATAAACAAATTATGGATAGTAATGAAGATTTTATCTTATTAGATATTATTCATGGTGTCAAATATATATAAATTAATTAATTTTTATAGACTTTTAAATAGAAAGAAATACAAATAAAAATTTATATAAAATTTAAAATAGTATTTATCTTTTTTATATTAATCTAGCTATTAAAGATATTATAATAAGTTTTTGTGCTTCGTAGTCAATTTAATTCAAATAACAGTAATATATTTATTCACATTATATTATCATAATTTATTGCTGAATAGTTTAAATATTCCTCTTCATAACACAATAATCAAAGCATAGGGCAGCACAACAAAATATAAGAATTTGATTCACTTACGCTAAGTTTGTTTTTGAATAATCTCTGTTTAATTTTGCATTTTAAAAATGTTTTTTAAAAAAATCAATTTTCTTATTTTAAATTAATATTTTGTGATTATTTTTATATTATTTTAATGTACTGATGTCAAAAATAATTTTTTTAAAAAAAATTTTATTTTAATAAACTTTAAAAAACAACAGCAACCACTCTCAAACACACTATCTTGCAAGATTACTAAATCCCACCGTAATTTTTAGATTTATTAAAAAAATAAAAATCAGATCTAAAAAATTAAATTAAAAAAAATTAAAATTAAAAAAAATCTAATTTCATTAAATATTTAAAAGAAATAAATAATCATCATCATAATAAAAATTAAATCTAACAAGTAAAAAATTAAAAGATATTAAGATTTAAAAAATATATAATTTCATAAATTCTTTTAAATAAAATAAATAGTAATGAAAAAATTTAAAAACAAATTTAGTAGATAAAAAAATTAATTAAAAAGACAGAAAAATAAAATTTAAAAAATTAAAAACTGAAATTAATGTAAAAATCAAATTTAAAAAGATAAAATTTTTAAAAAATCAAAACAAAATACATAACAGTTAAAAAATTAAAATTAAAATTTAGATCAGAGTGTTTTTAATATCTTTTGTTTATTTCCAGAAAACAAAGAGGTTAGAACAAATGTTGCAGGAAGCAAACTCGAATCAAGTAACCGGGAGAATCAGACAGTTAGTTTCAGTGATACTAGTATACGAGTTAGCCTTAGTTGAGGCTGTAAGCACCCAAAAACTGCAATAGGAGACAGACAAATATCGCCTGCAGAAAATCTCAAGCAGCATCGTTGACCATTAGCATAAAAGACGTTTTACAAAACAAGAAAACTTCACCACCTATGATTTGAGTTTGCAAATTAGGTCTGCATAAAAAACCAAACAATTTAGGCTGGGAAGTAGAGCAGAACAGACTGTTGAATTCTATAGGCAAGGTGAAAACATTGTTGTGTATACTATCAACTAAAATATCACAGATCAGCTCTGCCCGGGTATCTGGGGAATGGGATGACATCTCTGATATTGTCAATTCCGGTGGCAAAAAGTATCATCCTCTCAAAGCCCAAGCCAAATCCACAATGTTTTACAGTCCCGTAACGTCGCAGGTCAAGGTACCAGTCATATGGTTCAAGAGGCAGTCCCATCTCAGCAATTCTGCAATGGAGAGTGCCCCAACAAAAAAAAAATGCACAAGTCAGTACATAAATTACAGTTAAACGAAAAACAACTCTGCATAATCTAATGCTGGACCATTCAAGCAGACTCCCCATACCTCTGCTGAATAACCTCATAGCGCTCCTCCCTTTGGCTTCCACCAATCAATTCTCCCACCTGCAATAAACCACAACTCCGATTTGAATGGGAAAAAGGTAGGCAAATAACTACCATGTTACATGTAAGAACTGATCACATGGCGTACAAACTTTAAAATGTGCGCAGGGAAAGGTTTACCTTTGGTACAAGGATATCCATAGCAGCCACTGTCTTTGAATCATCATTGAGCCTCATGTAGAAAGCTTTTATTCCTTTCGGATAGTTGTACACAATTACAGGCTTCTTAAATATCTCCTCTGTCAAGTATCTGTATGCATAGACAAACCAAGCCATTGGTGCATGCAAATCAAATGGACAGAATGTGCTATGGAGGCAGATTTCCATACCTTTCATGCTCGGATGCCAAATCAATCCCCCATTCCACACTCTTCTCAAACTCCTTGCCACCCCTCACTGCCTCCTCTAGCAGTCGCACTGCTTCCGTGTAAGAAATACGCTCAAAAGGGGTAGAAGAAACCATTCTTAGACGGTCAATGCAACCTTTATCATAAAGCTTTGCCATAAGTTCCATGTCATCAAAGCACTTGTCGAGTAGCCATTGACACATGTATTTCACATATGCCTCCGCACAGTTCATGTCATCCTACAAAATCATGCAAAATCTGCTCACAACTAAAATATATTTCACATAACATATATACATAACAAAGAGGGAAGGGAGCATCCTACTCCATGTCAAGCACAAATGATTCCATCACTTTAGTAAAAACCAGAGAGACATTAAAAGAATTAACCTTGGCTTCATACATAAGATGTTGGCCTTTATTCAAGAATAGTGTTTTTATAAACACAAAATAGGAGTCCCAACGCCATATTTTACGAGACAGCTGAACAGATCCATAGCATATAATATAAATCATGTAGTTAAGTAAATTCGTTGATAAACAACACATCACTAACAATTCAGTTAAATGAAGACCAAACCCTGCAATTACTGGCACAGACTCTAGAGATCTAGGGTCTTAAGAGTGTACAAAAGCCAGATAAATCAATTAGAATAGCAAATAGTAATATACCTGAAGATCAGCGAATGCTATTTCAGGCTCCACCATCCAAAACTCAGCCAAATGCCTTGAAGTGTGAGAATGCTCAGCTCTAAAGGTTGGTCCGAATGTATAGACACTAGTGACAGCACAGGCATATGTTTCAACTTGAAGCTGGCCGGAGACAGTCAAAAAAGCTTGACGGGCAAAGAAATCTTGAGCATAATCAATCTTGCCATCTTTTTTAGGGATACCAGGTTTAAGCTTAGCTCTTTCCTCCAGCCTTGAGAGATTCTCTTTAGCTATTTTTAGTCCTGCGACTGCAGCACTAATATCGTCCCTGGTTGCCTTGGCAGCTTTGAGTTGAGCAACAATCTCACCTTTCTGCATAACAGTAAGCCTTGCAGCTTCTATGTCAGCCTCTGTAGGAGGAGGGTTCTCAATCAGCTCCTTGTCGAGCTTTTCAGCTTCGTTAATCAAGGTAGTAACTTGAAACATTTCACCGGCACCTTCACAATCACTTGTGGTGACAATTGGGGTGTGAATGTATAGAAAACCATGCTCTTGAAAGAAAGAGTGTGTGGCAAAAGCAAGTGCATTGCGAATTCGAGCAACTGCAGAAATCTACAAAGAAACATCTGTCAACAACATAATGAAAAAAAAATGCTAGTACATACATACATACACATAAACATATACACTTTCGAAACAAGAATTAGTAGGATTCAATAACACAAACTAGAATAAACAAAGAAGCAAGAATTCGATAATACCGTGTTAGTTCGTGGCCGAAGGTGAATATGATCCCTCAAAAACTCAAGAGAGAGCTTCGTTTTGGGAATCGGGTACTTTGCAGGATCGGTGGGGCCTACATGGAGCACCCTTTCAACACGGAGCTCAATCTTCTGCTTTGTACCCTCAGGAGGAACCTTAAGCACGCCCTCAACGGACACGCATGTCCCAGTCTGCACAAGCGTGCTCAGATCTTCTACACCAGCATCCACAATAACCTGAAGGTTGGCTGGACACGACCCATCGTTCACCTCCAAGAATGCGAAGGAGCCCTTCCCTTGCTCTCTCCCGGTCTTCACCCACCCACCAGCGCGGACTCGATTCCCGGCCAGTCCAGCTCCGCCATCGGGACGACACACGATGGATCGGACCGGTACTCTGTCGGAAAATGGGTGCTTAAGAGATGCGCCGTCGATTATGGCCATCGCTGCGAGTTCTGATGCTGGCGGCGTGGCCGGGTCTCCCATTGGTTGGCTAAGGTTTTGGTCTAGGGAGAGAGAACTGTAACGATGCCCTAATTCAAGTTTTCCATGCACTCCCTCCACATTTTATTGGTGATTGGGTGAAAAAGGAGAGAGAATATTAAGCGGCAGTGAGGACCATAGTAAATAACATACGTGTCATCATATTCTTTGGTCTGATTTATTACCAATGCTGAACAGAGCGTATGATCGGTTCTTTCCGTGTCCGTTGATTCTGGGGGGAATAAGTGCCCCACCCTTTAAAGGCTGGATTCTTAACGCTTGGTATCTTTTGATTCTCCTCGGAGCCCATGCATTTGGTCACTACTAGTCAACGGTTTGGTCAAAATTATTTCTTAACGTAAAAAAATGCAATTTATTATTAACATGTTTATGTCTTATAACAGTAAAAAAGAACTATTATAAACTTAAAATTCAATCTGTTTGTTTATTAGAGATGTCAGAAAATATTAAAAAAACTTGATAACTACAGATGAAACGGGGGAAGTTTAGAAATAATTACATATTAAAATATTTAATTTCATGTTAGGAGTCCTTTAATTTTTTTTAAGAGAAAATTATCTATGACATTCTATAATTTCCTTTCCTAGAAATTACATTTGCTTATTAAATTTTAAAAAATTATAATTTACAACCTGCTCAAGACATATTTTAAATATAATGAAATGACCACATTATCTTAATGTAAACCTCGTGCTTCTTTCGGTGTATATAATTTTACTATTCCTCCTCTCATGTTTCACTCTGGATTATAATAATAAGATTTTTGAAAATTTTCAATTTCATTCTTAAACTTTGTTTTAGCGCAATCAAGCCTAAATTAGAGCTTAATTGAATGTTGTTTGTGTGTGAAGATTGAATTGAAAGACAGGGGATTAAAATGCAAAACAAGGGTGACATGGGTTGTGCTTTCAAATTTATTTGTAAAGTGCATTTTTGTCATTTATATTTTTTTTTTGCTATAAGATGACCGGTCCTTTGCATTTTTAACAATTACATTTCGGTACTAAACTTCAACCCTGTTTGTTTGCTGGAAAATAGTTTCCTTTTGGAAAGTGAATTCCGGAAAAGTGAATTATTTTTCGATATTTGTTAGTGTAATGGAAAAAAAGTTGGAAAACACTTTCTAGTGTTTGTGTTTGGTTATGTCATGAAAAATGAGCTGAAAAATAATTTATTAATGTTTTATTTTTTTCAAGTTTATTAAAATAATGAGGAACAAATCTTACAAATTAAAAAGTTGAATGAGAATGAAATTGAAAAAAAATATAATTTCATAAATTATTTCAAATAAAATAAATAATAATCAAAATAATAGAGATCAAATCTAACAAATAAAAAAATTAAAGATGAAGAAATTAAAATAATAATAATAATTACTATTTCATAAACTATTTCAAATAAAATAAGTAACAATCAAAAGAATGAGGACCAAATTTGATAGATAAAAAATTTCAATTAAAAAATGATAAGAGAAAAAAATAACAATTATAAAAATAAGGACCAAACTTAATATAAAAATCAAATTCTAAGAGATGAAATTGAAAAAAAATATTCAAAACAAATATATATATAGCAATCAAAAGTTTGAGGACTAAATTTAATATAATTAGCAAATAATATGATATTTCTAAATTTTTCATAACTTTCAGAAAGTGTTTTCTACCCAAAATAAAAGGAAAACATTTTCCTGAAAACCAAGCCAAATTGTTTTTTAACTAGAAAGTGTTTTCCATTGACCAACTTTTCTAATGACAAATAAACACAGGAAAGTTTGAAAAGTGGTTTTCAGGAAACCACTTTCCGTCACACAAACAAGGCGTTCATTTTTATCATTTTTCAGTCCATAGTAGTGAGATGAGAGAGAGAAAATGGCTAGAATCCAGCCTAGACAGAGAGAAATATTATTTTTTCAATTATGACCATCAAAACGTTAGATTTTTGTTCCAAATGGTTCCATATGATAGGGAAAGTTTGATTTAAGTGTTTTTTTACCTTGAAAATTCCTAAAAAAACCAGTTATGAGATAGGAAAGAAATTGGTTTCCAGGTTGATTTTAGATTTTTGACCGGTTTTTTGTGCTTTTGAAGGATAGGGATTGGTTTAAAAAGGTTGTTAGGGTAATTTTTAAGTGTTTTAGGTTGAGAATGGGTTTCTAAAAGAAAAAAACTAGCCACCCTGATTTTTCGGCCACTATGGTGGCCAAAATTTAGGTATGACAAGTGACGTGTCGCCTACCATTTTTTTTAAAAAAAAATTGTCGTTTGCCCTAGTATCTAACAAAAAAAATAATAAAAGCCCGCGTATGGGGCTTTTAGGCATGGGCCAAACTCTAGGCTTGGCCTAGCCTAGCTTTTTTTATTTCTTTATATTTGATTTTTTTAATAATAAGCACTATTTGATATGTTATTTTTTAAAAATAAATTTTGGGTTTATGTTTTAATTAGATTATGATGATTTTTTTAAGGTTACACTTTTCTAAACAGGTTGAATAAATCAATTAATAGACAAAAGGATAATTGGATTAGTAGAGGTGCATATTTTTTATATGGCATGAATGTGGAATATAATAAATTGTCAAGAAAGACAAAAGGTAATGTAGATGTAACATAGGTGAATTTATGGTTTTTCACTAACTTGACCCAAAATTATGCGCACGAGCCTACTATCTTTTCTTTATTGGTTACCAACTCTTATCAAAGTTCACTATGTAAACACTAGAAGAAACTTTTGATTTTTCAATGTGGGATTGAAAGTCCATTAGTATATATATTATATGTTTACAAGAAGAAAGTTGTGTTTTTCCAATATGAGATAAAAAAAAATTTGGTTTAAATACTTCAACTTAAAAGGAGAAGATAATATCTTTTTAATGTGGGATAAAAAATCTTTTGAAGTAATCTTTTAAAGTTTATTATTTACAACATGTATAACTTACATCCACATTAATTGTTTTTTAAATTTTTAACATGAGAAATTAAAACCCCAATTTGTTTTTAATTTTCTTAGGTTTATTGGGTTAATGGGCCGGGTCTGATAACTATGGTATTAGGTTGGTATTTTATTCATTAATTGCTTTTAATAGTTTTTTTCTCAATTTTATCCTTCAATATTGGATTGGTTGAGGAATAAACTACATGATTTATTTTTGCACAGGGTTATGTTACTGTCTCAAATAAGTTTTTATTTTTAGGTTGGTGCATAATTTTGTTACCATATATTTTATCATATAATTAAAAAAAATTTAGTAAACTCAATAGAGTCCATGACACGGTTCACTGGCAAACTGAGATCGATCTAATATGTCATTGTCTCAATAATTTTTGTTAAAAATGTTATCATCTTGAAATTTTATTAAAAGTTAAGCCATGTTTTTACCAATTATTAAGATTGTATTTGGATCCATGAAATCAATCAATTTGATTCGGGCTAACTCTTGCGCGATTTAATTTGAAACTCGAGTTAGGCAAATAGTTAGATTGCGAGATTTCAAATTTGAACCATTAAGTCAGGTTGAATAAAACAATTAAAGAATTCTTCAGGCTCTTAATATTTTTTTTTATATTTAAAAACATTTATCTAGTCTATGGCGTAGCGTGGGTCAATGGACTAGTATTATAACAAATAGAGACACCAAACGACCAATCATGAGACTCTCTCTCTCTCTTCTCGACAAACAACGAGGAACTTTTTATTTCTCCTAAATCAAATAATAAAATTACTATTAAAATCAATTTCTCAGAAGAATTCCTCTTTTTGCATGGTTGTTTGCACTAGGTAGTGGAATCTATACATGTTTCATCCTCAAAGCAAACAATAAAAAGGTGTTATTTTAGTTTATTTTTATCTCAGAATATATCAGTAGCATAAAGAGTACAAAAAAAAAAAGAATGTCCAAAAGTCATTTTTTATTGAATCTGCCATAGTACACAAACAAGGGAGAATTTGGACCCAAAAAATTAATAAAATTCTCAAATTTAGTATAGTAGTTTTAGGAGTCCTAATCGCACCCCAAATAAAATTTGAGCTCATTTGGAGATCTTTTTTCTATAGTAATCAAAGTTGAGATTAAAACTTGTCGTAACAGATCATATTCATATTAGAAGAGAATTTCAGGTCAAATAAATTCAGAAAATTTCTCGAGTTTTATATACTAGGTTTTAAATTTCTAATCACACCCCATATAAAATTTGAGATCATTTGGAATTCGTTTGCTATAGGAACTAAATTCAAGATTGAAATTTGTCGTAACAGGTCTAATTTGCGTCAATAATTCAAACTTGTTTTGCCGGTGTTATTTTTCAATTATGACAGTATAATAACACATAATTGATATATTTAGGTTTCATTTAAAGTTTTTATATAACCTTTTCATCTTTTTTTCTTTCGCGTCTTCAAAAACGTTCATTTTTCATACAAATTCGCTTGTTACTCGTAAAATTATAATTGTAGTTTTGTCTCTGCTTGTTTTCATATTGTTCTTGCTTCTAGATTCATAAACACATATTTGAATACACTGCTAAGGTTGTTATATTTGGTGTTGATTTCAGTCCCGTAAGAGTTGAAGAATGGCACAACAAGAGAAAAAAGACGCAGCGAACATATTTGATTAAAAAACCAATATTTAAGTGAAACATGAGAGAAGTGTAATGAGGAAGTGGGTGAAAAATATATATTTCTTATCAACTAACCAATTTTCATATTCAAATATGTCGAAGGCAAGCAACAACATTGTACTATAGAGAGGAGAAAATGAAATTGTAACTTAGTTACGTATTATAAATCAATGAATAGATCAGATGACCAATGAATTTGGAGGTAGGTTGGAGAGGCATCATGTTAATGATTACGATAAAGTTCAAATTAGGCTTGATCAAAGACAAATTAATGCTAGGATGGATGTGGGCAAGTTAACATTAATGTGGATGAGTTTGTGGCTAATAATGCGAACATGAATGATGTGTTGGTAGTGCATGAGGAACATTTTGGATAACAACAGAATTATTAGTTTGTAAGGGAAAGATATGGTGATAATTTTGGCCACAGGAATAATTATAGGTATCAGTACCATAATGAGGAGTTGGAGGAGATGATGCATATGACTGTAAAGATGAAGAAACAACTTAAACGAAAGAGTATCATTTGACAAAACCAACCATTAGGCCCTTTAAAACCTTGGAAACCCAATTGGAAGGCTAACACTAGGGGTGTTCCATCACATCAAAATGAGGAGGCTAAGGTCAAATACCCTAGAGAGAAGAAATACACATCGGTCGTTGTTAAAGGTAACAACGTTACTCTTACTTCATGTAATCAAGATATTAAATGCTTTCGTTGTCTAAGTTTTGATCATATTGCTTCACAGTGTCCAAACAAAAGAGTCATGGTTATGAAAGCTAAAAATGAGGTTGAGGGTGGTGGTAAGGATGAAGAGGAGAAGATGTCACATTAAAGGATGATGTTTGTGTTGAGTATCTAGTTGAGGGAGAGGCATTTATGGTGATGAGAGCACTAAATATGCACATCAAGGTGGATTATTTAGAAGGTTAAAGGGAGAACATATTGCACACGAGATGTCATGTTCATAATAAGGTACGTAGCTTAATTATAGATGGTAGTAGTTGCATTAATGTAGCTAGTACTAAATTGATGAGAAAGTTAAACTTGTGCACTACCAAATATCTCATACTTTATGAATTACAATGGTTGAATGATGGTGGTAAACTAAAAGTGAATCAACAAGTTTTAGTTGTTTTTTTATTATTAAATATTGTGATGAAGGTTTATGAGATGTTGTGCCAATGCAAGCTAGTTACTTATTTCTTGGTAGACCATGGTAGTATTATAGGAGAGATAAGCATGATGAAGTGACAAATATGTATTATTTTAAGATGAATGTAAGACCTATAAATTTTATATCTTTAACAAATTGGTTGCAATCTTAGTTCACATCAATTGAGTTTCGACACAACGTGAACCCAACGCAAACAAAGGCAACAATGACTTACAAAAAGGCATTCACTATGCAAACCCAAATGTCAATGTCTCTAACTAAATATTGGAATGAATAGGAAAATACCTTATTCTTTTTTTGTAGTTGTAATGTATTAACTTAAATGAACAAAGTAAAAAAAGTAAATCAAAACACACATGCAAACATCAACAAGAAAGGAAAATATAGAATACATGTTTAATATGCTAGCTAAAGAGACCATAAATGAAGTATAGAGAACAAGCAACAAGCGAACAAATATAACA
>Ga0325411_1009646_pt1 | contig 10270 bp, 3 predicted proteins | sample PopdelMetagenome_13_FD_206181 | JGI IMG/M metagenome (GOLD analysis project Ga0325411, IMG submission 206181) | Populus deltoides microbial communities from Bellville, Georgia, United States - Xylem-PdIQD-R4 | ecosystem: Host-associated > Plants > Phyllosphere > Stem > Wood/Secondary xylem...
TAAGTTGAAGGATTTAAACCAAAAGATTTTTTATCCCACGTTGAAAAAACATGACTTTTTTCTTGGAAACATAGAGTATATATAGTTATATACTAATGGGTTTCAAATCCCACATTTGAAAAAAAAATCGGGTCTCGTCCGGGTCTCTCTGTCATGGGTCGACCCGCCGGGTCTCCTGGGTTTGACCGGGCTGTTGCCCTAGCCAGTCTTTTAGTAAACCTGGACCGGTCCAGCCACCGGGTCGACCCGCCGAGGCAGGCTGGGTTTAATAACACTGTGTGTAAGAGAAAGCTTATTGTTATGGCATTTACGTAAAACCAGTGTCATCACTACTCAAATCCAAAAAAAAAAAAAAAACAGCTTGGTGTTGTTCAATTGATGGCAGCCCTTATTTTAGTTTCAATCCTAAACTAACGAATGCAAGCTGGAGAAACAAACAATAACATAATGATTCGACTAAATAAAGTGCCATAATATGAACAAAGAAAAGTTTAGATAGGGTAAGTAGAAAAACATAAAAGTAAGAGAATAGAGGAGTGCATAAAAAAAACATGAAAAATGAAAATAATAGTTTGGTGATTATTAGGAGAAGAGAAAAAGGAGAAAATAGGAGAAACATGGTTTATATAAAGCCATATAGAAAAGAGCCAAAAAAAAAAGTAGCAAGTGGCTCTTGGGTATAATGAAAGAGGAAAAAAAAAGCTTATTTAATGTGTGAATTCACAATGTAATATGTCTATATTCACGTTAAAAATATCTCCTTTTTTAGTTTTTTTTTTGTTAATATAGGGTGAGAGAGAGAAAGGAAAAAAAAGGCAAAAAAAAAATCCATTAATTTCAATAATCGTGTTACAAAAAAGGTTATGAACTCACTTAATAACAACTCATGAAGCAAATAATCAACCCATTTAGCAACAACCAATATATATATATATATATATATAGAAGAACTCAAAGTAGTAGCCTCACCAGTTCAATGAAAAAAAAAAGAGCACCAACCATCTATCATAACTTGTCTAACCAATGGCTCTACCTAAAAGAATCCAATCCACATCACTTAATACAAAAGCAATATTAATCAAAAAAAGACTAAACAATTGAACATAAACCAAACATGAAATCCAGACAAAACATTTCAAGTAAAAAAGACAGAGTGCTTTTAACACACTTGTCAAACAACTATAATACATAATTTAAAGCAAACAAGTTAATTTGTTTCATATCCCAAACTCACTAGAACTACATGGTTCCAATCATCAACAACGGTAACACAAGCATAAAATGCCCTTTTAAAATAATAAAAAAAAGCTAAACAACTTAACATAAACCAAACATCAAACTCATCTAAAAGAAATAAAGGCTAATTTCTTTCAAAACCTTTATTAGACACCTAGTGTGCAAGGCACGAAAAAACATAAACCTAATCATTTGACTCAATTTTGAATGGTTTCAATCCTAAAAATACTATTAAACATTATATGAGTCTTCCTTAAACCAGACAATATATAAAAAAAACCCCAACAAAAACTCAACCTCGTACGTGACCAAAGATGTATGGAAATTGTAGCAACTCTTTCAATAATAAAATAACAACTAGATGGTCACATAATCTATAAGATGATATCCAGACTGAGAAAAGAATGATGTAATAATCTTACTGAACTCCATGGCGACTTGCTTATCTCCTAACTTCTTCTTATTTCTCCATGGACACATTTTGATAACTTATTATAATAACTAATGTTAAAGTCATATTATGCTTCCTTTAGCAATATAACAAATCCATAATTATTCAATTAGACCATGACTTCCATGATTTTTTTTTAGTACGGGAAAAAATCTGAAATGATGTAGTTAGTTGATGGGGATTGCTTAAGAACCAAGGATGAGGAATTATCGTGCATGACCATAGTATATTGCTTTATAAATAATATGAAAAAGCTTATACCAGTGGATTATATCAATAAGACTCTGTTCGATAGAAGATCTAGTAAGGCTTTTAGTACATATTTATATAATGAAGACATTATTACATTTCTAGGATCCAGGTTACAGAAGTTTCACTTTCAGGCATGTTGACATGACCCCCACCATTAAGGAGTATGCTTAAATCCTAAACTCCCAAACGACACTCATAAGATGTATTTTAGACAAAGAATTAGGGATACGACTACCAAAGTCACCAAATTACTACACTTAGACCTAGTTGATCAATACAGGACAACCAATGGGGGTTTAAGTTGAAACCTATTAAGACAAAGTTAAAACACATTAAAATGAAGGAAAACTAGGAGAAGAGAAATACCAGACAATTGTTTTTGCTATATTTAGGTTAGTCTTGTTTCCTTCATAAGATATTAGGATAATCGGTGTCGAAATAGCTAGTGTCTTCATTGAGTATATGAACGAACCAAGAATAACTCTATTTCAATTATCTTAGCTAAAACTTTGTTATCACTAAACTACTGTAGTATGCACTTGATGGCTGAGGACTAAATGCCTAGATATCACCTATATGGAGAAAGTGAATTCACCTTACAAGTAGAATATTTTTAGTTGGTGAAGAGATTGTCTTGGAGTCTAGATGAGATTCTTAGACATAAAAAAAGCCATAATTATTTCTTAAAAGGAGTGTGACCATTGCATGATGGAAAAATAGAAATTATTAGGGTTTTAATGACTCTAAATAGTAGCTAAAATAAATTTTGATGTGAAGAATTCTTAATTATTCTGAAAAATAACCTTTGAAATTGTTTAAATAGCAGCCAAATCGATTTATTTAATAAAACACAAATCAAATAAAATTCTAAAATCTAAGTAAGAAATGAATGCAGAAATAACTTTAAAAAATAATGAAAATCTAAAAACATGAACAACCAGGTTTAATTTAAACATAGTCTTAACATCGGGTAGTGTTAACCTGATCAAATAAATAAAAAGTTATAAATTTTTTTATATAAAAAAACTCATTTGCCTTATCCGAACTTTTAGACCTATCTATCTCATACATTGTTGAAGCTTAGAAGAATGATGGGAAACTTAGAGAAACAATCAAGAATACAACAAATATCTCTAGTCGCTAGCATCAATTTTGCAGGCATCAACACCAGCTTCAAACCCAGAACCAGATTCTGAAATTAGAAAGGCTATTTTGACAAGGTTTTTTAAGAAGAGATGGGGTCCACCTCATTCATTCATTATTTCTGCAAATAGGTTCGTCTGGTCTTCTGCTTCCTCCTCCTCCTCCAAATCAATCTATCTATCTCACAGATCGCTACTTCAATACAAAACAATACAATGGAGCAGCACCAAACCATGATAAGTATCCTTGCACGAGTAATCTTCCAACTCTTTCTTTCTTTGTTTTTTGTTGGATTGGATTACGAATTGATTATAAATTAATTTATACACGCTACTGATATGTTGCTTGGTGTTGTTGATGGGAAATTGCAGGAGCGTCTGCTGGGTGCCATATTGGGGGCTGCATTTGCGGGTTTCCTTGTTTTTGAGCTACGAAAAAGCATCTATCAACCCATTTCACCTCAAAACAAGGAAAGATGAAACCCGTCTATCTATCTATCTATTTCTTTATCTATTTTTCAACGAATAGGTTACATTTGCAAAAAACGAGAGAGTTACATAAGGCTAAGAATAGAAGAGGTTAGGCATGCAATTTCTTATTATTAGACCACCCTCTAGATTTGTCTAATGCTGATATCACAAAGTTGCTTGCTTGGTAATACAATACCAAAGCCAAAAAGAGACTTCCGATTGGATTGGATTACAGAATGTTCTTTCAAAGAAACTTGTAGCATGTAGTCGATAAGTTAGATCGAAATGATCTGTTACAACTGCATTTCTATTATAAAACATATTGTTGTGATCAAAATTCTGAGTTTCAGTTTTATGAGGCACAAGACTTGTAATATGGTCCCCTTTGGTTGGTACTTTAGTGCGCTGCTGGGCGGCCAAGGGTTGTTCTTACTCGTTTAGATACAGGATGGATTTTGTATGACCTGATAAGATAACTATGCTTCTGTGTGTATGGTGTTTCGCTCCTTGTCAAGTGAGATACTGGGGGATTCAGGTTGTTGACATTAAAATCTAGCCTTTCTGCTACATATGGTGTTTGAAAGCATTTATACTCCCTCCCTCTTTCATCATCAATAGACACCATTTGTACGCATAGCCATTTATTCAAGATGTTTTCTCCACCATCTTTCTTTAGCTCATGCTACAATACACTTGTCATTTGACAGGTTTTTACTTAACTTCCGTGTTTGGAAATTTCACTAGAGTAGAGGTCTGTGCTTTCATATGTTTCAAACTGGCGTAGACACTGTGCTTTCATTTCTGTTGTGATCTTCCTTCTCATGAAAGTGGAAAACTATTGACCATTAACTACATTAGCTATCATAAATGCTCAATACAACTAGATTTTCTTTGACAAGTCAAACCTTTGTGTTCATGAACTTTTAATTGTCTTAACTTTGAATTTCTGACTGTTGAGAGAGCCTATATTTGGCAAGCAATTTTGTTCATAGTTCAAACTTCTTTGGAACAAAGCTGTGGACCAAGCACCTGTGGTTGCTTCTCTTAACTCACGTAGGCAATAGAACTTTGGATTAGTTTCGTTTCTATCAGTTGAACATTTCTATCAAGTTTTGTGCCATGTACATGCAAGATTTCGAAGTCATTTTATGGGACTTGAACTGAGATGGGCTATGATTGAAAGTCAAATAATATATTACCTGCACTTGGAGTATTTTGGAATTTATAAAAAGCTGTATGACATAGCTTATTTTCTGTTTATCTTCTTTGTTATCTGAACCATCTGATTTGCTCTAGGATCTTAACCTAAGTCCTTTATGATCCTTTTTCATATTGATTTCATTCATTGCTATATATCAAGTGCCTAACAGATACATAGGGAGTCGTATGATTTTTAGCAGGCCTTTTTTAGAACTAGTTTTTAATATCAAAGTCCACCAGATTTTGTTTTTAGACCTTGGCCGAATGGTAAAACCTTTCCCAGCACCCCATTCACCTTCAAAATCTGGATGTCCCCTAATATGGGAGGCTACTGGAGCAAATCTAGTACTTCTCCATAAGATCTAGTTTCATAGGAATTACTCTTATCTCTAAGCTTAGATCTAGCCTCATGTTATATCATTTAAGCGAATCATTCATTGTGATAAATATTTCAAATTTGATAGAACTGCTTTCCTAGTTCTGTTCTTGGCTGTGGATCTACAAGACCTCATGGCTGTGAATTCACAGATTCTGTTCTTGGAGACTTCACTTCCAAGAATTTAAGCTTTACACTGAATAGCCACATGTGTCCCAGGGCTTTCTCTACAAAAACAGTGCTAATAAATGTTTTAAATTACAAATTATAGGACTCTGCATTCTTTCTCGCGATCAACTGGGTATCATGTGTTTGAGTTTATGTAGCTGGGTTTCCTCCCAAAACATTTCTGTGCTGTCCTGTTAACTTATTACACCTAAATGGATCTTCATATTCTGCAAAGAAATGTAGTAGGTAATGGTGCTATATAGACATAATGGTTCTTGATTTATAATGCTGAACCAGTCTCTTCATCACAAATAAATGAAAGAAGCCAAATGTGTGTGATAGTTCATGTCCCCCAAAATAAGTTGTTCATCAGATCAGCTGTTTCACATCTATTTCTATTCTAGCTAATGTTCAGTACATGGTAATGAAATTAGATGCAATATAATTAAAACATAAAATTGTTAGTGCATGTTTTCTTTCCTTCTCTTTTTAATTTTAAACAAGAAAAATAAAATTGTATAGAAATCGTTAGCTTATATGTGGGTAACCTTGTTTAACCATTAGGAGGAATGATCAATAGGGAGATCTTAAGTTTTTTTTTTTTTTTCCCTTGGACTCTGGATGGTAACAGATCCACGAACAATACAAGTAACCATTCCCGTGGGCTGTGGTTTCATGAATTTTTTTTTTGCTATCCCAATGGTTGTGATAGCAGTATACTTTGTTTTCTTTAAGGTGTTTTCATGGTTTCCTTCGTGCTTTAGTGTAATCTGAATTGCTTCTCTCCAATCTAACTGTGTTCACTTCTGGATCCTGTGGGTGCGCACCTTTTTACAGCTTAGATTGGATGTTTATCTTGCTAAAACTACTAATATGCTCTGAATTTGGAAAAGAAAAGGAACATTTTTTTGTTTATATATTCTAAAAGACTGAAATGATTAACAACCTGATGAGTAGTCATAATTGTAAAATACCACGCAATACTAACTAATGACACTAAATAAACTCGATGCCCAAAATCTAAGAGAGAGACAGAGCAGTAACAGAGGGAGTTGGTGAGAGTCATTTAGACTTATTGGATGACCACATCAAGCATTAGTTTGAACAGAATTGGCTCGATTTAAGTTGGCTTTGCGTGTGACCATTACATGGTAGACACCCATTGTCAAAAGCACTGCAAATGCCACACCAAGTACAATGCCAGCCATGCCACCAGCTCTCAGTCGATTCCCTCCTTTCTGGGATGTTGATATTTCCCTTTCTTGTGCTTGATCAGTAGCCTCTAATTGAGCTGCAAGAGGCAATGGTGAGCAACTAGATGAAGCAGCACATGGGCTCTTCACATTCGGTTCATGTGTTTTGGGATGGAAGAATTCAACTGCGGATGGTGATAAAGCCACAGGGTTCTCATAAACAAGGCCATGAGGAGCTCTCCCTTGTGCTCCCGCTCCGGTGAAGAATACAAGGGTTAAAGAGGAGGAGAAGAAGAGAAAGAAAGAAGGTATGAGAGCCATTCTGTTTTGTTTTGTTTGCTTTGAGTATCCAATTCTGAGTCGAAAGTGAAGGAGTTCTAGCCTCTAGTTGAGTAGTGTGCTTTGAACTGACATTTATAAGGTCGTGTTGTGTTGTGAGGGGGTTGTTGCTTGGTATTGAATTATCAGTGATAGAGACTAATGCTAGAAAGGAGGGAACGAAATGATTTGTGATTGTTCCAAACCTTTTTCTTTCCATTTCATCCATTGTTAATGAATTTGTCAAAAATTCATGTTTCTTCTAGCTTTACTTAGTGCCTTTTAATACAAGGAGGTCAAGAGAGGAGGAAAGGGAATGGGAAGTCAATTTATTTAAATACTCAAGCGATCATCACATGTAAACCTGTTTAATTACTACAAGTAATTACATCCCTCCCAAGTACACGCATTATATGAACATAAAGACTTGTTATTTAATCATCCTATAAATTTGTCAAGGTTTTTTTTTTTAACCTTTTTTTGTGTTTTGTTGCTTGAGTGCTGAAAAGGTGAGGATAATGGAAACATGGGGTCTTTCTTAGCTTGGAGGATCAGCAAAGGCTAAGGCTACAAGCATGCATTTGATGTTGAGTAAGAACTAATAATAACAGTAGCCGGTGTCACCTGCCCTTAACATTATTGCAGAGGACGGTGAGCATAACATTATTGCAGAGGACGGTGAGCATGCTAGGGCTTAAATCAATGCTCTCTCTCTCTCTCTCTCTCGCTCCCCCCCTAATAAATTAGGTCATGGCCATTCATGCTTTTTATTCCTTGGTATTATATCCTATTTCAAAATTCCATTTTTTCCCTTCTTTACATCTCGTGGGGATGATCGTGACCTCTGTCATCTCCCTCTCTCCCACCCAACTTGCACGCCCCTGCAATAAACCAATATAAATAAAACAGGCCCGTTTACCATCTGCACAAGATCCTTGTTCCCCTTTCAAATTAGCTGCTTCAGTGTCTTGTCTGAAAAATATTTAGTATAAACTTTTATTTTTATAGCTTTTTATATTATTTTTGGCTGAAAAAAAACATTAAATTAATGTTTTTAGATGGTTTGGGATAGTTTTGATGTGTCAATATAAAAAATAAAAAAAACTAAAAAAATATTATTTTAATACATTTTCAATTGAAAAATATTTTTGAAAAGCACCCGTATCATCATACTAAACTCGTAACGAGTTAGAGATTTTATTATTGTGGCAGCTTCTGTTTTTTTACCGAATCATATAGAAAAATTGTTTGGTCAGTCAAATTTTTTTATTTCTTGCATTGAACTTTATATATAATTACATTTTAAATCTTGATTTTATAAAGACTAAAATAATTTACTTTTCATTCATGAAGAACTAAAAATATATCTCGCAATAATTTTAATCAAATATATATTTTTTTAAATCACAACTACAAATATTTTTTGTAAATCTATTTTTAAAACTACAATCACAAAATATATTTTTTATATTCAAAATTTGAATGGTAGTTAATGAATAGGTTTTTTTATTTTATTTTTTATATTCAAAATTTGAAGATGAGTTTGATTATAATACAAATATTAAAATATCTTTCAATTAACAACTGTTCCTTTTATTAATTTGAACTGTCTGGATTGTAAATTAAATTATTTGAAATTTTCAGTTTTAGGTTTAGGTTGTCTTTATAAAAACTTGAGCATCCTTAAACCACCATTGATTTCATTGATGAAAGATGTTTATCCACTTGTCAATTTAAAATCTTTCACTGAAATTTCTATTTATTTTGTTGGAAAATATTTTTTTTTGAAAAATAGTTTTCATGGAAAGAAAATTCTTAAAAAGTAATTTTTTTTTTATGTTTGACAGTATTATAAAAATAAGTTAGAAAATACTTTCTACTATTTGGTTATCTCATGAGAAATAAACTGAAAAATAACTTATTAGTGTTTTGATCTTTTTCAAGTTTATTAAAAGAATAAAAATCAAATCTAAGAAATAAAAATGTTAAAGGAGGATGATATTGAAAAAAAATCTATTTTATATAAAACAAATGGCAATCAAATGAACGGGAATCAAATTTGACATATAAAAAAGTTAAAAAATGACGAGATTAAAAAATAAATTTTTAATTTCATAAATTATTTTAAATAAAATAAATAGCAATCAAAATATTAAAAATCAAATTTGATATGATATAACATGATGTTTTTGAATTTTTTGCAACTTCTAGAATGTGTATTCTGTCCAAAATAAAAGAAAAATACTTTTTTGAAAACCAAGTTAAATGTGTTTTTTCTCCTAGTCAAAGACCCATATATTTTTATATTTTTTAGTTGGTTATTAATTATTTTTTTATAATTTTCAAAAATATTGATTTCTAAAGATCCAAGGATTTAAATCATTATGCTATATTTGGAGATTTAGTCTGGTTAATAAAATATATGTATTCTTTAATTTGTTTTTTTTAATCTTAAACTCAAAGCCTATAAAAGGTTTTTTTTTTTTTTTAAATGCACCATTTCAAATATGTTAATGATCTGCTTAAAATTTGATTAAAAAATATTTTAATTTTAATATACTGAAATTAATATTATAACACATCATAAAAAAATGTTTATTTTTTTTTCATATTTATTTTGAGACACCCCATTTAACAATCTTTTTTATATTAGATTTTTTTTTTTGCAAACACGATAGTACATGGAAATGACATCATGCAGCATCTAAATATGCTTTTAGTGGAATATCTTCAGGTAGGATTGTGTTTGAGGTGCTATTGATGTGACTTCATCTCTTATTCCTCGTCATAAAACAAATTGTTTTTTTTTATTTTTTATTTTTTATGGTAAGAGATAACTAATGGGTACATAAAAATAAATAAATAATACAAATTATAAAATCAAATGAAAAAAATATTTAAATAAAATATTATCATGTTCAAATATCAAGAAAATTAGAGTTTCTATTTTTATTTAAGATCCAAATCCTACAAAAAAAATTATATATTTTTTCTTAAAGTATCAAATATAGATGGCCTCGTTAAAATATAATCTAAAAAATTTAATTTTAATATATAAAATTGATCCGATTTATATAAAATTTTATATGTTTTTTTTTTCATATATGTTTGGAGACACTCCCATATAAAAATTTTCTTAATATTCTATACATTTTTTCCCAAAGAAAGTAAGAATCAAAGTGACACCACGCAGCATCTAAATATGCTTTTGGTGGAATATCTCTTAGTTGTATGGAATATACTTGAGAAATGGAATATAACTTATTTACACCTTATTTATTTATTTATTTATTTACCTTTATAATTTGTATTCTTTAAATTTATTTATGTTGTATTAAGATAAGGAATAGGAGATGGAAGTGACATCAATAGCAACTCAAAACAATCCAACATAGGGATAGATTGACTTCTATAGCCAAACATCTCCCTATCATGTCCAAGAACAAACGCCAAGAGCTCACAC
>Ga0325411_1009650_pt1 | contig 10268 bp, 5 predicted proteins | sample PopdelMetagenome_13_FD_206181 | JGI IMG/M metagenome (GOLD analysis project Ga0325411, IMG submission 206181) | Populus deltoides microbial communities from Bellville, Georgia, United States - Xylem-PdIQD-R4 | ecosystem: Host-associated > Plants > Phyllosphere > Stem > Wood/Secondary xylem...
TGAGAACGGTTTCTCTCCATTCTCCGTCGATGAATAGCTGTCGATTAGGTAGATGGATCGCCATGTTCACTCTGACTGTGTTTCAGTGAGTTGGTTGAATATGATGCAATTGTTTCTTTTCGTGCTTCATAAAGATTTTTAAAAAATTTCATTTTTTTTTTAATTTTTTAATATTTTTTTATTTTGATAAATAAATTTTTTTAAATAAATTTTTTTTAATAAATTTTTGCTGTACAAGCTCCTCGATGCTTGACTTTATTTTGCGGGAATGCATAAAGTATTAAAAGTAGTTTCAAAATTAAAGGAATTTTGTTCTTTAAAAAGAATTATTCAATGGAATAACACTTTTGTAATTCTATTTTGTGTACAAATCAATCCATATTTTGTGTAAAACTTTTTTTTCAAGTTGTTTTTGATACGAGATTGAAAAAATGAGATTACTTATTACAACAATGTTTTAGGATTTAAAGGTTATTCTTATCCATTAATTGAGTTTTATTTTAAATTAAATTAAAAAAAATATTTACAACATCAAATCTATATTCCAATAACTATATCCTGATTTTGTCAACACTTTAATAAAATAAATGTTTGCTTGTCTTTCGTCGAGATATGTTAGAGTCTATTTGAAAGTATGGTTGCGGTTATTTTTTAAAGTGTTTTTCACTTAAAAATATATTAAAATAATATTTTTTTAAAATATTTTTAATATTAGTGCATCAAAATAATTTAAAATACTAAAAAAAATAAAAAAATTTTAAGTTTTTTTAGAAACATTTTTAAAATAAAAAACAAATAGTATCAGCCATTCAATCAAATTTGACAAATATACTTGAGAGTTATAATTATTGTGGAAATCTCACCACAAAATTGGAGTCACTGGTCATGAAAAAAAAAAATATAAGGTAGATGAATAGTTAGAGTTTTATAAATTTTAGGATTATTAAAGGCTTACATAATTATTAATTTTAACATCCGTAAAATTAGTCGAGATACACACAAACTAACCAAACACCCATAATAATCTAAAAATAAAAAAACACATCAGTTTGCTCCAAAATCGATCTCCACCTTCGGGGACTGTGAAGTTAACTGGTCGGGGACCAGATTTACTTAGCACAGTGTCGGGCACACCAAGTCATCGCGGCAGACATTTCTGGTTCACATGCAGTCCTACCTGCTCGGCAAGTATCTCTGAGATAATGTTGATGGTAGCAGTGCCATACCACTAACGGACATGGTAGAGCTAAAGAAATGGAAGATCAAAGCTGGTAAGGCCATAACGTTCTCTTTCTAACCATTGAAGATGAATTATTGCAGCGAATAAAAAATGTGAAGACACCCAAGGAGGCATGGGACACTCTGGCGGTACGACGAAAGATGCAAAGCTCCAAAGATTGGAGAACGAGCTTTTGCCCATCTCCCAAAAAGACATGACAGTGAGGCAATACTTTTCTGAAGTGAAATATCTTTGTGAAGAAATTTTGAAATTAGATCCTCGACATGCAATAAATATCAGAGGCAAGGATGAGGAGAATTGTTATATCCATGGGTTAAGGCTAGCGATATCATTACGGCAACCCTAGGATGAGCAAATGAGCCAACTTTTACTAGGATGGAGAATATCTTGGGCAATCAAAAGGCTCTAGACAAACATATGTCTAAAGTCTCGATGAATGATGAACAAGTTTTTTTAGGGTTTTTTTTGCTTATTACCACTTTTTTTTTTAAATATTAGTGAAATAAAATATTTTTTAAAAAATCGGTGAAATAATATAGTTTGTATATATTATGATTGAGAAACATGATATTCAAACTTCTTATTATTCTGAATCGCGATATCTTAAAAAAAATATTATAAAAAGAGCTACACGCGAAGAGAAATAAAAAAAAATAAAAAAAGATCCTAGAGGTTTACCAAAGCTTTAATCACAACATCACTAGTATTATTAGAGATATCTCAACGAGATGAATCTAATGACATCAAAAAGGTCACCAATAGTGACTCAAGTGTACCACACTTGCCGTCCAAAGATGGTAAGTGACTTACTTTCCTTTGATGACAAACATGACCCACTCAAGTCTAATGACTTTCTATAGCGTCGTTAAATTTTCTTGTTGAAATCTTTTTTATGGGACTGATGGTATTGTAATTGAAGCTTCGTTGCACTTTCAGGGTCTTTTTTTTATTTTTTTCTCTCATTTCTCCTCATTGTAATTTAGATGAAACGAATCCAATGACACCTTTGGAAGACAAGTGTGACATACTCAATTCATCATTGATAACTCTTTTTGGTGTTGTTGATTCGTCCCGTCAAGATCTTTCTAATGGTACCGGTGGTGTCATAATTGGAGCTTTGGTGTGCCTTTGGGTCTCTTTCTTTATTTTTCCCTCTTCTCTCTTCTTATGTGCAGTCCATTTCCCTCTTCTCTCCTTTAGGGCTGCCTACAGGGCTTGTCCCCTTTGTTTTTTCATCTTGTGGTAGGCTATGGGTAGAGGTTGTGTTGGGTTTTTTGGGTTTCTAGGAGAGAGAGGGAGAGAGGCGTTGCAGGGGGAAAAAACCTTCTTCCTCTGCCTGCAGCACGTCCAGGGGAAGAAGATGGCGAACAGTGCCATCAAAATGACACCGTTTGCAACTCTTTTTTTAATGAACAGTAGATAAAACAACATTGTTTTGTATAAAACACACCGTTTCATTTAAAAGAAAAAAAAGCACCAAAAAGTTTATTTCCAAATCAATCCTTAGTTTTTAATTTGTTTAATCAAGTCCTCAATTGCAATTTTGATTTTAAGAATCAATTCAATGGCATCCCTGCCAAATTTAAATGTTAACCTTGATGTAGGTCACCTTTTTCACTTTAGTCCTTGGTTTTGAATTTGTGCATTTTGATCCTTAATTGATCAACAAACTTTCAATTTCTTCAATTTAGCCCCTGATTCGGTCAATTCCAACCCCTATATTTACGCGTTTTTTCTAGTTTGGTCCTTGGTGTGAAACCCCAAAAATTTATAATTTAAATATATAAATGACTCGGTGAAAACTCTATAACACCCCAACAAAAGACTTCACTATAATGAATTGAATAGTGAGAAATAAAATAGAAATGATGGTAAATTGTAAACCCCTGATCAAATTTTATGATAATAAAATTATTGATAGTTTAGAACCAGAAATGAGATGGGTTAGTTAAAATAAAATAAAATGGAATAGTATTGAATTATTAGAAAATAAATTTTAGGGAGAAAGATTTTCCGCATGGTATTTTAAAAGCGGATTGAGAAAAGGCATTTGCTTGAACGAAAAAAGGTACCTAAACTTGACATAAGGGTGTTTTAGTAAATTTGGATCGATTTGCTATATAAATAGCAAAATTATGCAGAAAATACCTCAGATGGCGCTGAGAGAGAGAGAGAGAGAGAGAGAGAGAGAGAGAGAGTACCTTGAGAGCAGAAACTCAAACGATCATATCTCTGTATTACACCATTGGATCGAGTTGAGTTTTGGATATATTATGCTATTCACCACCCTCAAACATCAGACTGTTGGAATCTGAATGTTCTGGTTTTGTGTGAGAGATATATCCCTTGCAACATTTCAAGGAAAACCTGCCTGCAGGCCAGTCACGGTCGTCGATAGTTTCTGCCTCCATCCACCATTGGATGCTACTTAATTTTTTATATGTTAGTCATATTGATGAGCTCTTCATTATAACGGTGGAGATCCAGATTAGAGACTCCAACGAGAAGTTATTCATCGGTGAACAATATATTGTCAATATTCAGAAGAGATGCTTGGAACAGGGTCGTTAGTAGTTGAAGGGACTCTCAGTTGAGGGAACATGTAGCTGCATCGTACCTTGTCTTTTCAATTTGTGTAAGCTTATCGATAATTTTAGAATTTATTATTATATTGCTTCGATAAATATTGAAATGAAGAAGAGTATCTTGCGTATATTGATGTATATCAACTACTTATGATATAATTAGAATGGATACAAGTACCTTATGTGTCTTGATATGTATCAAACTTATGATGATATTATTAGAATGAATAAGAGTACCTTGCGTACATTGATGTGTATCAACTAGTTATGATATAATTGGAATGGATACGAGTACCTTATGTGAATTGATATTTATCAAACTTGTGATGATTTTATTGGAATGAATAAGAGTACCTTGTGTACAATGGTATAAATAAATTAATTAGGATAGTGTTTGAATGAATATGTGTACTTTGTGTACAACGGTATGGATCAAGTTAGTTAGGATAATATTTTAACGAACATGAGTACCTTGTGTGCATTGTTATGTATCAAATTAATTATGTTATTATTAGAATAAATATGATTACCTTGCATACATTGATAGGTATCGAATTAGCCATGATAACTTTGGAATAGACGTGATTATCTTACATGTCTCGATATGGATTGGGTTTACATAATGACTTAGAGATTGAAAGAGAGATGGTAGATAATTGGTCACCGTAGTGTCGGTGGCTAAGGATACATTACAATGATACTTAACACTATGATAAGGGTAACCAAGGTTATGTAAATGATGCTTAGTGACTGTAGTGTTTGTAACTAAGGTTATGTATGAATGATACTTGGCAACCATGATTATAATGTATATGATGTTAATAAGAAAAATAAAAGGGGATCGATACAAATAAAAGGTTGAGAAGACATTGATTAGCTATTCGAGTTTGGATAGCTAATGATATCAATAGGGTTGCATTGGTACCGACATTTCAGATAACATTGATTAAGTATCTGGGTTTGGATAGCTAATGGTATAGATGGGGTTCCATTAGTGCTAGCATTTCTTAAATTGATTAGTCGATCCCGAGTAATTGAGTGACTAATGATGTTAGTAAAGATTTCTAACATCGACATGGCTACTCCTGGTTAAGGGAAAAAGATAAGTTGACTAACTATTCATGGTCAGGAATAATTAATGATATCAATGGGTTACATTGGTATCGACAACCATTTCTAGTGTGATTAGCTACTCCGAGTAAGGAGACTAATGATGTCAAGGGTTCTTGACATCGACAACTTTGATGGTAAACCAGATATGAATAAGAATTGATTAATTATTCTAGGGTAGGAATAGTTAATGATATCAATCGGTTATATTGATATCAACATTTAAAAGGAATTGATTAGTATAACTCGATATTGGGGGACTGATGATACTAATGAGATTCAATAGTATCGGCAATTGCCTTTTGAAAAATAGGAAAGAAAATATTGATTAGTTATTCCGAAAGAATGAGCTAAGCTAAGGATACCAGGAGAGAAATATATTGATTCATAAAGAGATGGTGTTCGAAACCATTAAGTTGTGTTGAGATTTTCAAGATGAAATTATTCCTTGCAAATGGGATAGGATATTAGATGGATATTGGTAATAGATGGAAAATATATGTTGTAAAGAGATCTATGCCTAATTTTATGTATCAAAAGAAATTTCATAAAAATTATTACATGTCATTGTTATTGATTTTTACTACCTTTTTATATTTAAATGTATATATTAATTCTTATTTTCATGTTTATTAGGGTCGCATCAGGAGTGATCATAGTTTATTTACCTTTTGTTTTCGGCCATATAATTATTTATAAATTAAGAGACTTATGTAACAACCCGGCCTAATATGTTGTATATTGTCTGTTTTGGGCCTTATCGCCCTCATGGTTTTGTTTTTGGTGACGAGAGCCCACTTCTGAGCATGACGCCCCAAAACGCGTACAACATGTTATCAACTAACACTACTAATAAGGCCAGCTACCAAACCCTCACTCGTCGATGTGGGATATTACATTCCATCCTCTTTAAGGAGCCCAACGACCCTGTCAGCACAATCGGACAACCATTGAGGTCGGCTCTGATACCGAATGTAACAGCCTGGCCCAACATGTTATATATTGTCTGCTTTGGGCCTTATCGCCCTCACAATTTTATTCTTGGTGATGCGAGCCCACTTCTGAGCTAACGCCCCAAAACACGTACAATATGTTAGCAACCAACACTACTAATAAGGTTAGCTACCAAACCCTCACCTGTCGATGTGGGATATTACACTTATCTCCTAAAACTTGAAATGTAATATTAACCTACAAATTTGAATGTATGACTTTAATTTAATGTTTGTAATTTTAAGTACCTATTTAGCCATGCATGTTTATAGTTGAAATCAAATCCTTCACTTAAATTACATTTTATGATGTTATTATACAAGATATAGTTTATATGATGTAACACTTGAATTATGCATTGTTATTTTATGAACTTGAATTGTATGATGTTATTGAATAAGATGTGTGGTGTTGACAATGATGAGTTGAGTTAAGATCTAGGATGATTGGATCGGGTTGTGAAATAAAATTGGAAATGTAATATGATTTTATCAATAACTTAGAATTTCCTAATATAGGGGAGACTCTATTGAAATTTTGGTAGAAATTTTGATGGAACCTGTATAAAAAAAATTAAAATTAAAACAAAATTACTGAAAATTTCTAGTGTATCACAAAAACAATAATGTAAAAAAATCAAGGTTGTTACACTTGGTTTTTGATTTCTTCAATCAAGTCTCTAATTCCCACCAAACTTCAATATTTATGCAATTAAGCCCCTGATTTGACCAAATTAACTCTTAAAAATTATAATTCGACCCCCAAACATTAATTTCTTTCAATTAAAACCTAAATTGACTTAAAATCAATTTTTCTTACTACCAAACCCTTCATAAATTCAATTAAACCTTTAGTAAAATCTAATCAAGTCCTTAAACATTTGATTTTGGACTTTTCTTCTTCAAATTGAATTTTCTTTGTTAACAGGGTTTTTATCAGTAAAAAATATACTGTCAAATTTCAATCTTTGTATTTTGAACTTTCTCAACCAATCTTTGTATATTTGAACTTCCTCAACCAATCTTTGGCTATTTTATGGGCGCTCTTGTGTCTTCTTTTCACTGTTATATATATTTTTTGGTTTTCTTTCGATAATTTTTTGATTTTTTTGTATTTTTTCTTTTTTGTGTGGTACCCAAAAATAGGTAACGACATATCTTATGATAAATACCTACATATTAGTTCTAGATATTCCTTATACCTCAGCTTATGAGAACAATTGCTTCATTTTATAAAAAAAAAAACATAATATGTACCAGTCTTCATAGCTCTAATAAATGTCTAGTATTTAAGAGAGCATCAACTAGGAATATTTTAGAAACAATGTTTTGATGCAATAGGTATCCCATAATTATAATAACTTTATAATCTTCTTTGCAAAAGTTTTTTGTTCCATGGACTTTATCTTTACTCTAGATTCATAAATCAAATATTAGATTCATTAATCTAATATTATATGAATACTAAAGATAAATTAAGCTTTTATTAATAATAAATATGTATTTACATGAATATAATAATGACACGTGTAACAAACCGATTGATTAGAGAACATATTAAACTAACAATCTCTCACTTGCACTAAAGTCAATCGCTTATATATCTAATATCATATTGCTCCATATAACATTAATGCTTCTGCATGGATAATGACTTAGTAAAAAGATCTTCTAGATTCTTTTCGGTGGGTACTCACTCTATCTTTACATCTTTTATTTTATTGATTTATCAAATCAAATGGAATTTCTTAAGTACTTATTTAGATCATTTATAAGACCTTAGTTCCTTTACTTATGTAATGACTCCTTTATTATCATAATACAGGGCAATTGGATTAATAATGCTAGGAACCAACCTAATTCATTAATGGACTTCTTGATCCAAACAACCTTTTTATTTCCTTAAACATGAAGGTGTATTCATATTCGATTGTAGAATCAGTTGGACTCTCTTGTTTGGAATTTTTTCAACTCAGAGCATTACCATTCAGAGATTAATAATGCGCTGCCTCCAATGCGAGGTTGCTACCTCGTGTTAGTGGTCATCTTAACAACAACAACAAAGGCTGCCGCTAGGTTTGGCATGGCGCGAGGGGCTGCCTTTGCGATACACCACCTCTAACATGAGGCAGAAGCCTCGCGCTTGGTGGTTTAAGTTGTCGCCTTCAACGCGAGGCAGCTTGCACTAGAAGGCAACAACATTAGACATGCTAACGCTACTATGTTAGGGGCAGCGACCATGACTGCTACCTCTATCGCCAGTGGTGACCTGGCCTGGTGCATCAAGCACCGACCAAGTGCACCAGTAATGCTCACATTGTTATTGGTGGCGCATAACCAATAAAACCATTCATGTTAATTTAGTGGCGAATTCTGAGCAGATCTGGTTGGAACAATAACCGTAAAGTATTTTTAAAAAAAATAATGAGAAAAAAAATACTTTTGAAAAAAATAAATTTGCACACAAATTTAATTCGCAATTAACCCCAATAACAATTAAAACATGCAATCAACAACCCTAATTGTCTAATAAAGGCTCTGATACCACTCTTGGGTTCCTGAATATCATAGACACAACGAAAATAATAAAACAAAATTATTTAGGAGTTCCTAGGATCCTGTTAGACAGATCTAGAGTTATTTAGAGATTTATTACCTGAAGATCTGATCTTATTCGGCTTTGAATAATTCTTTAAAGGCCAGGTTGTCGCAAACTACAAATGGTCCAATTGTCTAGCCTCCAATGATAATCCATACGAACTACCAGTAAAAAATCTCCTAAATCTCTATTTAGGAGAAAGGGATAGCTATGTTTAGAGTGCCATCTCTTTATTCTGTGACTTACGTAGTTTTTCTGTCTAACAAACAACAACTCCAAAAAAAAAAAAAGAGGCATAGCTTACCATTTACAGGGAAATATGAAAAACCCTATAAATTGGTAAAATATCAATTTGCCCTTTAAAAATTATATCCATATATTATTTAAAGATAATTTTAGAAATTTGACTAGTTAAGTCCCTAGCTACTTGATTATTCTAGGACTATAATTATAATCCCTAAATCAAATACATTCTATTACTTAATTTCTAAAATTATTTTCAATTAAGTCACACTTGATTAATTATCATAATTTAATTTCTGATTAATGGTTCTTAATGTATGTGACCCATGAGGTTCCTAATATGTTGGCTCAAATATAAATTATAATTATAATTAAATAGATTAATTAAATAATTTAATTTATTATCAATTCAACAATTGATTCATTTATATTTGAAGATCATGTGTATCCTCTAGTAATGTGTCATCGTCCCTTAAATATTAGAAAAGTTATTAGTGATTTTACTTAACCTTTCAGTGACCTGTTTCTCGGTGTAATTAATATCCTTTCATCAATAATATGCTGATTTAACATTAAAGCATGTAATATGTTTGTCATGTTAAATAATATTTGTTCTCTATATAATAGTCATTGATTGTTTAAATAAGATTTGAAAATATTTTCAATTCTCATTCCACATTTGCCAATAATTTCTCAATCAATACTATTTAAGCACAAATAAAACATTTTTCCTAATTCACCTATGGTGATGAATCTTCTTTTGATCACTAAGTACTTTTATATAGTTTATGTTATACCCAATGTTTGCCCCTTCGTTACCTCGGTTAAGGTAACATGCAACAAGATCAAAGCATAACATTCTCTATATAAGATAACTTAGTGATTTCAAGTTTAAAGATTAATTACACAACTATGACGTGAGTTTTTTCATAGACATAAGTGATCTCTCCATATGTAATTTTCATGTAGGTCAGTTTAGTATACATGTCTTGTGATAAACACTTACATATTAGTTATAGGTATCCCTTATACCTTAGCTTATAAGAACAATTACTTTCTCTCATAAAGAAAAGAATATAATATATATCAGTCTTTACGACTCTAATAAATATTCAGTATTTAAGAACGTATTGATTATGAACATTTTACGAACAATACTTTGATACAATAAAAATCTCATAAATATAACAAATTTATAATTTTCTTTGAGAAATATTTTATCTTATTTTAGATTTATAAATCAAATATTTAATTTATTAATATAATATTATATAAATATTAAAGATAAATTAAATCTTTATTAATAATAAATATATATTTATATAAATATAATAATACCATATATAACCAACCAATTAGCTAAAAACTATAAAATTTTCGATGAAACATTCAGTACAGTATCGAGAATCACTATAATATACGAGTCTTACTAAGAATTGCAGCAGCCAATCACTACAGTACGAGTCTTACTAAGAATTGCAGCCAATAAGTCATTGAAG
>Ga0325411_1009651_pt1 | contig 10267 bp, 7 predicted proteins | sample PopdelMetagenome_13_FD_206181 | JGI IMG/M metagenome (GOLD analysis project Ga0325411, IMG submission 206181) | Populus deltoides microbial communities from Bellville, Georgia, United States - Xylem-PdIQD-R4 | ecosystem: Host-associated > Plants > Phyllosphere > Stem > Wood/Secondary xylem...
GGAGAAGGATAACGTACTTGGGACTTCTAGGAGTCAAAATGTCATAAGAATTCAAAGGTCTAGGAGAAAGATAACATACTTGGGACTTCTAGGAGTCAAAATGTTTGATACTGAACGTTACTCGTCCATAATGAAAAAGAAGATTTATGGGCCCTGGATTAAAATGATCAAGCAAAAACTAGATGTTGAAGGGCTAGATAGGCTATCTGGGCCGTGGATGCTCGCTGTTTGCCTAACAGATGGTTGAAGGTTGTGTTCAGGTTTGTCACGAGGAAGATCCAATCACATCTGCAAGTATTGCCATGACAACACGAAAACAACATCACATGCAATTAAAGTAATCATAGTGTCTATGTCCAGCTGAAATCCATGTTTGAACATGCAAGCCCACATCACTGATGCCTTTTCACACTCGCTGGCCTTTTAAATCCCGTCCATAAGTGTGTTATGGGTAACAAGATTGGGAAGACAGTTCAATTCGACTGCTTCATATTTGAATAGAACAGCAAAGCATCTCCCATTTTCCCAGCAGAGCAAGGCCATGCATCAAAATGTTACATAAGGCTCCAAACCCTTGTCAAGAGCTTGGCGCCACAAGTTGAGGGCCATTATCAATAAGCTATAAGTGATCGAGTCTGACTTCCAGTCTCTTTTTAGCATTTCCTTTACAAAAGAATATGCATGGCAAAATCTTGCTGCCTTGCACAGACCATTTATAAGAGTGTTATAGACGACAAGAGGAGGAGAACAACCTTTGGATTCCATTTCCCTGAAAAAGTGAATTTCCTGCTCAACTTTGGAAGCTCGGACAAACCCATTAATCAATAGATTGCAAACATGAGGACTCAACTTACAGCCATGATTATCCATCTGATGCACTATGCCCAAAGCTTCATCTACTCTTCCTTGTTTGCTTAACCCATCAACCATCGAGGAATGTGCAAGAGCATCCAGCTTATCTCTTTCATCTTCTGCCTCTTTCTATATCGTCAACGCCTTATTCAAATGACCATTCTTACACAACCTATGAATCAAAACTCCATAAGTAGTAGAATCAGCTCCAATCCCCTTCCTACGCATGAGTTCCCAAACAGAAACAGCTCCACTCCCCTTCTTCAACCTTCCTATATTCAGACAATCCTCTAAGAAATATGTTGTAACTAACAACATTGCGACAATTCTCCTTCCTCGTTATAACCCACAACTCAAAACTCTCCTTATAGATTCCTCTTCAAAGTTGTTTTCTTTTGAAAAATATACCCCCCCCCCCCCATTTCTTTATAAATCTTCACAGCTCCATCAAAATTTCCCGCCTCACATAACCCACATTTCAAACTGCTATACTGAAACGAATCCATTCCTTCTTCATCCTCTCCCACATTTCCAAGCTCTCATCAATCCTCCTCATTTTACACAACCCAATAAATCATAACAATATACGTAACCACATTTGAATAAACACAGGACCCTTTAACCAACCTTTCCCAAATCTCTTTCCCCTTGACATATTCTCCTCTTTTGAAAAACCGATCAATCCTTATTCATTATACTACAACACATCACATCAGGAACTAAGCCCCTTTCCAACATTTCATCAAACACCTCAAGTGCACGCACCAAACCCTCATTTTAAACCTCTCACACATCATAGTGCTATAGCTATACACATCAGGCTTTAAATCTTTACCCCACATCCAATCCATGCCTTGACGAATTGTCGTGTCTCTTCTTAACAGAAATCTTGATCAAAATATTATATGTTTGCAAATTAGGCAAGATACCCACTGTTCCAAAATAATCGGAAAAAAAAAACTGCTTTTTCTAACTGATTGACTTTGATAAAAGCATTGTAAGATCTTATTCCATGCTTGCACCCAAAAATCTCCTCCAATTTCTTAAAGCAATCTAAGGCTTGGTTTGGCATCTTGTTTTTTGCATAAGCTTTTAGTAGCGTTTGTTTGGTCGACAAAATAACTGTATTTTTCAAGATAGAATAAAATATAAAAAAATATATTTTACTCTTCATATATGAAGATCTAACTTGTGGCAATTCTACCCTTGCTTGGTCGGTATCTTTGTTTATCCTCTCCAGAAATCGCAATCTATAGTATCATCTAAGTCTGATTCACTAATAAGCCATTAACACAAAATGATGAGTGCCATAATTATTTTATGGTGAATCTCAAATAATTTATGGGAGCGTTCTTCATGATGAGCTTTGCCCAGTTAACCCCTACGGCATTCTTTGCTATCTCAACGTTCTGTCCTCAGAGATCGTGTGAAAGATGCTAGATGGGCTTGACATGCCAAATAAATCCATTGCAGATAAGGTGCTTTTGCCAGTGAGCTGAGCCCATTTGAGGACGTGTATTTATTTGACATTATAATTTTATTTATTAATTATTTTTCATAAAAAGGTGAGTCGAGATAATCCATCCAATTACTTCATCGTATTGCATGCTACTGGTAATCGAGAATTGAAAAACTTTAATCATATATAAGAATATGAGTACTTTTAACTCTTCAAAAGTCAACATAACATTGGTTTGATTAATTATTTTTTAAAATTTTGTATTATAGAAAAATTAACAGAACGAGTTGTAAGAAATACTAACTCTAAATTTTCTCAAACTTAATTTTTTAAATTTTATATCAATAAAACTAGAAAAAAAAAGTTGTTCAAAATTAATTTTCTGTTAACTTTTTGAAATTTATGAAGAATAATAAAATTGGGACACAGATGGTAAATAAAACTTTATGATGCAGTAGAGGGTTTCTCAAGGAACCAAAGCTTGAAACGGGGTTGCAGAGGGATTTATTTATGAGCACTGGGAACTAAAAAATAGGGTTAAGATGCGGTTGCGAATTCCAGGGATTTTTTTAAAAAAATAAAATAAATTCCAGTTAAATAAAAATATTGATGGAATAGCACATTAGAAAACATAATTTTTTATAGCTGGTTGCTATTCATAATAGTTATATCTTCTTTAAAACAATATTAAATAAGCAAAAGAAAAGAAAGAGAAAAGAAGAAGAAAAAACAAAAAGACCTCAAAAATACATAGAATTTAATGACATTAAATAACGATAATATGAGAAGGACAAAGTTGTTTTTTTTTTTGGCAAGTGTGACCCATTCAAATCACTATTGGTGATTTTTTTAGTGTTGTTGGATTCGTTTTGTCAAGATCTTTCTGATGATATCAATGGTGCTGTAATCAGAGTTTCGATGTGTTGCTGAGATTTTTTTTTTTTTATCTTGTCATTTAATATTTTTTTAAAGGATATCGTTATTCTAAATAGGAATAAATTATAAAAATTGTATGTTTTAATTATAACAAGTATAAATTGTGCAATTTTATTTTTTAAAAAAAACAACTGTATTATTTTGTTAATATTTTCTTAAAAGTACACTAAAAACAAAAAAAGAATATAGCCAAATTCCAGTTGAAGAAAAACATCACAAGAAAACAAAAATAAAGTGCATGTTTTTGCGTTAAAATTATACAAGGGCTGTATAAAACCGTTGACAAAATGAGCTACTACCCATTACAGCCCACAATTCTTGAGAAGCAATATATAAAAATTATGAGTGTCACTGCCCACTTAAAACTTAAGCCTTAATGGGGTAAGTAATAACTTGATATTTCATTGGGTTTCGAGCCATTCCCTTCTTTTCTCTTTCTTTCTTTATATCATCCAAGAAGGAGAACATGCTGGGATGTTTTTCTAGTTACCTTTTGACTTTAGAGGCAAATTTGTTGATCATGGAGCTTTTGCAGATATAGAGAAAAAAGCAGAAAGCATGATCTCAATCTTATTTGATTTGATCGGGTAGACCGTTTGATTTCCAAATACGAGAACAAAAATCTTGTAAATCATATGAAATAATCATTGCTTAGCTTGATTTCTGTTCTGGTAATGGGATTTGAGCCCTACTGATGTTCAAGGAGCATGTTGTGTAGCCCACCACTAGTAAACGTTATGGCTGGATTGTTTGGCAATACTTCACAGAGAATTTAAAGGGCTATTAAGCTCTTTCCTTGTCTTCATTTTGCAAGTTTAGGCTTTGGATTGACGGTTGGTTGACATTCACAAAATGCAGATGGTAAAAGTAAAACCACAGAAACTGAAAGCTTTCTCCATGGCTTTGTTAAGGAACAATTCTAACTTCAGAAAGGAACAGCCACCGCCAGAAAAGAATGGAGTAAAAACCTGCGCAGTGTAATTAGATAAACTCCTACGCTTGTGCAGGGCATACTTGTTTGGAACTCATCCACCATGGTAGACAGCAAAACCACAAGCTAAACTGAGAGTACAGCATTCCACGGGAGAGAGAAAACACTGTAATGACTTCACAATGACTTCACAACAAGTTCATGCACTTACATTACAGGAAAATCTGCTATCTTTTGACAAACCCCAAGTGATCCCAAGTTCCGACTCAACCACCAATGGGGGGATAATTTGACAAAATCACAGGATATAAAAGATGGTCATGTCAGTTGAATTGGATATGACGTTTAGCACAGAAGGAATGGACTTCAAATATACGGGAAAAAAATAAGAAACGAAGAAAGAAACAACAAATGCTTTTAATAAATGTTGACATGATCTTCTATCCATCCATGCAAATGTATTATCAGCGCAGAGGACCATTGAAGCTCCACGAACATAACAAAGAAATCAGAGAAACCTTACTCAAATTACAAAAAGTTGCCGGTTTTTCAATACTGAATGAATTGGCAGTACATTGTTGATTTGGAAACAGTGACAAAAGGGAGCATGAGCCCACATCATGAAACTCTTTTGTCCCAAAGAATATGTACTATGCCAAATATTTGAGTAAGATGTCTGAAACAGCCTTGCAGCCTTCGCACAGTCCATCAGCAAAATCTTTGCTATGTAGGACAAGGATGAAAAGAAGAAGGAAAAAACCAATTAAATTCAAGGCCAAGAACATCTGCACAAATAGGCAGAGGCACGCATATTCTCTGTCCTAACCAGTTCTGGTAAAAAGACAAATCAGCATAACAAAACGCGAGACGGGAAAAAGAATTCAGCAATTAACAAGAGCGTGACTGGAGACACCGAGAAAAGAACACTAAAAATCTCTTGTTATTAGAATAATTGAAAAGAAGCAATGCAATTCACAGTAAAGGCAACAAATTTAGGGGTGCTTTTTATCCAACCAACCAACAGATGAAGAATACATTAGGCATGTGCGCTTACACAACAAATGCATCAAAATTAACATTAAACCAAAGAAACACCTTATGGACTTGCCGATTCAGTATAATCGCAATACGCTCCTTGCAATGGATTGTGCATGACTGGACTTACTCTTCCCCCAACCATTTCGACGACTGTTCCTCAACGGCGTCAGGTAGAACCTTAACAGTCCATTATCCATGTTGTTTGGTGAATACCTTGCACTCCTATTCCTCTCCAACACAAACTCATCCCTCTTCTTTCTCCCATTCCCATTAGTCTCAACACTGCTCTTCCTTGCACTGCTAAAAGATCCACCGCCAAAATTATGTGAATTTCTCCAACTAACACTGCTGTTGCTCCTCAACATCTTCGGATTAAAACCCCCCCTTACATCTCCATTTCGTTCCCCTCTCAATTCTGGCCAAGACTCCGAAAAGGACCTCTCTACCCCATTTGCTCTGCTATACCTATCCTCATCCTCATCTTTGTTAACACTTCGTCTGTGTATAAAACCCCAAATACTCCACGCCTTGCTCCATCTCCGAGGTTTCTTGACCCCTTTCCTTTCACCGTTCCCCACCACAGATGCATTGTCTCTGAACCCCATGTCAAAATTCTCAGAGCAATCATCCCTCAAAGAATTCGAGTTCGAATCCCTAAAATCCCTATCAGGAACCACCAGCTTAGGTCCATGGATATAATCCACAGTTGCTGGTGTCACTTTAGCATTGGAAACAGCCTTCAACTCATCAATCTCAGCCACCACAGCCGCAGCAGTCTTCCTAATAGAATTAGACCTGTCAAGACTCTTCCTCCTCCTCGATGAAGAATCAGAGTAATAATCCCTAGTTTGGACAGACCCACCAGGGACAGTCTCATCTTCATCATCTTCATTGATTGAATTCATAGATATTCGCGGCGGTTCCTCAACTGGGATTTGAGTATCAGACCTTGAAACAACATTAACAACGTTAACAGGAGCATCCTCAACGACAGATACCATTGTAGGCATTCTTGGAAATGTCCTTCCAATCAGATATCCATCCCAAGAAGCACGAGGCTCGTCGAAAGAATACCTAGGATCATCAAAAGAAATCCTCCCAGCATCAAGAGAGAACCTCGGATCCGTGTCACAAGACCTTCTACCAAACCCATAATCAGCAATCTCCGACTGAGTCTCCCTATACTGCCTCCCAATTGGCTTCTCTACAGGCAACGTAGCTGAACCAGGACCGCCATTTCTCTGCTTCTTAAGCTTCTGCTTTTGCCTCCATTTCTGCAATTTCTTGCTGAAAACCGAAGCAGCAGACCAGAAACTACCAGCAATCTCTTTCAAGTCCCTCCCTGAGGTTTTTTTAGACTGCGAATCAAGATCTATATGGTCCTTCATAGTCTTAAGCTCCTCCAAAACTGTTTCGTGAACTGGCTCTGGCTCTATAATAATCCCTTCTTCTTCGTCCTCGTCTTCGTCTTCGTCTTCCTCTTCCTCTATAATTTCATCAATTGGGTTTGCATTCGAATTTCTCGCAGTCAAATTAGACTCCTCTAAAACCCCATTAACCAAAATATCTCCACCAATATTAGCATTGACGCTGGTATTCGCATTCTCATTTTCAGTGTCGGTTTCGCTTTCGATTTCTTCTTCTTCTTTAGACTCAAAAACCGGACCTCGAACACTAGAACAAGAAATTCTGGGCTCAACAGCCTCAATTTCAGGTCCTCCTTTAAAGGGCTCTTTTTTAACAGATGGGTTTCTCTCGTCGTCCTGAGTGAAGAGAGACCAAAGAGTATATCTCTCTCGAACGTCACAAGATTTTCTTTGAGGCTCAAAAACCCCGGAAAACCCTTCGTTTTTAGAGGCAGAAAAGGATTTAGTACGGCGGAGCTCAGGAAAAAATGAAGACGACTTGTTATTGTTGTTGTTATTATTATTATTACTGGAGCTAGACAGTTGAGAAGGCTTGAAGATGGCTTTAAGGGCGGCGGTGGCAGTGGGTTTGCGGGTAGAGGAAGAAGAAGCGGCGGAGGATGTGTTGGGATCGAGCACGGCAAGACGCTCGCAGAGGCATGAAGGGCAAAAACCAGTGAAATGTTCTTCTGGGTGACGGTCACAAGAAGTGGAATGACGGTGGGGTTGCGGTGGTTGGGGTGGCTGAAGTTGTGGTGGTTCAGTGGTGGGATTCATAACCGGTGGTGGTGTGTAATGCACCCTCTGATCATATTAGAATGAAAGAAAGAAAGAGAGAGTGGGGGGGATTTTCTGTTTGGTTCCAACGGACAGTTAGGGGGGAAGAGAGTGAGAAAAAATGATGGAATCAACGGGAAAAATAAAGAAATGCTAAGAAAAAGAAAAAGAAAATCGACGCGACGAATTTAGAATGCCCCACTCAGACAGTCTTTTTTTATTTTATTTTTATTTTATTTTTTCTAAATTCTCTAGCCTAGGGGAACTCGATTGTGAAAGGACTATTTTGGGGCTATTATTACTCTATATCCTTAATTTCATGTCAGTCTGTCTAGATGTCCAGGTTCAGTTTTGTTTGACAATTGGATCTGATCGTGCTAAATCCTGGATAACCTCTTTCCTTAATCAAGGTTAGCGCATTCCAATCCTGATCACCATGTCTATATCACATGGACTAGCTAGCTCGCTCATATGCATGCCCAAATTCTATTCATTACTCATCATTTCGGAGCTCTAGGACCGTCCATCATCCTACTTTTAGATAATGCAACCTTGTTAATATCAAGTTTTAGGTTTGAATTCTAGTTCAATTTGTAATAATTATTTTTGCTTTAAAAATATTAAATTAATTGTATTTTTAGGTTTTTTTTAATAGTTTTGATGTATTAATATTAAAAATAAAAAAAAATTATTTAAATATATTTCCAAACAAAAAAATTACAATCACAAATATATACTTTGTTTAGGGAACTTTTAAGATAAAAATTTAAGGAAAAATTCATTTAAGGCGGGTGCTTGTTAATTAAACCAATAAATGTGATTAAAATGGTAAAAGAAATGATTAATTAAATCAAAATTCAATATCCAAATATACTTGGAGATCATGTCAGTATCATAGCAACCCTTCTTGAATTTCCATTTTGCAAGCTTTCAGAAAATCAATGAACAACCCATCATGATTTCGGATGCTTGATCGATCAAACATAGTACCCATGAACGGGATCATGTCTTTCGATTCTCAATTTCTTTAACTCTTCTTCTTTTTTTTTTTTTTCTTTTATCGGGATATTTCCCCCTTTTTTTTATTTTTACTTAAAGGATGCCTTTCGATTTTCAAAGATTCCTGTCGAGAGAAAAAGCAAAAGCAAACCACGCCATCACTAGAGGGAGGTGGTGAAAAAGAGAGAGAGGCTGTGTGTGTGTGTTCTCTCTCTCTCATTTCGCTTTCTTTTTTTCTCTCTTTTTTTTTCCATCTTCACTTTTTCTTTTTTCCCTGTCTGTGGCTCTTTTTGTTTTTCCTGCTTTCTTTTTCTCCCAGACATGCTGATAAATCTGTTTTTTCTTATGGTTTTCCCACTCGGATTTATTTCGTGCCACCAACCTGTATGTTTCACCAATGGGTGCGTGCACGAATTATGTACTCTCCTTGTCATGCTCTTACACGAAAGAGACACCAAGACAGGAGGATGGTCAGTCTCAAGAACCAAAACAGAGTTCCTTTGGCATCTGGACCTTTCATTATTCAAACCATGTACGTACGTAAATAGATGTAGTTCTTTCTCTCTTTTTTTCCTCTCGATTTCCATACTGGTTTCGTTGGAGAAATGAAGCTCTGAGCTTGGCTTTGATCACTCTGAGCTTGTATTTGGTAAAAAGGATTCATAAAAGATGCAATCTTCTTACAAGGGCTCCATCAAATACACGAATAAGGAATGACAGCATGCTAGGCGAGAGCTACGTACAGGCTCCCCAGCCCGTTTCTTCCAGTGGGAAACTTGCCTTTCCAAAACAAGCTCTGCTTTTTCCGGAAGGAAAATATTTAATTCCAATCAATTCCCGTCCTGTGACTCTTCTAAAAACAACAACTTGGCATGCATGCATGCATGATTGAGTAAATCCTATTAATTAATTGAGGAAAATATATAATAATTGATTAATTCTTGCTTCTCTTTAGGATCTGTAAAGTCAATTAATTAAAGAGAGCGACGATGGAATCAACATTTGTGGCTGATAACTTCATTTTCGCAGGCAAACAAAAGCTTGTATATTTTACTAGGTGTCTTCCTCCTTTTACTAAAGGGAGAAGAAAAAAAAAAGAGCCAATTTCTAAGCCAGCTTACCGGCTCTGGGGCTCCGTTCTAGATAGGAACAATTGAGATCTGGGAAGAGGGGGAAAAAATTATCTATTAATTTCAGTACATTACAAGAGGAACGCCTAAAACTAAAATCCCTGATATTCAGATAATCCAATAAAGAGCTGAAATGTGAAGAATAAACATACATCTCACGAAAATCTAATTTCTTGGTGTCAATGTTATGTCATTCTTACACTGCTTCTGTCGCTTCTTGATCACTTTCCTTCTTCTTTTTTAATTGTGTTCTATACACACGGGATGTTTTTCATATGCTAAATAATTAACTCGTTGCACATATATTTTATGGATAGATCGATTTAGTTTTAATAAGAAAAAGTTTTCAATTGATTTTATAAAACAACTTTGGTTTGTTGATTGGGTTGGATTCACGGTTTTAATAAGTATGCCTAGAATAATATTTAGTCCTCACCAAAAAAATAGTTTCTGGAAAACTACTTTTCAAATTTTCCTGTGTTTTTTTATCATTAGAAAAGTTGGTCAACGGAAAATACTTTCCAGTCAAAGAAAAATTTGGCTTGGTTTCTAGGAAAGTGTTTTCCTGGAAAATTTGAGCGAAAAACACTTTCTACAAGTTGTGAAAAATTTAGAAATATCATATTATTTGCTGATTATATCAAATTTGGTCCTCAAACTTTTGATTACTATATATATTTTGTTTTGAATATTTATTTTTCAATTTCATCTCTTAAAATTTAATTTTTATATTAACTTT
>Ga0325411_1009655_pt1 | contig 10265 bp, 5 predicted proteins | sample PopdelMetagenome_13_FD_206181 | JGI IMG/M metagenome (GOLD analysis project Ga0325411, IMG submission 206181) | Populus deltoides microbial communities from Bellville, Georgia, United States - Xylem-PdIQD-R4 | ecosystem: Host-associated > Plants > Phyllosphere > Stem > Wood/Secondary xylem...
AAGAAGAAGAATGTCCTCACCTGGTCTGCTGGAGTCGATGGAGACGATGGCGAAGCTCTAGCTGGCCGACACTGCCTCCTCTCCTCTGCTCCTTCTTCTGCTTTCCTTTGCTTTCTCTCTTGGTTCTGGAAACGCCGAAGGCAGTAGCAACGGTCTCGGTGACTTTCCTCTGCTTGTGTTTTTTTCTTTGTCTGTATGTCTCCTGGGTTTCCCAGTCCAGTGCGCTTTCCCCTGTTCGTTCTCCCTTTTTCGTTACCTTCCTCTCAGTTTTTGTCTCCGGTTCTCGGCCCCTGTTCCCTCTGGTTTTGGTTCCTGCTCTGCCCCCTGTTTTTTCTTGTTTTAGTCCCCTGTGTTATCCGCCTTCCTCTCGTTCTCTATTTCCATTGTTCTCCCTTTCTCCTGCTGGTTTCTCCCCTGTATATTTGCCTTTTTTCTATGTTTTATGCCCTGCTAGTTTCCTTCTTCGTTTCAGTCCCCTTTTCCCCCTCTGTTTTTGCCTTCTTCCCTTTTGTTTTCCAGTTTTTCTTCCTTCCCCCCCCCCCACTGCGTGCATGGACTATCTCTGGCTTTTATAGCCAGAGAACAAAACTGTTTCTTCAAGCCATAAATTGTGTTAATTGCAGGTGTAATGGTGTGAGCGGCGGTGGGCGTCCGTTTCAGTCGGGAAGAAGATGAACAGTAGTAGGACAACGGCGTCGTTTTTGGTGTTTTGTGTTTTGATCCTTGACATTTTGCATTTTTGCAATCCAGTCCTTGGGTAAATTGTAATTGAACCCCTGCATCTCAGCGCCATTTACACATTGGTCCTTGGGTTTTAATTTCTTTCAAATTTGACAAGAATCAGCCCTATACTTTGATAATGTTTCAATTAAGTCCCTGATTTCATTAATTTAATTAAATCCAAGTCCATTTAAGTCTCAAAACTTATCAATTCTCCAATTAAACCCTTAATTGGATTAATTAAATTAATTCTAAGCTCAATTAAGTCTCAAAACTTATCAATTCTCCAATTAAACCCTTAATTGGATTAATTAAATTAATTCCAAGCTTAATTAAGTCTCAAAACTTTATTGATTCTCCAATTAAACCCTTGATTGGATTAATTAGATTAATTTCAAAGTTTAATTAAACCCCAAAACTTCCAATCATGTTGCCCTTAACCCAAATTTTAATTCATTCTTCATTTATTTCATTTTGCTTATTTTTCTATCATTATTTTTTTTTTCCATCATCAATTTTTTTCAGTAAATAAAATAATAATAATAATTAAAATAGATCAAAAATTAGGTTATGACAATCACCAATCCAATTGTCTAGCCAAAATGATGTTAAACTGCCATTCTCCAGCATGAATTTGCAATGATTCGTGTCCTTAGACACTTCATCTTATCCCCTTACTATTGTCTTGTCCACAAAAATCTTGTAGGGAAAACATGGATGTCCTTTTATGGTTGTTTTGTAGCATAAATGCGCAGCTAGACTAGGATGTCTTTTGGCTGTATTAATTCACAGCAATAAAAACAACTGGATTATTTCTGGTCCTATTAGTGAAGGAGAAATAAAATAAGATAAAAGTGACGAGGATTATATGAAAAAAGAAAGAAAGAAGAATTCCAGTCAACTTGTAAATAAAATCATTAAATTTTGCATAAAATATTCATTAAGGGTGAAGACAACAACTTAGGTTATAGTACCATACAGATGAACTTGCGAATTAAAAATCGTAAAAGAACTTTTTGAAGAGTTCCATGCGATTGCTTTCTAAGCAAATAAATATCATGAAGCTCCCGTCATTACTTGGGCTTCGAGTTATGTATGCCATGCCTTCGAAGAGAACGACTGCTGGCCCCATAAAAGAGGGTCGACCCCAACCAAAGTCAGCATCATATATCGGCATTGTCATCCAACTCACAATATTGATGTTTGGATTATTAAATGTGTGTGGCCCTCGCTTCAAAGCTTCTAAATTAGTCTGGACATGCAAATAATCAATGGCTGATCTCAAATATTCATTGTCCATTCTTTTCAATGCTCCACGGATTTTTGCTATGGTATGCACCAATGGCTTTGATTGGATTTCGCCTGATAAACCTAAAACTGCTGTTGTGAAAAGAGCATTGCCACAGTATCCGGCTGGCAATGGTGGGTTCAATCTAGATCGCCCATCTGTTGGAATGTGTAATTTTGTTGCTTGGTCGTTCGAGATTCCACGTGCCTTGCAGGTGCATTGCCAAATATGTGCTGCTAGGGTTTCAAAGGTGCTATAGTTGATAGTACTGCCATCAGCAACGTCTTTTCTAGACTTGTTTTTTAGTGTTCGGAGTTGATCAAATGTGATGGTGAGGATTTTTGCACAAGTGGGTTTCGGATTTGATTGGATTTCTAGGGTTTGGTCACCGGAGTTATGGGTGTTCAAGGTAGGAGGGGGGTCGTATTCTACGTGATGCATAGCAGGGATAGGAGGAACTCGAGCATCAAGCAAGGTACGGTCAATGAACGGTGGGGTGGTAAGAGATAGTCCTCTTGCTATTTCAGACCATGAATTGATAAAATGGATTGCAGAAGTTCCATCTCCCAAGATATGGTGTAAGCCAACTCCAAGACATACTCCTCCACATTTGAAGAAGGTTGCCTGTTAGCAACATACACAGCACGTCAATCATAAACAGAAAACACATTTTTCAAACTTAATATAAATCAAAAAAACTAAAAAACTAGTTTTTTTCATTTTCAAGATAGTAAAAATTCTCTCCTCTGAGTAGCCTATAAAACTACTGTCTAAATACAAAAAAAAAATGCTAACAAATAAAATTCTAAATAAATTGAAAGTCATATTCTAAATAAAAAGGAATAAAAAAAACAAGATAAATAAAGAAAATCTTGTGTAATAACTTCTTAGCTGAATTTAGATATGCGTGTTGACTCAAGTGAATTTGTCTTCTAATACTTAAAGGTAAGAGGTTCTTTGCATCTCACGTGATATATTCTATAATTAATCCTTACACATCCTTCCCATGCTATGAGTGCTTTGCCTTGGATTGGTTAAAAACCCTGTAGAACACAAATAATTTCAATACTTTTGAACAGAATCCAAAGAAATCATAAAACTCACCTGTGCGAGTAGTAGAGGATAGGAAAATATGCTTGAACGATCGACTTCTGGAATGAACTGCAGCATCTCAGAGTGGGGAGTAAAATCACCCACTTCATCAATGGTAGAGCTTGTTTCAGCCTCGACAAATAAAACCCCTTTGGCGTTACACAATATCGACATCCTACCATTTTCATCCTTCTCTAATCTCCCTGCCATATGGTGGAATGGCACAAGAGCCTTGCTCAGAGCCTCCTTGAGCACTTGAGGGTCAAAAAAATTGGAAGAACCATTAACTGGCTTGTAGAAGTATATTGTTGGGATGTGTACCATTGGCACCAAGAGGTCCAGATTTGAGCTCCATAGGCTTTTTTCTGGCGTGTCTTCGGCAGGTCGCACAATAGTTGACTGTTTTATTCGAATTTCAACTCTTACCATCTGCATATTTGCAGCAAAATCCTGTTAAAGTCCTGTCTGTTGATATATGCTGTTTAAATTGTTGAAAATCAACTCCATGTTGCTTAGCTTAGTACAATGCAGTATATGTTAAACATTAATGAAGCAGAATTAAATATTAAACTCATACTTTATTCGCCTAGCTAGAATTTTCTTCTTAGAAGAAAAAAAAATAGAGAGAGAGAGAGAGAGAGAGAGAGAGAGAGATTCCTCATACGTTGCGGCCTCATGTAGAGAATAAAATTATATGTAGGATTAGGAGGAGAAACTTGTTCCAATTCTCATGCACTCACTAGAGGTGGAGGGGAGAGGGGTTTTTGTACGCAGATGGTGACGACCACTCGTATTTATAGAAGAAAAAGGAAGGAAGAAACGAGGGAGTGAAGGCAGCCTTGAAGCTTCAAATTGAAAACAATTGGGGTGCGTTTTGCTCGTGGCAGTTCAGCCGTATTTTTCTAATTTATTTTTTCAAATTGAAAACAATTTTCTACTACCACGTTTTTTCATTCACCGTGAGTATAAGCGTATTTGATAATGTGATTATAGATACATTTTAAATAATTTTTTATATCAAAATATATGTCAATGATATTTTTTTATTAACATATATTTATTTACTTTTCATGTTTTTTCACAGTATCCATCGAGATGCTATACTATGTACGGTAAAAGTATAATTTGCAGCGCTATTTATTTATTTTTCAGTAATAGGTGAATCACACCTTGTTTATTTATGAAAAATAATTTTTTAAATTTTTTTGTGTTTATTTGCTATTAAAAAATTAATCAATAAAAAATAAATTTTAATCAAAGAAAAATTTGGCTTATTTTTTAGAAAAGTATTTTTCTTTTATTTTGAGCAGAAAACAGTTTTCAGAAGTTGTGAAAAAATTAGAAATATTATATTATTTGCTAATTATAACAAATTTGGTCCTCAAACTTTTAATTGCGATATATTTTGTTTTGAATCTTTTTTTTCAATTGCACCCCTTAGAATTTGATTTAATTTTATTTTTATATTAACTTTAGTCATTATTTTTATGATTATTTTTTTCTTTTCTGTTATTATTTTTTTTAATTAAAATTTTTTATCTATCAAATTTGGTCCTCATTCTTTTGATTGTTACTTATTTTATTTGAAATAATTTATGAAATTTTAATGATTATTATTTTAATTTTATCATCTTTTAATTTTTTTTATCTATTTGATTTGATCTCCATTATTTTGATTGTTATTTATTTTATTTGAGATAATTTATGAAATTAGATTTTTTTTTTCAATTCCATTCTCATTCAACTTTTTAATTTGTAAATTTTGTTCTTTATTATTTTAATAAACTTGAAAAAAAAATATTAACAAGTTATTTTCCAGCTCATTTTCCATGACATAACTAAATACTAGAAAATGTTTTCCAATTTAATTTTCATGACACTACCAAACATCAAAAAATAATTTACTTTCCAGGAATTCACTTCACTTTCCAAAAAGAAACTATTTTCCAATAAATAAATAGGACGTAAGAGTTTGATAATATTTTTTAAAAAGTATTTTTTATAAAAATAATATTTTTTATTTAAAAAAATTATTTTAATTTTAGCATATTAAAAAAATAAAAAATATAAAGAAAACAAATTCAAAAAAATTAAATTTTTAAAACATGCACTCATCCACATTCCTAAAGTGTCACTAAGGAGAGTGTTCAAGCCTTAAAGATGTAGCAGTGGTTGCTTTTTAAATTTTTTTAAAAAAAAACATCAAAATAATATTTTTTTATTTTTAATATAAACATATTAAAATAATCTTTAAAACATAAAAAAATAAAAATAAAAAAATTTCAAAATTTTCCGGTTATGTTTGGAACACGGTTCTAAAAGCCTGTGTTGAGAGTGATTGCAGTTACTTTTTAAAGTGTTTCTCATTCAGAAATATATAACAATAATATTGTTTTTATTTTTAAAAAATTATTTTTGATATTAAAACATTAAAATGATCTAAAAAACACTTAAAAATATTTTAAAAATATATATATATTTTTTAAAAAAACATTTTTAAAACAAAAAAATAATAAGCATTCAAAAGCAAAGAAAATCATGTGAGGGACCTCCACGCTTCAAACACGATTGAAAATATGTTGCAAATCATATTTTTTAAAAAAAAATTAAAAAAAATTTAATTTTTTTATATATTTTAGAACATTTTGATGTGTTAATTTTAAAAATTATTTTTTAAAACAATATATTATTTTAATAAAAAAAATTAAAAACAACAACCATTACACTATGGTACAATAATTGCCCTTTCACATTCAATGCAACTGTGCTAGCATCTTCACATTCAATGCGCTGCCAGTTTTATGGGCCCCTGCCGATGCTAATTATTGTACGTTTACTGCCTTTGATTGTCCTCCTTCTTCCTTGATGTCCGCCACCTGCTAGCTCACTTTTTCTCAATTATAATAGTATTTTTTTTTCCGGATATTTCGGTAATCTACTACGGATTTTTACTATTTATGTAATATTAATCATTCAAAATATTAGTTTAAATAATAAAATTTTAATTCAAATACAAATATAAACAAACTTAAAGTTATGCTATTTAAATTTCAAACACAAGTAAAAAAATATGAATTAAATTGATATAACCTGATCAACTCGACAAGTTTAAAAATAACATGGATAGCTGATAAAAATATAATCTAAGTAAAAAAATGTACAATAATATTTTTTTTAAGTATGGAGATAATAACATAATAGATCAACTCGGATAATTTAGATTAATTTTTTAAATTTATAATATAAATCATGAAATTATAATAACCATAAATAAAATATATAAAAATAAATTATAAAGCTTAATTACGTATAAAACCTTATCTTCGCGTAAGACGACATTGGGACAATAAAATGATTTTTTAGGGGGTGAAATTACAATAATTGGCTGGGAAAATCCTCAATGAAGGGGGTGGAATTAAACAGAGATTGGTTGCAGCAAAGGTAATCCGGGCCCTGCTAGAGCAGGAGGTATTAATAAGAATTGAGAGATCCTTGGAGGTGTTATTAAAGATGAAGCAGTTTCTTTTTTTATATTGGAGTTTAGATAGTAATTCATTTTCAATCTTTTCAATGTTCGGTGCACATACAACGAATAGTGAAAAGATTTTGTTTTTTATTAAATTGATATATTTGAAAGAATAATAACAATTGTTTTTTTAAATATATTAAAATAATATTATTTTTATTTTTTAAAAATTATTTTTTATATAAACACATCAAAATTATCTATAAATATAAAAAATTTATTAATTAAAAAATTTAATTTTTTTTAAATACCAAAAAAACAAACTTTCCTAATACAAAAAAAAAAAAAACTTCCCACGAGGAAGCTTGTGAAATTGGAGCCCAATGCATGCCTGCTACATTACTGCAGACATGTGAATTCCACGAATGAGGTTGAATGTTCGTGGGCCCCTCCCTTACGATGGCCCGGGCTAGCTGCGTGTGATTAATGTTTATTAAGTGGCTGTTTGGGAGTAAGGCTGCGGGTAAACATGACAGTATTTGGTTAAGAAAAATAAAATGTGTCTTGCTGATAGGACCTATTAAAATTAAAGATTGAATCGCAGGTTTTGAGAAGTAATTTATTGTGTAATTTTTTTTTTTACTTTTTTTTTCTAACTTTTCCTCTTTTTTGTATTTTTTTAAATTATCTTTGTTAATTTTACTATTTTAATATTGAATTAGTTAAAAATTTTGATTTGTAATTTTTTTCTTTAAAATACAGTGGATTACTACGATATTTTTCCACCCAATTTTTTTATTTTATTTATTTATTTTTCAAAATTATTTTTATTGATTTTATTAAGTAATAAGCTAAAGGGTGTGGATGATTCACTGTTCACCCACATCCAATGCTCCGTGGATTATAACAGTAATCCATAGTGCATTCCTCTTTTTTTTTTGAATTTTTTGTTTTTTTTTCTTTTTTTTTCAACTTTTCCCCTTTTGTTTTTTGTTTTTTTTCCCAAATTACTTTCCTTTTTTCCCAACTTTTCCTCTTTATTTTTTTTGATTTTTTAAAAAAATTATCTTTATCGATTTTACATTTTGAATATTGAGCTGGTTAAAAATTTCGCTTTGTAATTTTTTTTCCTTTAAAATACTATGGATTACTACGGTGTTTTCCCACATAGTTTTTCTATTTTATTTTTTTATTTTTCAAAATTATTTTTGTTGATTTTATTTTTCAATATTGAGCTGATTGAGAATTTAGTTTTGTAATTTTTTAAAAAACATTGTTGATTGCTACAGTGTTTATCCGCATGATTTTTTTTTGTTTTTTTTTCATGATTTTCTCCGAAATTATCTTTTTCAATTTTATTTTTTAATATTGAGGTAGTTAAAAATTACAATTACAATGTGTGAAAAGAACTGTAACTTTCCTCGCAAATTACTGTTAATTGCCATAGTGTTTTTTCCCACATGATTTTTTTCCAATTTCTTTTGTGTTTTTTTTTTTGTAATATTTTTTTCAAAATTATCTTTGTCGATTTTATTTTTTTAATATTAAGCTGGTTAGAATTTAACTTTGTAATAAAGCTTAATCATGTGGGGAAAGCATTGTAGCATTCCTCACAAAACACCGTGGATTGCTAAAGTGTCTCTCAACATGGTTTTTTTTTCTTATAATTTTTTTAAAATTATCTTTGTTAATTTTATTTTTTTTAATATTGAGCTGGTTGAGAATTACAATTACAAGTCATTACAATTAAAGCTAAATCATGTGAGGAAGCACTGTAGCTTTCATCACAAAACACTGTAAATTGCTACAGTGTTTCCAATATTATTTTTTTCCTTTTTATATTTTTTTCTAAAATTATCTCTATCAATTTTATTTTTTTTAATATTGAGCTTATTGAGAATTTAGATTTATAATTTTTTTCTTTAAAACACTGTGAATTGTTGCAATGTTTTCCCATATGATTTTTTTCAAAATTATCTTTGTCGATTTTTTTTTTTTAATATTGAGTTGGTTGAGAATTATAATTACAATAAAACTAAATCATATGAGAAAGGCGTTGTAACTTTTCTCACAAAACACTGTGAATTGCTATTGTAATGGTTTTTTAAAAAAATTATCTTTGTCGATTTTATTGGAGAAAGCACTGTAGTTTTCCTCACAAAACATTGTCAATTGCTACAATGTTTTTTCTCATGGGTTTTTTTTCTTCTAAAATTATCTTTGTTGGTTTTTTTTTAATATTAACTTGATAGAGAATTTAGCTTTGTAATTTTTTTGCTTTTTATTAACAGAAAAACTAAATCATGTGGTGAAAGCACCGTGGATTGCTACAAATCATTTTGTTCAGTCTCTAAGTTTTTTATTACCAACACAACTTTTTTTTCTATCATGAAATATTGGCTTTATCATACCTTTAGTTTTTATTACTTATTTAACGCTGGTTCACAATTATAATACTATCAGGTACATTTGTTTTATAAACCCGCGACAACACGCGGGCATACAATCTCGTTGTTTTATATATTATATCGATATCAATAATAAATTTTAAAAAAATATTTTAATATATTTCTATATAAAAAAAAACAATTATTATCACCCTTTTAAATACTTCATTAAAATAATTTAATATATATTTATTAACCCCTAGCAAGCTTGTTTAGCCTAACCAGAGGCCAACTGCCAGAGTCCTTCCAGAAAAGGCAGCAGGAATCATAAAACATTCAACAGAAGATTTTGTGCTCGGAAAAACTCCCAGCAAGTTAGGGACTTGTCTTAATGATCCGCATTAACTCAGTAGAAAGCAGCTCATGAAGTATAAATTCAAATATTATAAATAGATAAGTTAAACCATTTAACTAACTTCACTGTCGAACTTAGGAGAGTTGGATTACAGATCATATGCAATTCATGCTGAATATTATAATAAAACGATAGTATACTAGTTTAAAGGATTTCATAGTCATATATACACCACCCTGAAATGCCACTAGCTGTGGATTTCGGCTTCCTTTGTAAAGCTCCAAGGCGCAGACATCACTCATGCGATGCTGGCAACAATGGCAGCAGAGCTATCCTACTATTCAAGCTTCAAGCTAGCATATTTGGATAACAGCTCCTGCATGAAATTGGTTAACTGATGTTTAGAGACAATTTCAATTATCTTAGTCATCATCAACTTAGCATGCAAATTGAAGAATACCTGATCTTCAGCTTCCATCCCCTCGGCGTTTTGCTTCTGAGCCCACTTCTTTGCATTTCTTTCCAGCAAAACATATTTCATTACCTGCAACAAAAACCAAATCAGTGTAGGACCAAATCAGTTTACCGAACTCCTGAGAAGCGTTTTCCTTTTGCCATCCTATGTGCAATTCATGATGTTACGAGACTGAGATACAGAACACTGTACATCCAGTAATTTTGTTTTGGTGGTCTGGGATAGGTAGAACTCTGCTCTGGCTTCCTCCTGGTTCAAGCACCGATCAACCTGAAAAAATAGAAAGAGAACGAATTATAGGTTGTTACATAAACATAGAATCAACTTCTTTGGGATGCCAAAGTTTCAAGCATTACTGACCTTCCGCAGGTAATTGGAAAAGGAATCACCCCAAAACCACCACTCCAAAGATAGCTGAGAGTAGTAAGCAGCAGCTTCTGCTAGCATTATCTGCTCAAGTTTTTCATAATAGTTGGTGGTTC
>Ga0325411_1009658_pt1 | contig 10264 bp, 6 predicted proteins | sample PopdelMetagenome_13_FD_206181 | JGI IMG/M metagenome (GOLD analysis project Ga0325411, IMG submission 206181) | Populus deltoides microbial communities from Bellville, Georgia, United States - Xylem-PdIQD-R4 | ecosystem: Host-associated > Plants > Phyllosphere > Stem > Wood/Secondary xylem...
ACTAATGATATTAATAGAGTTTATTGATATCGACATTAATTGAGATTTAATTAGTTATTCCTGGGATTTGGAGACTAATGATATCAATAGAGTTTATTGATATTAACATTAATTGAGATTTGATTAGTCGTTCATGAAATTGAAAGACTAATGATATCAATATAACTTTTCCATATCGACATTATTTGAGATTTGACTTATTGCTCCTAGAATCGGGAGACTAATGATATCAATATAGTTTATTGATATCAGCATTATTCAAGATTTAACTTGTCGTTTCTGGAATTAAAAGACCAACAATTTCAATATAATTTATTGATATCGACATTATTAAATATTTGACTTATCGCTCCCGGAATTAGGAGACTAAGGATAACAATGATAGACATTGGTATTGGTATATTTTAGATGGACTATATATATACTAGTTAGGTGGCCCGCCCACCTTTTATTCTCATAAAAATATCAAAAAAATCTAAGATCCAAAAGAGTTGAGTCTAACTGCAACGCCGGAACCACTACTCTTAAACTTGGCAGCGGTCAAGTCCAAGTTAATTGGACTTGGTAGGTGTCCATGTCCAAGTTACACTTGGACTTAGCAGGCACCTAGACTAAGAACTTGGACTTTGAAGGGGCCAAATCCAAGGCAGGGTGGATCCAGCACGCTGACCGGATCCACTACACTTGGACTCCAAGTCCATAGTACCTGGACTTGGCTGCTAGCCAAGTCCAAAGGACTCCTGGACTTGACAGACAACAAAGTCTAAGATACCTAGACTTGATAGGTGCCGAAGTTTAAGGTAGCATAGATGCAGCACTCATGCTAAACTCACTACACTTGAACTCCAAGTCCTAGTGTACTTGGACTCCAAGTCCATACTTGCACTTGATTGTTGGCCAAGTTTAAGGGGCTTCTGGACTTGGCAAACGACCAAGTCTAAGGTATCGTAGATTTAGCACACTTGCTAAACCCATTACACATGGGCTTGGCAGGCAGTGAAGTCCAAGGTACTTGGACTTGGTAGTTGGCCAAGTTCAAGGTTGCGTAATAATTTTTTTCAAATTTATTAATGATGATGATGATGATTTTATTCTTCAAATTAAATCTATGGTTCTTCTTTGGTAGTAATAATATTTTATTTCAAATTTAATAATAATAATAATAATAATAATTATTATTATTATTATTATTATTATTATTATTATTATATCCTTCAAATTAAATATATGGTTTTTGTTTAGTAGTAATAATATTTTATTTCAAATCTATTAATGATAATAATAACAACAACAACAACAACAACAACAATAATAACAACAATAATTTGTAATTTTATCTTTCAAATCAAATGGTTGTTTTTAATTCAAGATTAATAATATTTAAAAAAAATTATTAATTATTATATTAACTATAATAAAAATAATAACAATAGAATACAAATAATAATATTTATTATATTAATAATATTATTAAACTTGTCTAGAGGCTTTGCAAACTCCAGGCGATGTTCAACACACCTAGGCAAACTTAGGTGCCCAGGGTACTGGGCGCTTTTAGGTTGCGTGTATGGAGGTGCAATATTTTTTGCTGGAACAAAAATAACATCCATGGAAAAAAAAAAAAGAGATTGCTAGGTAATGATAAAGAGAATTGTAGGCAAGTCTAGTATTAAAGGTTTGATAATATAGATAAAGTTATAAACAATAGCAAAAGTGCAAATAAGTTGCTAGATTGTTGGGCATTTAAAGAACAGTGTTGTTTGCAAATTTTGCAAATTATATCAAAATTGCAAAGGTAGCAGTTATCTTCTTGTTGTAGAAATCCAAATCCAAGTCATTATTAGAGAAATTGCTAGTTCTCCGCGATGGAAAGACAATGAAATAAATTGTGTAAAAAAAAAGAAAGGATGTGTGAAAGGTGTGTGTTGCAGGCATGTGGAACATAAAATAACATGGAAAAATAATTTGTATAATAAAAGAAAAAAACTTTCGCTATAATTTGATACTTTAGTTAATGTCTTTTTTTTTTTTTGGACATGTTAAATAGCCTCCACAAAAATTTGAAAATTTTGTTCGCATTTGTGAATTAGATGAAGTTAAATGTGTGGATGAGGCAAGAAAATAAAAATTTAGCATGCTTATTTTTTTCACATTACCATATATACAGTTTATATGGCCATTATAAAACTTTCTTTAAAGTCCTATTGATTTCAAGTCTTATGGCGTCCACCAAGGAAACAATCATTTTTGTTGCAATTCTCATTACATTTTTCATGCCTTTAAATTTAAGTAACATATGCACATTTATAGTTACAATTGTTTCTTCTTTATTTGACTATAATAATTATGTTTTTTTTTATATCATATTCTTGTTAATATACATATATCTTTAACTAATCCATTGGTTTTAAAGAAAATTATTAATATTTATATATAAAATAGCTATGGAATGATTTTTTCCCTTTTAAGAATTGTATCCAATATTTTCATTAGCATGTGAAGAAGAGAATAGCACATCTATTATATGTTTTCAAGTGAAGACAAAGAGGTAATTGTAAAACAATAAAAGACAAATAGAATTAGAAAATAAATAACACATGGAAGGCATGTTGGATACCTCGGACAATGATTTGTAATGTAAAAAAGAGTAAAAAGTTGCAGGCATAGCATCACAAATAATAATAAGAAGTAATGAAAGAATGTGAGGTTTAAAATCAAACCTTTGAGGATGATGAGGATGTTGTTCGTTGTTTTTTCAGAGGTGGAAGTAAGTGATCAAATGTATCAAATGTAGCTATGTTTCCCAAGCTTCCTTCAGCTTCAATTGCACTGCCACACTGATCTTCAAGACTATTTTAATCAAGGAGTTAAAGAGATGCATGGTAGAAGAACCATAGGTTAAAAACCATCTAATTTAGCATATGTCAAAGACAAAAAAAAAATTGTAAAAGAAGTATGTGAGAAAAGGTAAACTTGCCTAAGTTGTTGTGTTGTAGCTTCAAAATCAAGTGCACGTCGTGCTTCATAATTCAAGCTTGTTTCCTTGTTTAGTGATATGTTCTAGGATGGTGTCTCCAAGGAATTAGAAGCAATCTTGAGTTGTGTGATAGTATTTTATGGAGTACATGGACCTATAAGAACCTGTTTTGTAGAGCTTAACAGAGTAGATGTCTTGGATGTAGTAGATGATTTAGCTTCTGTAAGTGGTGTCTCTAGAGGATGAATATTCTTATTTGTGGTGTCATCAAAGATATTAGTAATGATAATCTCACATTTATTGTTGGTGGTGGATCCGAAAGCATCAAAACAAAGTTGACAAATCTTGCTTTTGTTTAACTTTGTTGCCATGGCAGGAGGAATAACTGAAGGATTAATAAATTTTTTATCATAGACATAATGGTAGGCTAATGATCCAAAAAAGTTCTCAGCAGTTTTTCCAAATAGAAGGAAATTAGCAACATCTTCTCCATCAGTAACAATGCATTCTAAGCGAAACCTATGATATAAAATTGATGACATATTCATTAATAAGGAGTCTATGATTATGTATATGAGGAACATGAATTGTTTGCTTTTTTTTATTTAACAACTTAATATTGTCTTAGTTGAGAAATTAGATGAGTTACCATGGAACTGGAAGAGAGGTAATAGCATTATGATACACGCATGTGTAAATGTTTTCGCCCCAACTAAGTTTTTTGTTGCATTTTGGACAGCTTAGATACCACCAGCCCTTGAAAAAATCAAAGTCAACAATCAAAGCTTGACAGGTGAATCTCAAATGCTGGTAGCATAAAGGAAATATTTGTTATATGGGTGTCGTTAAATGAAATTAAAAACTAATTATATGAAGAAGCTAAAGCATGTTATCAAAGTTAATTATAGAGGGGTGAAAAAAATTACCTTGTGCTCATAAGGATTCATGCAAAGAATCTCATGTATTGTTCTCCTATTTTCTTTGATTTGTTCTTCTATCGATAAAACAGCATTCGAGGATGAGGGTAGTTGTTGGATTTCAACAGATAGTTGTGCAAAGCTGAATGCACAATTGATTCAAAACGATGATGAAAAAATAATTAGTTAGAAAAAAATTGAGAATGGTAAAGCATGAGAGAGATGGTTGATGCTGGGATAACTTACAAATGTTTATATACTGAACATTCTAGTATGTCTAGATTGAAGTACCAAAGAGAGGCAGCTGTACTGTTAAGATTTGGTTTTCCTTGTGAACAAAAGAGTTTTTTTTTTATAAAATGAAAGGGGGATTAGTTGGATTAGAATGACAATAAAAATCTGAAAGATTTTTTTTAAGAAAAAAATTACATGGAAGTTGAAATTACCCTTAAATTCTGTGACACGAAATCCAGCAAACGCAATGATGATTGGAGATGGTAGGTTGCGAAGAGCGAGTTCATCAAAGTCTTGGGCACTATCGCCCCAAAGAGTTATGTGAAGCTTCTCACCACTTGGAAAGAAAGTAAAACAAATTTGATCAATAAGTTTGACAGAAGTGAAGTAATTGCATTTTATTTTTGAACTTACCATATGTTCTCAAGCATGAATTCTCTCTTATTTTCAAGCATCTTTCCACGAACCATAACTTATTCGAGTGGTTGCAATGCTTTAAGTCTTCCAAGGACATCTTAAAAAATAGGAATGAATATTTTTAAGTGATCTTGTCAAATTGAATTAAATAATAGAAATGTTTTATAACATGCTGAATGAATGAAGTAGATGGCAAACCTGTAAGAATTCTGGATCCTTTTTAATTGGTGATAATATTTGCATAGTCAATAAATTTGAAGTAGTATCTAGGAACATAAGGTTGAATAGGTTCAATGGCTGTAATTTTTGTATTAGATTTGAGATTAATTATAGCATCATGGGCAGCAACTACTATGTTTACTGCTCTGTTTTCATAAGTATAAAATCCTTTGATTTCATAGTGATTTCCTTCAATAATTGTTGCTGCAAATGTTGGGAGATCCCTTGCTTTAGCTAAACATTGAATAGCTCCACCCTATATAAAAAGAAGATTAATATTGGAATGGAAAAAAATAATTGTTCACCATGTCAACAACCAAATGGATTAGAATTTTCAATGCAATATGTAATAAGATTTTGTAAATTATTTTAAAAATGGGTTTTTTTTACCTTGGAAGCGAGGAATTGGCACCACAAGAACATTAAGACAAAAGATTGGTTTTAATAATGAAATTAAGAGATTTTATGACTTAATATTTCTTACAAAGTGTAAATTGGTTGTTAGGTATAAAGCCTATGAATTTTAAGGAAGATTTTCTAAGTTAAGAAAGGTGTCTTTAGTTTATGGGAAAGCATTATTCCAAATAAGTTGCACATATATTATAATCAATTATGGTAGACCAATGTAAAAATGAAAGTTGCATATAAAAGATGTATACAATAAAAGATAAACGTACTTTTTGGAAGCGAGATGTATTATTCAAACATTTAAATATATAGAAAATAAGATTCATTAGTGGTTATATTTTCATGATAAATTTTACATGATTGTCAGCAAAAACACAATTAAAACTTCTTGGCTGGCCATTAAATTTAGCAATCCAAACACGACAGGCCTTAGCTCTTAATGAAGGGTAGAAGTGGTATTTTTTAATCTCTTTTATAGGTAGAGCCATTGTCCTGCAAATGATTAATAAAAAAAAATATTATGAGCAATGATAAAAACAACAAAGCTAATATTAACTAAATGAATATATGAAGTGTAAATTGTGGGGCATGTATTGCAAATATTTTATATAAAATGAATGGGGAAACAATAAATGGAAACATGCTCAAATTAAAAATGATAAATCAAATAATTTTATCATTTCTAAAAAGCATTACCTTAGAGAAGAAAAAAAAACAGTTATCAAAGCTTGGCAGATAAATAACATGTGGTTCCAAGAAAAACAGCACAATGCAATCCACAATGATTTTAGACACAATCTATATTAATTCACTTATCAATTTTAGTTTTTTTAAATGTAATATAATTGTAGTAAATTATTTAATTGCATATTTTGATTATATAGGCTAGATCCACAAATATACATTTTGAACTGGAATATTAATTAGCTTAGCATGTAAACATAAATTAACTCTAACATTTATGTATATTGTATTTAATATTAGTTTCTTAAGGATATGGAATCATTGTACTCAGTAAATATATGTATATAATTGTTGTACATATTTGTATGGATGAAGTTGTTTGAGAAACATTGATTAATGGGGGTAATGATCCAAGATGATTGGATTAGGTAAATGAAATTGTGTTGGAATGTGAAACAAATTTAGTCGATAACTTGGACCTCTCGTTATAAGGGAAACTCTGTCAAAATTTCATCATAAATTTTATTGAAATTTTAAGTTTACATTTGTTTATAAAACTTATAAATCTTCATGATAATAATTGAGAATGTTACATTTAATCTCATAATGTTGCAACTAAAATCTCAAATAAATTTTTTCTTGATCAAAAAAAATCTTTAAGGTAGATCTTGTCAATAAACAAGCATATATCTTTAGCATTGAATAATTTATAGGTATTTGTAGAATCAAAAGCTATGATGGACCAAAAAAAGGTCGATAGTCTACTCATTAAATTTATTATTTAACTTTTGTAATTATTGATCAATGGTAACTATAAATATATCAACTTAGTAGTGATACTCAACTGTTACTGAATCTTTTTATGGCAATATTGTGTTCATAGTTCAACCTAAAATCAATATTTTTTCTTTTTTCTCAAAAAAAAAATCAATTCTTGTTATCTTTTTCATGGTTCAACCTAAAATCTTTTTATTGTTTCATATTTTAAAAATGAATATAAATAATGATGTGATGAAGTAATAACCAAAATCAAAAATAAAATTTTACATGTAAACCAAACAAAAACCAAAAAATATATCTAATGGATAAGTGAAACAAATTTGACCCAGCACTCAAAAATAAAAACCACAAAACTAACATATAAAAGCAAAATTGACATATTAAAAAAAAAAGAAAATGGAATTATTATATCCTAAATAAGAAAACTTACACTAAATACATATAACAAAAAATAAAACATAAAATAATATCCAAATATAATCGAAACAAACCCATAAAATATACATATATCCAATTAATTAGATAAAAAAATCATCTATAACAATAATTCAAAAACAAGGCAAAACTAGCATATTCAAGAGCGAGAGAGAGCAAAAATGACAGAATTAGAGAAAAATACTCACCAAATCCTTAACAAACATCCCAAAACAAGAAGAGAAAAAATAAATTTTAATTTTGAGTTACTAGTCACCTTGTTTTGATCGAAAATAAACTAATTAATCTCTGCAGTTCTGCCTCAGCCTTTGCCCAATTTTCCTTTGTGTTCTTGTTTCTATTTTTTACCATTTGTGCTCGGCAAAGATAATTGAATTGGGAAAAGTTCTGTGTATGTAAATTCTTTCCACATGCAACTGAGCATAAAGTAAAGGAAATTAAAGCAAAGGTATGGCTCCTTTGTGTTTGTGTATTCTTTCCACGTAGAGGTAACCATAAAGTAAAGGAATAACCCATTTATTTAAAATAAAAATAAAAAATATCGTCCCACACACTCAACTACTAAGGAATAAAAAACTTTCAAATGTTTAGGTGAAAAAGCTTGTCCCTCTAATTTCGCCCATGACTCTTTGTTGATTGATATTTATATTTTATACACACAATAAAGAAAAAAAATAAATTAAAAGACGTTATGATTTTATTGTGCAAAATGCACTATGTTCTCTCTTACATTCATACATTCATTGTGAATTAGAATAGTGAATTTTTTTTATGTTTTAGTCATCAAACTTTTTTCTCTTCAATTACATCCTTTTATAGCTAAATCAATGTCTAATTTGTTATAGAAAAACATAATTGAAAGAGAGAGATCAAAGTGTAAAACATGATAAACTTACATGTTCATTATGAAACTAACATGAAAATGTTCATTTTAGTACCCATTCTTTCCTTCTTTCCTGAAACATTCCCTTTGAGTTTATTTATTAGTTTATTGATATCATAAGAATGTTTATTAGGTGTTTTTTAGATGAAAATAGATTTAAAAAATCATTTTTTATTCAAAAAACTTGTGCTCAATTTTCCAATAGCATGTCCGATGGTTGAAAACTAGGATGGCATACAATGTGTTATCTATATTTATTTTTTTAAAAAAATAGAATGGATGATATTTCCAACCAAAAAAAAACAAAAAAGACAAAAGGCTAAAAGCGCTTGGCCTAGCCTTTGCTTTTAATGCTATAGGCATGGTGGGTCACCTAACCCATGTGTTTGACTTATTTCTTTATTTTTTATTTATTTTTTATTTAAATATAAATTAATTAGAATATATTAATTAAATATATACGTGGGATGCTCGACCTATCAAGTATTTGATTTTAATTAAGATACTAAACAAAATTTTATGGTATTTTAATAAAATATCGTTTAATTTTTACTTGCTTTATGATTAACATTGCAACATTTTTTATAATATTAAAAGGCTTTTTTTATGCAACCCTATATAATATTTTTCTTGTTTGATTTTATTCAATTGATTTTTTATGTGTATCTATTTTTATTATTATTTGATTAAATAAAAACTTGGTTCCAAGGAACAAAGTTATTAAAGATAATTGGATTCATGACTCGTGTTCCAAAATCAGATATATTAATTTGCATCTATCTTTTCATTTTTTGTTAAGTTTTTGGTTAAATGCTGGTAAATATTTGCTTGCTTTTCAAATAAGACCAAACCATTATTTTTCCTAATATCAGTTGGTGTTCTTTTTACTCAACCTTGCAAAATCTATTTTTTCTCCTTAGATTTTATTAAATCACTTTAATATATATGATTATTTTTATTATCATTTGATTAAATAAAAAATTGATTCCAATAAAAAAAAATCAATGCAATTGAGCCTGTTTTGAAGATACAATATCTTGATCTATATAGATGATTTTCAATCTATATAATTAAAATTATACTTCAATTTTTTTTTATCTGTGATTAATTTCTTTTTTTAATATCAAAAATATATGGAAAACACCTGTATTTTTATTTTTTTATATTAAAAAAATTAATCCGAACCTTAAGGAGACATGTGGCAAGTGAATAGCATATACATATGTGACAAAATGCTCAAGGGAATACGCTTCCAAATTTAAGTTTTAAAATAGTATGTGAGAAATAAATTCTCATGAATCTCTTAATATGTATAGCCTATCTTTATTAGAGTGTAGTAGAAATATAAATTGATTTTTTATGTTGGGAAACTCACTTGAAAATATCATAAAAGAAAATCACAAACGGTCAAGACACCATGGTGGTCGCTATAGAAGTCTCAAATGTCCTATTTATTTATTTTCAAATGTTGAAGCTAATTATTTTATAGAAATTATTTTTAAAATATTTTTACTTGAAAAGATGTTAAAAAATTATTTTTAATATCATTATATCAAATATAATATAAAAACATCAAAAAAATTAATTAAAAATTAAAAAATTAAAAACTTTTACAAAAAAACACTTTTTAAAATAAAAAACAAACAGGGTGAAATGATTTATTAACCCATACCAAACTCCAAATTTTGAAAATCAAAGGTGGCTAAATCAATGCCTAAATTGTTATAGAAAAACATAATCGAAAGAAAAGGAATCAAAGTGTATAACATAATAAACTTACGTGGTTGTTATGAAACTAACATGAAAACGTTTATTTTGGTCTTTATATTTTCCTTCTTTTCTGACACATTCTCATTTTCTAAAATTTTGTTTTAATCCAAAATTTTATTTTTATTATTTCTCAATTCTTGGTTTGAGAGAGAAGAGAAAAAGTTACTAAAAATGGTGAAAGTCGGAAAAAGATGTCATTTGACCACATTCCAGCCATAAAAAAAATTATTTTTTGTATTAATGAATTGCATTTTACAAGAGAAGTTCTATTAATGTGTATTTTTTTCCCTAAATCTTGCCAGAAAAACTAGATTAGGTTTGGGAGATAATTTTTTTTTTCGAATTGATTTTGTGTTTTTATACAAGTTTTGGACTAGTTTAGTTGATTTGTTTAGTTTATTGATATCATAAGGATATTTATTAAATGTTTTTAAGTGAAAGTATGTTTAAAATATCATTTTTTATTCAAAAAACTTGTGTCTAATTTTCCCACGCCATGTCCAATGGTCAAAAACTAAGATGACAAATAACATGTCATTT
>Ga0325411_1009662_pt1 | contig 10261 bp, 5 predicted proteins | sample PopdelMetagenome_13_FD_206181 | JGI IMG/M metagenome (GOLD analysis project Ga0325411, IMG submission 206181) | Populus deltoides microbial communities from Bellville, Georgia, United States - Xylem-PdIQD-R4 | ecosystem: Host-associated > Plants > Phyllosphere > Stem > Wood/Secondary xylem...
AATTAATTTTTTTTGTTTAATTTAATTTGTTAATGTAAAATTTTTTTCTATTTAGTTATCGAACTTTCATGACACGAATTCCGGGTTTAATAGATTAACCCAGCTAATTTTGGGTTAACGCGTAAATTTTTTTTGCTTATTCAGTTATCAAACTTTCATGACATGCAGTCTATAGTAAAATGCTGAGCTTTTTTTTTTAAGCTGTTTTTTTCTTTGTTTTTTTAAGCTGTTTTTTTTCTTTGTTTTTTTAATGAATTTTTTTTTGTTTATTTTTTTTAATGTTAAATTTTTTCTATTTAGTTATCAAACTTTCATGACACAGGTTCTGGGTTTAACGGGTTAACTCAGAATTGTTTCTGGTTTTTCTTTTTAATTAATTTTTTCGAGTGCAGTCCACAGTGAAACGTTGAGCTGTTTTTTTTTTTTTGGCTATTAGCTTTGTTTTTTTAAGTAGTTTTTTTTCTTTATTTTTTTAATGATTTTTTTTTTGTTGATGTTAAATTGTTTTCTATTTAGTTATCAAACTTTTATGACAGGAGTTTCGAGTTTGACGAGTTAACCCGGATTTTTTTTTGTTTTTCTTTTTAATTAATTTTTTCATTTAGTTTAGTTTGTTAATGTTAAATTTTTTATATTTAGTTATCAAACTTTCATGACACGGATTCCGGGTTTGACGGGTTACCCAGCTAATTCTGGGTTAACCCGTAATTTTTTTTTCCTATTCAGTTATCAAGCTTTCACGACACGAATCCCAGATTTGACTGATTAACCCAGTTAATTCAGATTTTTTTTTCTTTTTCTTCATTAGTTTTTTTCTCTAAGTAGGCTTTTCTTTCTCTATTTTTTTTAATTAATATTTTTTTTGTTTTTTGTTTTTTTTCGTTTTTAATTATTATTTTTTTAAAATTTAGTTTGTTAATAATAAGTTTTTTTCTATTTAGTTATCAAACTTTCATGACACGAATTCCAGGTTTAACGGATTAACCTGGTTTGAGGGGTTAACTCAGTTAATTCAAAAAAAATTTTCTTTATTAGTTTTTTTTCTTCCTTTAAGTTTTTTTTCCTTTTTAATTAATCTTTTTTTTGTTCACTTTAGTTTATTAATGTTAATTTTTTTCTATTTAGTTATCACACTCTCATAATACGAATCATAGGTTTGACCGGTTAACCTGATTTGGTGGGCTAACCCAGTTGATTCAGATTTTTTTTCCTTTTTCTTTATTAGTTTTTTTCTTCCAATTTCTTCTTTAAATATTGTAATTAACTATAACTAAAAGACATCAATCTTTTTTTTTTTCAATTTCATGACAAGAATCCCAGGTTTGACGGGTTAAACCAGTTGATTCAAATTTTTTTCTTTTTCTTAAGTAGTTTTTTTCTTTCAATTTCATCTTTTAATATCGATTTGAATAAGAATTAAACTTTATGATTTATTTTGTTTACTGTTAATTAGATTATTGTGATCTCATAAGAGGATTTTACTGTACCCCTCCTTGCAAAGCACTATTTATCGGAATAATGCTTTGTTTTATTATTTTTTTCTTTTCAATTAATTTTTTTAATTTCATTCTGTAATATTAAATTTTTTTCCTTTTTAATTATCACACTTTTATAAAAAGACCTTGCAAGCAGACTCATATCCAAGGCTCCGAGTTTGATATTGCAACCAAACTCACTTACACTTGGGTCATGCAAGTTTAATATTATTATTAATATTGTAAATATAACTTTTGGGTCAGGAGTAGCGAACAGACTCAATGCTCTTAGGTATAACTTTGTAAAAAGACCTAACACTCTTAGATTTTAACTTTTTTGATATTTTTTATACAAAAAAATTGACCCGCGACGTAGCGCGGGCCATGTTTCTAGTAATCCCTAACTATCAATCTATTCTTTTAAAATTCATAATTCCAATCCTTAATCAGTTTGTTTTAAGCTAAAATTAACACCCTAAACTTCAATTAAAACTCTTAAATCATTCTATCATCAAATCAAGATAAAAACCCTAAACTTTTCCTTAATCCTTCCATAATCAATCTCCCAATAAAAAAATAATAGTAAAGGGAGATGTTTACTTGTTTCTTCAACTTTTCTTGAACAAAAAACTTAAGGTAGAACTGAATTCCTTGGTGTTTTTCGGAGGAAGTCATGATAGAAAGAAAGAAACAAGGAAAAAAGAGAAAAACAAATTTTCTAGCAACCTTTTCTTTAAATACATAGGTTAGTGAGGTCGGGATTGAGCTGAAATTTGGGCTTGGGTCTGTTAGGTCAAAACATGGGCCTTACATGTAAGATGGAAGTGAGAACTAATATCCTTAAGGATACATGACAGACATTTCTACTTGTCAAGATTGTAGATGTAAAGTAGCTAAAAGAACATGGAAAGTAAGAAAAAAATATCTAAAAATGATCTAGATAGTATACAATTCTAAGAAAACATCACATTTTTTTCCCCTTCTTGAAGCTGTGGAGCTGCTATCTTTCTAAAGGACAACAACACTACCACACAATTGTCTTAAATTTTTGTGTTGATTATGAACTTAAAATAGCTATGTAGAAGATAACAATAAACCAAAGCTAACATAAAACCTCAATAACAAACATGATGTCAAACTAGTAAGAGACAGTCTAGACTAAAAAAAATTTAGCTCAGTTCAAAGATTGGAAATGCAAAAGGAAATATAGAGGAAAACTTATCCTAACACATAACACTTTAATCATAAATATACAAATCCTCATCACGCAAAATCCAATTATCTAATTGGAGGAAATCATCTGCTCTAAAACACCTAAGACACTTTGTCATAAACAACCCAAGAGTTTGTACCACTTGCACAAACCATATCTAACATTGTTAATGGTAATGGATATGGAAGCATTACTCTCTTAAGTGATCTGATAGGTCTTATACCCTCCATTTCTTTGGAATATGTTGTTCTAATGTAGTGTACTTTTAAGAATATATTAGTTCTTTAATGCACATTTTTCTACTGTCATTCACAATAATTCCAAATTTAAAACACATGAACGATCAACATATTTCAACAATTCAATATTTAGATAAACCTTAAAATGTGGAATATGTTTTGATAATGTGGTTGTATTGTTTGTTAAAGCATGATATATATTTTTTTATTGGAAGATCATGTTGCGAAAACAACTTTAAATTGACTACAGATGATGAAAAGAGTACATGATAGAGAGGTCAATAGGAACTGGAGATACAATTAGTGCCATAAGCAAAAGAAAGCTACTAGTAATAGTCTCATCTTTACATACATATCAGTATCTTGTTCAAATTACTTATAGAGTGGTGTAAAAGTTTAGCCTAATACACACACATATAAACACATATACATTATGAGAGTATGCTTATAATAAGGTACACTGTTAATGCCGTAAGTAAAAGAAAGTTGTCATTTCTATGAAAAATAAGGATTTCAAATAATATTGTTATTTTTGTTTGTCTAAATTATGGTTCTTGAGAAAAAAAAGTAAAAAATTAGTAAATTTGTTTTTAATCACATTATTAAGCTAGAGGGAAAATGGTTAAAAGAGAAATAAGACAACGACAACTATTATAAAACACAGAAACACAATAATGATCTTTATATAAACAAATACAATAAGTTATGAGCTTTATGTGTTTTTATTTCTTTTGAAAGGCTAGCACAATGTTGTAAGTTTGAAAATCCAACACAAATAAGATGGTATGGTGTAAAAAAAGGTTGAATATCATTTGAGTGGTTAGAAATCAAATCTTTAGGAATGATGATGTAGACATTTTTGTTTCTTCTTTACAAACATTACTTCTTCAATGTTTGGTGGTGAAATATCATAAGCAAGATCTCCAACAAACATGACGTGATATGTTCAAATAATGTGTAAAAACCTATGACACTTAAGAAAAATTATATGTCAATCAACAACCATTTATCCCTTTTATAACATAGCAAAGAAGTGTGTTAAATAAGGTAACATTAACGAATAATAATCAACCAATAAAATGGAGAGAAATACATAATAAAATAGGGCATAAACCCATGAACTAACTATAAACATCAAATATAAAAATGAAAATTCCATCAAAACCAATATGCCTTATGCGAATGGACATGAAAAAAATTAAAAAACAACATAAATTAAAAAAATCAACTGCCAGACCAAATCTTGACTGGAACAGAAAAGATTTAAGGATATAAAAATGCAAGGAATTACACAAGAAAAGAAGGTCAATTAGTTGTCATCACCATTAATTTCATATTTAATAACATATTTTCACGAAACCTATCATACAATTTTATATTATAAGGTTAGAGTGCATGACTAATTATATAATTGAAAAACAACATGAATTAAAAAGAATCAATTGCCATACCAAATCTTGATTGGAACAGAAAAGATTTAAGGATATAAAAATACAAGGAATTACATGGGAAAAGAAGGTCAATTAGCTGTCATCGCCATTAATTTAATATTCAATAACATATTTTCACAAAACCTATCATATAGTTTTTATATTATAAGGTGAGAATGCATGACCAATTATATAAATTGAGAAAAAAAAAGCCATTTATTGAAAAATTATTATTCATCAAAAATAGAAAAGAAACCTTGTAGATTTGTGAATCATGGTCATTTAAATGGTGTTGTTCTTGATGCGAGTAAGGGCTTCCTTCTCGTGTTGGCAAATCGAAAGAAGAGGATCAGAATGAAGTTTTATCTAAGTATCATTAAAAGAGTGAGGCTTGTCCTCAAATAAGGCTCTAAGGATAGATATTGATAGGCAAAAAAAGGATGGTGCATTGTTGTTCTTCTTGGTGTTAGTGCTGCTAATAATGGATTCTTTAAGAGCTTTAAATGCAACTCCAACTCCCTTTCAACTCTAATTGTCACTGGTCTTACCAATTGCTAATCCTCAATCATAAATAAATTCCAATCTTTCCTACTTGTCACAATTGAATCATTCATATTCATAAGTAATCAATTAAGTAATAAAATATTAAACCTTAATTTTATTAACTCTAGTAATTTGAATTTGAAAAAAAGAAAAAGACCACCTTGCTGGCACAAATAAATAATCAAAACAACAAGAATTAAAAAGAACCAATTGCCTATACCAAATCTTGATTCGAATAGATAAAATTTAAATACAATTACCATATAGAAGTAATAATTAAAATAAAAAGAAAAAAAGGCAATGTATAAATTTGCAATTAAATTTAAAAGTGTGTGTGTTAGACAAACACAAAGAGAAGAGAGTATGATTAAAATTGCAACTGCTTGGTTTTTGAACGTCATGGCTAGCCTGAAAAACTATTGGAACTCTAAGTAATTTTGATGGTGAAGGTACGTAAAGCAATGGGACAACATTGCGAGTATTTATCTATATATTTGCAAACAATTTTTTTAGAACCCTTTAAATCATCAAAATAGTAAAACAATAACAAATGACCCAGTTTCTAATTCACTTTTCAAACCCTAATAGTTAATTAAGTGTGTAGAAAATAGTAACAAGAAAGAAAATTTAGGATACTCTATTTTAATCTATCTTCCACTGGTACCAATTATGGCAAAAGCTAAATTAAGATGGTTTTTGGTGGCAAAAAAATAAATCCATATCTGAAAAATATTTTTAATTGTAAAATTCATTCATTAAATAAAGGGAAAAAAAAACTCAAAAAGCTTTAAGTTTCAATCAAATCCCTTTAAAAATAAAAGATGATGATTCTAGCTTGAATTTGTTGAGGATGAGTTTTTACTCCATCTTCATGACACCTATTTTTGTTGTCGTCTTTACCATCTTTTATGGTTTCAATTGTCACATGCATCTTCTTGTTATAGGGATGAAAGATAGAAGAAATTAATACCTATTATGAAAAATAACTGAAGCAAGAGAGGAAAGAATATTGTGATAACCACATCCAATTAATTTAAACAAGTGAAGCAAGAGGGATACAATGACAAAAACAACTCTTTCATATGGAAAAAATTGGGTAGGCTCTTTATTGTTCATATAAGCATTGAAAGAGCTGAGAAAAACCCAAATTTTTTTAGTTGTATAGTTAATTTTCTAGTATTTTCTTCTTAATATTTTCCTTTAGAGGGTGACATCTTCCCTCCTTCCCCCTACTCTTTTGCTCTTTATTCCTTTTAAAATGGAGAGTTGCTTTCAATGTTCCCACATAGATTTTTGTTTAGTATTTTAGTTTAAACAACTAGTCTATACTTTATGATGCCACTAGAAATATACGGGATGGATCTACTGCTTGTGATGAAATGTAAAGTTGGACGTGTGCTTCTTTATTTGTATTGGGTTTGGTGGTTTGTGTTTAGATTTTTTATAGCTGAGATGTTTGTGCTTTAGTGGGTTACTAATAAATGGTTCAAGCTATGCCATAGACTATAACCAATATTGTTTTTAACTAAAAACAATTATCCACCCGAGTTTGACAGTCTAACTCGTCAAAATATTTTCAAACTAAAAAAAATGTGCCCTACACCAAATTTTTCTGAACTAAAAAATAAGAAGGACCAAATTTTTAAGATGATATATTTTTTTAAAAGATATTTGAACAATGACATTTAAAATTGATCTGATCTGGGTTTTGTAGCCAAACTAATCAAACCCATGACATGGGCCACAAACTTTACTATGTTTTTTTTTTCTATTTTTCTATTTAATTATATTATAAAAACAATAGTAACATGTAAAATCAAGAATCAACTCAATATTGAGATATTTGTTTGAGACTGTGATATTTTCATAGAAAACAAGTATAAACAAATTACAAAACTCAATTCCTAATTAACTGAAGTTATAATATGTCAAACTCATGACTTGGGTAAAGGATCCAACCAAGTTCAATAATTTTTTTTATTTAATCATATGTTAATAAGATAGATGCTCACAAAATTAAGCATCAGACTAATATTGAGCCATATATTTGAGAATACGATAACCTCATAGAAAGCAAACTAAAACAAATAACAATACCCAACTCCTAATTAAGCCACCAAATACATGATCCAGTAGATGAACTCCACTTGATTTAATAACTTTTTTATTTACAAAACTATTTTTTTTATTTAATTATATGACAAGAAATATAAATGCTCTCAAAATTAAATGCCAAGGTATTTGTTTAGGACCGTGATAAACCCATAATTATTAAACCATAAAAATTTATATACGTGACGCAATTCAAAATCAACAAAATATTGAAAGATGAGATTAGAAAAAAATTAGACAGGAAAATAAATAAAGATCCAATTTTGAATTATGAAATTAGGGGAAATCAATTGAAAAAAAAGCCTAGGCGCGTGAGCCTGATCAAACTAGCATGTATGGGCCACGAAAAAAAATCTTGGGCATGCAGACCTAGGGCAACCATGCAATGGACCTGTGTTATATATATTTTTTTCTTTTTTAAAAGGTGTTGACACCCCCGTATTTTTTTTTTAAAAAATAACAGATGTTGCTCTAGATTCAAGTGACCATAGGTGGCCAAAAAGTTAGGCAACCACCTTCTAAGGATAAAAAAAACCCATTTTCACCCATGTTTTCTGCTGAAAACACCTATAAAAAACCTTAAAGACTTCAGAAAAACCCTTTTTTTTTTGTTATTAAGCCACCATTTAATAGGTTAAAAAACAAAAACTCAACCCCGATTCAAAAACAACTTTTGATACTGATCTACTTTTCTTGGCAAGGTAAAAGCAAAAAAAAAAAGGGGACCCAAATGGAACTTTCATCGACAAATAGAACCCATCAACACTAAAAAAAAGCAAGTTTCGTTGCTGAAAAGTGATCGTTTATGAACTTTCCCTCTCCTTCACCATAATCTAGCGATTCCCTTCTCTCTTAAACTTAGTAATCAAAATGTGAGACAAATAAAGTTTTAGACCAAAATGTTTAATCTCCAAGCTTCAGAGACCAAAAAGGAGATTTGAAATAAACCTTGAAGGCAAAAATGAGAAAAAAAAGATGCTAACACAAAAGATTATTAAAAAAGGTCTCCTATTATTTCTTTGTTTTAATTTTGATCCTCTCTTTTTAAATCTTTCTTAAACAATAAAATCAAATGTTTTTTGTTAAATCGAGCACTGATTAAGTAACATAACATTTTTTTTTATGAAACAAACTAATGATTATAAAATGTAGATAGAAACAAATTATTAATCCAAATCCCAATTAACACAACTTCAAAGCATAAAATTGAAAACAAACAAAAATCATGATGAAGGAAGAAAAAAATGAAAAAGGACCAAAACTTGCACCATATTTTTTTTTTTCAAAATATAAGGCCTACTATTACTTACTTATTTCAATTTTGGTCTTCTCATTTTCAATTTGTTACAAACAACAAAAGTAATTTTTTTTTTTAGAAATCAAGCACTAGCTCGACAATGGAATGTTTTTTTGAGACTATGACAACGATATAAAAGGCAATTTGAAATAGATTTTCATCCTAAAATCTCGAACAAGACAATATCAAAAGATAGAATTGAATAGAAAAAAGATTCAATTATATAAAAAAAGATTCAATTATATATATAAAAAAATTCCATGCAAATCCACAATGTTTTCTCTCAGAAGACATAGTGTTTTATAGTGAAACATCAAGTACTTTGTTAATAGTGATATGTTGATTGATTTTGTCATCTCCTAACATCATAATACAATTATATATTGGTTAATAATGGTTTTAATTGTGTATCAGGCGAGATTTAGGGTCTCCTTACCACGACAATTTGTTTTCTCAATAATTTGGGAATGAAGGAGAAGATTGATGGTCACATTGCAATTTCTTCATTTTTAGATTCATTGGTCTTCCCAAGCTAGATCAAATCTAACCCATTTTAATAAGATTAGATGAAGGGGATGAGCACAAAATGATGTTGTAATGAGGTATGGTGCATACAAATTCCTAGTTATGTCGTTTGACTTAACAAATGTTCCAGCAACATTTTGTAATCTTATAAATGATGTATTGTATAATTTCTTAGACAATTTTGTTGTTGTCTATTTAGATTATATTGTAATCTACAGTAAAGAGATAAGAGATCATGCAATTCATCTTTCAAAAGTATTGAACAGATTGAGGGAACGTAAATTGTTTGTAAAGAAAGAAAAATATGAGTTTACAAAGTTTGAGATTATGTTCCTAGGCCACTTATTTGGGGAGGGATAAGTGATGGTGGATTCACAAAAGATTCAAGGCTTCATTGAATGGTCAGCAATGAAGACAATCCTAAAGTTAAGATACTTTTTGGGGCTTGCAGACTATTACAAACATTTCATTGAGGTTGCAGCAAAAAACAACTCCTCTTTCAGATCTTCTAAAGAAGAATTAAATATTAGAATGGTTAGTTGATTGCCAATGGGTCTTTGAGAAGCTAAAGACAAAAGTAGTGTTGGCTCCTATCTTTGGGCCGCCTGATTTAAAAAGCCATTCGAAGTGCATATTAATGCTTCGGATAGAGTCATTGGAGGAGTGTTGGTACAAAAAAGGACATTTGATTGCTTTTAAGAGTCGAAAGTTGAATGATATTGAACGAAAATACTCGACCTATGAAAAGGAAATGATGATAATAGTGCACCACTGCCTTGGCCTATAAAGAGTATACTTATTGGAATCAAGGCTCATTGTCAAGATCTACAATGTTGCTAACACCTTCTTCAAGATATAGAAGAAGTCGTCACAACAACAAGCTTAATGGCAAGAATTTTTGGTCAAGTATGAATTTGTTTAGGAGAACAAACTAGGGAGAGATAATCAGGTTCTTTTGTTTATATCTAAAACACTAATAAGATACATATATGAGAGAAATTCTATAAATATAAAATAATAAAGAACAATGGGTTAATTTACATTAACTATGGAATCATTTATAGCACAAAATAAAGTTGCTTTTTAAAATATAATTTTTACTTCATTAAATGTAAAATAGGAAATTACACCACTATAATAAAATTACCTAAATTGAGCTAAAAGCTACAAGTTTAAAGGCAACTAAAAAGCCATTATTGCAAAAGCATTAATTGCCTTACCTCCTTCAAAGCGGATACATACTAATATGTTTGTAAAATATTGTATTATGCATCTAATGTATCAATTTATATAAGTTTTGAAAGACTTAAAAAGTATAAGAAAAGGTAAATTAGAGCTTTATCTATTTTTAAGACATTTTAAAAATTAATCTCCAATAAATTCAAGATTGACAAAATTAATACCAAACCGTTTAACAATTTGAAATC
>Ga0325411_1009663_pt1 | contig 10259 bp, 10 predicted proteins | sample PopdelMetagenome_13_FD_206181 | JGI IMG/M metagenome (GOLD analysis project Ga0325411, IMG submission 206181) | Populus deltoides microbial communities from Bellville, Georgia, United States - Xylem-PdIQD-R4 | ecosystem: Host-associated > Plants > Phyllosphere > Stem > Wood/Secondary xylem...
CTCTCTTCTGTAGAAATAGCTAGAACAATCAAAAGAGAAACACTGACACACGGGCATAACGCTATTTTCCCACGCGTAGAAGCAACGCCATTTCCTTCGTGGAAATAGCAACGGACGTTGAAAGACAAGCAAATATATCTAACGGCGGGCGTGGAGTGAGGTCTACGCGCATAAGCGAGCAGGTGGGATAAGACACGAGTAGAAGGCGTGCAGTGTCCAAAACGCCGCGTTTAAAATACGCGGAAACATTTATAAAGGCCCAAACAGCTAATATCGAACCTTTTGTGATTCCAAGATTCATCTCATCCATGGAGATTTCTCAAGTTGAGGTTTTAGAAATTAAAGATCGCAGAGCTGAAGGTCTAGGCAATCTTCAAGTCCTCCCCGATGAACTCATCTGCTCTATTTTAGACAATCTAACTCCTCGCGATGTCGCTCGCTTCGCTTGTGTTAGCAGGTTCGCGCATATATATATAGCTCTATCGTCTAATTTTAAATTATATTTTCTTAAATTTCTGTTTTGATTAATTTTTCTTACGTTTCTGCTATTAAATTGTGAGAATTGGATCTCTTTGATTTTTTTATTGATTATTTATGGTTGATACACATGCGCAGTGTGATGTACATTTTATGCAACGAGGAACCACTGTGGATGAGCCTGTGCCTTAACAGGGTAAACGGTCCGCTTCAGTATAAAGGCTCCTGGAAGAAAACTGCATTGGATGTGTAAGTCTAAGCATTTCACATTTGCAAGAATGATTTTTACTTTTATTTTTATTTTTATTTAGAATTTGAAACAAGAATGATTGAATTCGTAGCGTTATCGTCGTCTGATTGTTTTTGGTTTTCAGAGAGAATGTTCCGGAAGAATATCAAGAACGTTGCGGAAAACCACTTCATTTTAATGGTAAAGTTGTGATGATGATGGCATGGTTTCTTGAATTTTATAGTGATGACTTTTAGTTTTAGGGCTCTTATTTAGCTCAAGTATAATTTTTATGCTTGTTTGCAGGGTTCAGCTCTTTGTTTTTGTATAAAAGATTATACAGGTGCCACACCACGTTGAGTGGTTTTAATTTTGATGATGGAAATGTGGAAAGAAGGGGAGACTTGTCTTTGGAAGAATTTTCTCAAGAGTATGATGGGAGGAAACCGGTATGGTGAAATATTTGATTTTTGGATTCAGTGTGTTACTTTGAATGGATATAGTGAGGATTATGTACTCTGGTAAACATAAGAAGTCCGTGGTGACTTTTACAGCAATATTCTTTCATCTTCACACTGGCTCCTGTGCTGCCAAAAGTTGCTATTATGAACTCCAAATTATTGTTACTATCTATACTAAAGTTATACAGCTTAACTATGAAATCACTACAACGTGCATAAATCATCAGCATTCACCAGCTACAGATAATGCTGCATTTTCATTCTTTCAACTTTCATCATACCGAGGCTAATATGACTAGAAATACATGTGCTGGATGCTGCAACATGACTTCTGGTGTTGTCACCAATAGGGCAATTATGCTCTGGCACCGCTATCAATGACCCTTTTCCTTGTTTCTGGCCATTTGTATTCTGAAACTGGTTTACTGTGGTTACAAGACATGCTAGCTAGTGTTTCAAGAAGTGCCTAAACGGCTGTCCTTTTATCCTTAAATAAGAGTGATGATAACATAGTAAAAACCTCCACTGTCATAGATGTTTATTTATTCAACCATTCTTTTACTTTTTCTGAGTTGGCTATTGTCTATAATCACAGTGGTGTTTTTCTCCCTGGGATTTGTTGCCAACTTATGTAAGAAGTTTGGTGTGTAAAAAACTGGAAAAACTTGGTACTTGTTTGTCTATGGCAGATGTTCTTTGATTAATTTTCAAACCTTTTTGGTTCTTATATAAATAATATCTTTTAATTTTTTTTCTTTCCTGGGGCATTGCCCAACTATTTACCAGGTTTTGCTTGCTGGATTGGCTGATACTTGGCCAGCACGGAATACATGGACAATTGACCAGCTATCTCTGAAATACGGAGATATAGCTTTTAGGATTTCTCAGAGGAGCTGTAAGAAAATCTCAATGAAAATAAAAGATTATGTATCGTACATGTATCTTCAACATGATGAGGATCCCCTTTATATTTTTGATGACAAGGTACAGCTGTGGCAGAAATATTTCTTTTCCCTTTTTTTCTCCCTTAAAAGGATGAATATGTTAACATCATTTGACTCCCTATTCATTTCAGTTTGGGGAAACTGCACCCAGCTTGTTGAAGGATTACAGTGTTCCTCATCTGTTTCAAGAAGACCTGTTTGAGGTCTTAGATGGAGAACAACGACCACCATTTAGATGGCTTATTATGGGGCCCGAGAGATCTGGTGCCTCTTGGCATGTTGATCCATCTCTCACCAGTGCTTGGAATACTCTTCTATGTGGCCGTAAAAGGTAGATTTCAGATTTCATGTTGGAGTTGTTTCCTTTTCAACTGCTCCGATCAATTGAATGTGATGATTTTAAGTGCATTGCATTCTTGGGGAGGTCATGCATTTTAACTAATCATTTTATGCCTTAAATGCAAGGGTAATATTACTTGAGTACAGCGCAGGTGTTTGAAAAAGCTCAATTCTGGGACCTATTTCACCAAGTGTTTTTTGAACACGTATCTCATTCATCAATTGTGGTGCATAAATTTCTTCTATTCTATATCACTTTCTTATGGTTGAAATAACTGATATATCCAAATCATTTTGGACAGGTGGGCCTTGTATCCTCCTGGAAGGGTACCTTTAGGTGTCACTGTGCATGTAAATGAAGACGATGGTGATGTCAATATTGACACACCATCATCATTGCAGGTATTTGTTGCAGCTATCCCTGTCCTTTATCACTCATCTTGTATTTTTCTCAAGCACTTCTCAGATTTGCACCTACTGGTTCTTTTTTTCTGATTGTATAGTGGTGGTTAGATTTTTATCCACTTCTTCCTGACGAAGACAAGCCGATTGAGTGTACCCAACTACCGGGGGAGACAATTTTTGTTCCAAGTGGATGGTGGCACTGCGTCCTGAATCTTGAGCCAACTGTTGCTGTTACACAAAATTTTGTGAACTCCAAAAACTTTGAATATGTATGTTTAGATATGGCACCTGGTTATCGTCATAAAGGAGTTTGCCGAGTTGGATTGCTGGCTCTTGATGATAGCAGTCTTGAGGATGTCAAAATGAATATGGATTATGATAAAGATGATCTGAGTTACGCAGACCTGACAAGGAAAGAGAAGAGGATCAGAGTTCAAGAACCTATTGAAGATCCCGAATATATAACAACTGCTAATGGTGCCTCGAAAAGTTACAATTTGTGGAAAAAAGGCTTTTCTTATGACATAAAGTTCTTAGCAATGTATTTGGATAAAGATAGAAACCACTACAGTTCTCCATGGAGCTCAGGCAACAGCATTGGACCACGAGAAATGAGAGAGTGGCTGTCAAAGCTTTGGGTTGGCAGGCCAGGACTGAGAGAGCTTGTATGGAAGGTACTATCATTCTTTTAGCTGTTTTTCTCTTTCCTTTTCTTTTCTTCTCCAGACAAATAGTTTTATCTATGACATGAAGAAGTAATTTTCTATAGGTAAGGACTGAAATGGTAATTAAAATAAAATCTAAATTTCCATTTTATGGGCCACATGATCGTAAAAACAGTAGTGGTATCTTTCACGTGTTCCATTTCTCCCTGGGAATTTAACAATTGCATTGGAAAGGGTGAACATGAAGTCTTGCTCGCATAATCTATTCCATCATATTGAGCGATCATATGCAAACTGAGGATCCCAGGCACTAATGAATGCTGGGGGCCAACTTAAGATGTGTGAAGTCAATAAATAGTTCAAAAAAGATCAAATCTCAAGTCAAATGTATAATCGGTTGCTCCAATCAAATCATAAAAAAAATAGTAATTTGTTTGACACTCATTATTTATTCTTTTCTTGACAATCTAGTGTAGTTGTTTAGCTAGATTCTTCTGTGGTCCTTGCTTCATGGCTTTTGTTGAGGAGCCACTTTGTTTCCAACTTTCCATTGCTTTACTATTTCCTTTCTGCTCTATATTGTCCTAGGGAGCATGTCTTGCGATACAAGCAGATAAATGGTTAGATTGTCTTCAAGAAATTTGTGCCTTCCACAATTTGCCTTCTCCAACTGCTGATGAGAAGCTTCCTGTTGGCACGGGTAGCAATCCTGTAAGTGACAAGGCTTGTATTTCTGAAATAATATTTCTTTTATCTTTTCTTCTCCTGCACATTTTTTTTTTAAGTTAAGCTTACAACCTTGTTTTTCCTGTGTTTTTGTTGAAATGCTGAAAGTGACATTTGAGAAGTAAATGCAAGGGGCTCTTGATGTGTTATTTAATATAAAATCCAGATGATCATGGATCCTCTAATGAATCAGTATAGCAGCAGCAGCAGCAGGGATTGTTATATCATTTAATGGAGTGACAAAGATTAGGACACTTGCAATCTTGCACATCCACTAGACAAAATAGACCTAGCTAGGGATGGTGTCACACACCATTAAGATTATTGCATTATATTTTTTTCACTCAACTGACAGAATTAATTTCTTATTGCTTATGTGATGAATTGGTTGAATTTGTTTGTACAAGTCATCTCAGAACTGAAAATCTACTGTATATGTGTGCAAAAGCAGATTCTATGATTATAATGCTTAGAAGAGCTGAGATAACCCTGGTGAAAGGGTTAAGAAAATACAGCTTCTGAATGAACATCATTAGCTAATGATCTCTGTGCTTGTACTAAGTGCTTTGTTAAATTGTGATGGACGTACAAAATCATTATCATATCTAGTAAAGTGAAAGTTGTTTTTATAATGTAGCTGTCAGTAACTGTTATACCATATCAGGTTTATCTCCTAGCTGACTGTGCAATTAAAATCTTAGTTGAAGGAGGGCTGGAAGCTACAATGTATGCTTTAGGCACTGAGGTATAATTCAATTTTTACTCCTTGTCTACTACCCTCTGTGGATCCATCTTCTAATTTGCATTGCATCTTTGCAGCTTGAGTTCTATAGTCTGCTGTCCAAAGTCAACTCCCCTCTGAAAAATCATGTTCCTGATGTTTTGGCAAGTGGAATTATTTATCTTGACAATGGAGCTCTCAAAATTGTGCCTTGGGATGGCAAAGGAGTGCCTATTGTGATTGGTAACTGCAATCTGGTTCCAGAAAATTGGAAAGAAGATGATTTCCTTTTTGGTGTTTGGGGAAAAAAACAATTTGAATGTAGAAAAGCTGGGATGCCAATGAATGAGCCAATAAATTCATCTGGATGCACAAGCATATGGCCATTTATCATAACAAGGAGATGCAAAGGAAAGATATTTGCTCAATTGTAAGTTATCTTAACTTTAGTAGTTTCCTCTTTTGGTCCTAATGTCACGCAACTTACAGAAGTTCAGAATCATCTTCGATGTGTTCTCATTGCTATCAATGCATATTGTCCTAATGGCAGAAGAGATATGTTGTCATGTGAAGAGGTGCTAAACTTGACTTCCTTTTTGGGAGAGCAGCTGCGCAACCTTCATCTCTTACCCTGTCCATCTTTAAAGAAATCAACTTTCTCAGATATCAAACTAAAAGTGAAGTTGCCCTTTGCTGATGGTTATATGGATGATATTCCCACACCAGAAATTCCTGAAGAATGGAATATCTTCATCAGAACTCTATGCAGGAGAAAGATGAATGTCACAAACCGTTTGGAAAATTGGTAGACCTCAAATTTCTAGTTATTATAGTTGAATCATGAACATATGTAACTGCGTGACAGATTTTCCTTGATACCCTTCTGAGACGGACATTTTCATTTTATAGGGGGGATCCCATTCCTAGAACACTGATAGAAAAAGTCGATGATTACATCCCAGATGATCTTACAAAGCTGTTGAATACTTTCCAGGTTCCTCCTGATCCTGCTAGATATTTCTTTTTGGCTCATGTTACTGCTATCCATGTTGCTTATATTCAATGGTAATCCTCTTTCGTCTTATGCATAACTAGTCTGATGATTTATGTGATCTTACTATTTGATTTTAGGCTGAAAATGGCACGAACAAAATCTGTAAGCCTTGCTCCTGGATACACTCTGATATTATGGATGACAATGTTCACATGGAACCATATTGGATTAGCTCGTGCTCTAAGGGCAATGCTTCAGATGCTTGTCTGGCAGACAATGATTGCGCTGCTGGCAATGATCATGGTGTTGATAAATCATGGTGTCCTAGCCACATTCTTGATTTCAGTAATCTTTCTATTGGTTAGTGCCTTTTCATATATGTAGGTTCTTTCATTGTTCAATGTTGTAAACACTAGTACAGTTTCTGTTTTATATATAAAGCACAATGCCAAATTTAATAGTTTCACACTGAACTTTGTGTCTTCAAAAATTGGAACCAAAATATTAATTAGTGCGCAATGGAAGTCGTCCCAAACCATTTTGCATTCATCCTTTTCTTTTCAGTAATAAATGCCACATGCCAATCAGACTCTGAGGATTTGCACTTCAAAGCATTAAATATCGAGAGTACTTTGGCCTGGTGTCCTTTTGCACTCCATGTGTTAAAGGTTATCTTTATTGATTAAAAGAACCAAAACGTTGACTTCACTTTAAAAATAGGACATTTTCTCATCAAAATGATTGCTTCTTTTACAGGTGACCGCATTTATGATGTGATACCGATATACTTGGATATCTTTAGAGGTGATTCCAGTCTCTTTAAGCAATTCTTAGAGAGCTATAGACTACCTTTTTTGACAAGAAACCAGGAGGAAGTAATTGATGGTGGTGATAAATTTGAAAGACTGTCATACCATGCCATGTAAGTAAATGGTTTCTATTTATTCTTACCTCTTTCACACACTGCATGTCCCGCGACTTGTTATAAAAAATTGTAAGTTGATGTTAGAATATCATTTTGAGATGTTAACCTCATCTGTTCCATTATATACCATTTGGATGAGTGATTACTAGGTGTAGAGAAATGTCTAGAAACAAGATATACATGCGTAAGCATACTATGACATGTCAAGAGAGAATTATTTTGAATTGATGGAAGAAAGTAAGTCCCGTATTATGTCTTGTCAGAAGCAAAAGAAGTTTGTGAAGACTGAGTATGAAATCAGTTTATTGACTTGATTCAATATAGTCTTTACAAGTTTCCTATTTAAAGGAAAATACAAGTCAAGAAATCAGTAACCAAATCAAATCATATATTCTAATTAGGAGTGACCCCTGATTTATAAAAGTTGATTAATACCAAATCTATTTTCTAATTTATAGGCAACCCAGTATATAATCTTCTATTTTACAACACCCCCTCAAGCTGACTTGAAGATATCTTCTGTTACTAGTTTGCCAATCAAGTAGTCAAATTGTTTCTTGTGAAGTCTCTTTGTAAGTACATTAGCAACTTGCTTGGTGGTTGGAACATATGGAATGCAAATCATTCCACTATCAAATAAAGTGTCTATCAACTTTTACGTGCTTTGTTCTATCATGAAAAACTAGATTATGAGCAATCGAGATAGCTGCTTTATTGTCACAATATATCTTTATGGGCAAGGAGTTAAGAATCTTCAAGCTTTTTGATCCACACAAACTCAGCTTCTTCACTACTCTTTTCCACAACACTTTGTTTTTTGCTTCGCCAAGTAACTAAATTCCCTCCAACATAGGTACAATAACTAGAAATTGATCTTTTATCAGTTATACTTCTAGCCTAACCTGATTGGTGTAGACTTCAACCTGTTAATGTCCATGTTTCTTAAACAACAGATCTCTTCCAAGAGTCCTTTCAAGTACCTCAAGATTCTATTAACAACATCAAAGTGTTTTGTGCCAGGTGAACGCATGAATTAACCGATCATACTTAATGCAAAGGCTATATTTGGGTGTGTATGGCCAAATAAATTAATTGCCCATGAGTCTCTGGTATTGCTCTCAATTCACCACTTCATTTTTAGCAGGTTGAAGCTTCAAGCTGGCTTCAATTGGTGTTTCAGCTGCTTTGTATCCCACTAACCCTATTTCACCAAGTAAATATTTTTGTTGAGCGACATATATACCTTCCTTGGATCTTGCAAGTCCTTTTCCCAGGAAATACTTCAAAGCACCCAAATTTATGATCTCAAAATCATCAACAAGTTTCTTTGTTAAGTTATTTCAGCTTGACATTGCCATCACCTATCAAGATTATGTCATCTACGTAAACATTTAAGATAGCAATTTTACCTTATCTTAAATGTTTATAAAACATGGTATGATCTGTTTGACTTTGATGGTAACCATGACATCTTATAGCCTTTCCAAAGTGTTCAAACCATGCTCTAGGAGACTGTTTAAGGTCATATAAAGACTTTTTTAGTTTGCAGGCTTTATGTTTGTCAATTCCCTCTTCAAACCTAGGTGTTATGCTCATGAAGACTTTCTCTTCCAAGTCTCCATTTAGAAAAGCATTTTTAACATCCAATTGAGATAAGGGCCAGTTGAAATTTATTGCTAAAGATAATAACACCCGAATTGAGTTTATTTTGGTTATTGGAGCAAATGTATTTTGATAGTCAATGCTGTATGTTTATGTGAAGTTTTTTGCCACAAGCTTTGCTTGTACCTTTCTATGCTTCCATCAAATTTGCATTTAATTGTAAACATCCATTTGCACCCTACTTTCTTCTTTTCCCTTGGCAAGTCAAATACTTTCCAATTGCCTTTTTTTGAATAAACAATTGAGATATATTAGAGTTAAAAGCTCAATAATTATTAGAAATTTTTTGGTAAGATGAATATTTAGTAATAAGATGGTCGTTACAGGATTGGACTCCTTTTCTAAAAGCTATAAGAATATCAAAGTCTATAGGCTTATTATTAAAAGGAACAATAGAAACAGAAATAGAAGTAGGAATACCTGGAATATTCTTAGGACCATCTCTTGAAGAATTTGGTTGATCTTGTGTTGGGATGATAGGCAAATCTTTATCTTTCATATGAGTTCTTCTAATATAAACTTGAAGCTCATTATTTGGATCACTTGAAGGATGAGTTTTGATAAAGTAAGGTTGATTTTTTATAGAAGAAACATCCATACTTACATGAATCTTCATGGTTTGAAGATGGTAAGATTTGTATCTTTTTTTGTTGGGTGCATATCCGATGCCAACATGTTTTTCATCTCTAGGGTAAAGTTTAGATCCTTGCTTGGTATGTGAACAAATATTGTGCAACTAAAGACTTTTATTGGCAAATCAAATTGCATTTATTTATCAAGAAAATATTTTTTTAGACAATCTAATTGTGTAAGAAATTTCAAAACTCAAGTAGGCATATTATTGATCAAATAGGGTGCTGTCACATTGGCATTTTGGAATATTCATAAAAAAACATTATGGCAAGAGCCACTTCAAGTAATGTTTATGTTTTTCTTTTAGCAATTCTATTTTGTTGTGGAGTGTCACAACATGTGTTGAATCTCTTTTTCTTTAATTTTTTTTTCTCAAATACTCATTAAATTATTATGTTTCATTATCAGAAAGATGCACCTTGTCTGATTTTAGTTTTCTATCATTTAGTAAAAATCTTTAAACAATGTTACCACCTTATATTATCTTTCTCGATTCTAAAACTTAAGTTTTTAGTTGAGATCCCAAGATTCGAAATAATATTTACAAGATTTATTTTTAAAGGAGAATATAAGACATGAATCAAGAACTAATACCAAATATATTTTTTAATTTATAGATAAACTAATATAGAATCTTCTATTTTACATTAGTTTGCTACCAAATAACTCTCAGAGAAACTTTTTGAACTTTAGCCTAGGAGAGCAGTCCTGTCAGCTGTGGACGTAGGAAAAGATTGATATGTATTTTGTAACTATCAGTTTCCGTCACATGAAAGTATTCTCACGTTCCTTATCGTTTTATTCTTCATTCACTGTATGGTATAAACGGAGCACGGTCTAAGAAGGGGTTGTTCATTGCATGTCTGCAGGTGCTACTGTATTTTGAATGAAGAGAATATCTTGGGAGCTATTTTCAGTATCTGGAAGGAACTTAGAATGGCCAAGTCATGGGAAGAAGTTGAGTTGACTGTGTGGGGTGAACTGAATAATTACAAGTGCGTCCCTTGAAGGCCTCTACATTCCTCGTCTATTTCGGAGTCGCAGCTGTGCGTATTGAGGCCGGCACTGGTCTTATACC
>Ga0325411_1009664_pt1 | contig 10259 bp, 6 predicted proteins | sample PopdelMetagenome_13_FD_206181 | JGI IMG/M metagenome (GOLD analysis project Ga0325411, IMG submission 206181) | Populus deltoides microbial communities from Bellville, Georgia, United States - Xylem-PdIQD-R4 | ecosystem: Host-associated > Plants > Phyllosphere > Stem > Wood/Secondary xylem...
TTTTAATGTTAAATTGAAACATTATTGATGAAAAGATATTAATTATACTGAGAAATTAATCACTCAAAGATTAAGTAAAACAACTAATGACTTTTCTAATATTTGGGGGATCATGACACGTTGTTAGACGATACACTTGATCATCAAATATAAATTAATCAATTGTTGAATTGATAATAAATTAAATTGTTTAATTTATTTAATTATATTTAATTATAATTATAATTTATATTTTGGCCGACATATTAGGAACTTAATAGGTCATACATATTAAAAAATATTAGAAATTAAATTGAGATAATTTAATTAAGTATGACTTAATTAAAATATATTTTAGAAATTAAAAACTAGAATATAATTAATACAATGATTATATTTCTAAACCTTGAAAAATCAAGTAAGACCCAGATTGAGTTAATTTCTAAAATTATCCTAAATTAATATATGGATATTATTTAAGGGAAAATTGATATTTTTTCAATTTATAGGGTTTTTTATATTTCCCTATAAATAATAAGTTATACCTCTTATTTTTTTGTGGTTGTCTATTAGATAGAAAAACTATATAAGTTACAGAATAAAAAGTCAGCACTCTAAGCATGACAATCCCTCTCTCCTAAATATGAAGTTAGAAAATTTTTCACTAGTAGTTCATGTATATTACCATTGGATGTCTGATAATTGGATAATTTATGATTTACAACAACCTAATCTTTAAAAAATTATTAAAAAAATTAAATTTTTAAATAATAAATTTATAAACAACTCTAAATATATCTAATAAAATTCTAAAAACTCTTGAATAATTTAATTTATTATTTGATCGTGCTTATGATTTTCATGAACTCGTCACATCCTCGTTGCTGAACAACGTCATTTGATTTTGCACCAACGACTAGGGTACCGACCGACAAGATTCTTGAAATCACAACTACTCCAGTTCAGCCTATTTCTTCTGCATGAGGTCTTGTTGATCATTCCCATATTTCTCAAGAACCCTCTAGCAACTCCTAGGCGTGTGATAACCCGTTCGCAAACCAACAATTTAAAACCAAAGCTTCCATTTTGCTGGCATGTCCTTTACCACAATACCTGTAAAATGTAACACATCTTTTACGAAGCCAACATCCTTTCCTGAAGCCTCTAGACGTGCTTCTTAGCGTGATGCAATGAACAGTGAGTTCAATGCCTTGATAAAAGAATGGCACGTGGGATTTGTACTTTACATTCTAGTTCGTGGACCTATGTTTATACGAGGTATAACAAGTTTATAGAACTTGTATTTGCAATTGAAGCACTATATGATCAAATTTCACTTTTCTTCTTTACCAAAGTTGAGATCAGATCGCCCACAAAGTAAAATGCCTTGCGTTGAAGGGAACAGTTTAGGGACGAAAGCATGAATGCCAAGATTGGTATACGACAAACTTCAAAGAGGTGGGGAACTGAACAAGGAAAGTAGAATTGGCAAAAGATTCCTCATAATTAATCGTCCAAGAACTTCCCCTTATTTCATGTGGGGTTTATCATGCACCCTTGTTTTTTCAAAGTAAGCCACTGCTGCAACATTGCTTTATTTGTGGAAGGCCTCAGGATGATTTAATTTACATAGAAGACGGAGACTGACTGCTATTTTACGTATCGGGATCAGAGTTTCTTCTTCCTTTTTTCGTTTCTTGAACCTGCATTTCCTCGTTTCTCTTTTCTGGTATGTTTTGTTTTTCTTTTTGCTCTGTTCAATTATCTTTTCTATTGGGTTGGTTGCTGGGAAACTAGATAAGGAAAGATTGTTTCTTTTTCTGATATACTAATAAATTTATCTTTTCCGCGAAATGATAATTAGTTAACGTCTAGACTGGCTTGCTTTGTTAGTGGAAAACGCAGGAGTTTCAGGATTCTTGTTTTTTTTCCTTCTTGCATTTATCTGCGGACAAACTATTGAAGGAACCTGCATTTTGTTTCTATCTGTTACTTTACTGAATTGGAGCAAGAAAGTACGGGTTTTGCAACTGTTTAGACCTTAGAGAGAAATATCAGATTGCAAGAAGATATTTGACCACCTAGTCTGATTGAATTTTCTTCTTCTTCTTTCTTTGATGCATCTATAACCAAGTAATTATTAACGAATTATGTATGATATAGATTTTGACTTGTGTTAAAATAATGGGAAGTTGAAAATTGTTTTTTCTTTTCAATTTTTTTTTTGGTTTTTAGGAACTGAAATAGACAAAGATGCAAAGGGTGGTTCTTGAAAATGGAGTGAGTGGTTTATTATTATCCGAAGGTGTCACTGTTACTTCTCTCAAATTTAGAATAAGGTTTAGTGTCAATAAATCCCAACGATCAGGCATCCAAGTCAATAATGTTTTTTTATTTCTTTCAGTTTTATACTCGCTGCCCTTTGTTTTCTCCCCATTTCGTGATCATCTGTCAGAAGAAGGTTTATCACTAGTCTTGCTTGCAGGCTATTGTCTTCCTAGCCACTTCTCAATTTTGCCATGTTTTACTTGTTTCCCATTCTGATCATTGGAAAGAACTTATGTATGCATATTCGCTTACAGACATCAGGTGTGACTTAATTTCAGCATCCTAGCAACTTGTAAATCAGTGAACGGTGTAAGAAACTGAAGTTGCCGGAGAGTGAATCAGAGCCCTTTTTCATTTATGCTTTTGCAGGTAAAAATGGGTCAGTGAAGTATGAAAGCGTTAAAAATGTCATCAGATGTAAAATCAAGTCGTGCATACTCGGAACCTTCCAGTGAAAGGGGATTCAGTTTGGACCTGAAGAAGAGTTCTAGATGGCAGAAACATTCCAGGATAGTGAAGGATACAACTCTTCCAACCCAGGCAAGGCAGAGTCTAAAGCATCAAGACAAGTTGAAAGCTGAATATTATGATAGTCAGCCATGTGGTGATGTGCCTCATGAACTAAGACTTCATGCAAATGATCGGATCTCAGTCCAACCAAAAACTTCAGGGAAACACCATCAGCTGCACTCTGACAAGATAAAGGCAAGAAAGGATTATGAGCTTGTGAAGTATATGTCAGATTTGCCAGGTTATCTCCAGCGCATGCAGAGAAGTGAAAGCATACAAGAGAAGGCTTTGAATGTTGGAGTTTTGGACTGGTCACGTCTAAAGAAATGGAGAATTGCAGCAAGTGATAGCAGTGGTGCATCATTGACTAGCAGCAATTTGCCGAGTAAAATGGCTATGAACTCAGTTACCTCTCCTAAAGCAGTTCACAATAATATTCTCAATTACAGAAGCAAGAAGCATCCTTCTCTTTCTTCAAGTCTGAACACTTCTCACAATGACCGTGTTTCTCAACCTGCCAAACCTTCCGTCCAGAATGCCTTGCGCTTTAACGATTTTGAAACTGCTTCCAAGAGCAGTATGGATGGGAAGAAAAAGGTACCAAGGACCAACAGGACTTTCAGCAGAAATAATTCGGATGTCATTCTTGAACAGGCGAAGAGAGGATATGTAGATCAGAAGATCACTTCTAAAGTTGGAAGTTGGTCCTCAAACTCAAGATATAATAGTATCTCAATAAGGTCCAAGGTGAATGCAATTGCTTGTGATAGTGCAGCCGAGAAGAGAGCTGGGGAGAGGCAAGGACCAGATGCAAAGAGAAAATCGTTGGATCAGAAGATTACTTCAAGCATCGGAGATTCATCATCACAGTTGAGAAATCATTATGATTCACTCAGTTTGAAGGAAAAGAATGTTGCTGGTGGCAAAACTAAGAAGGGAATAGAGTTGCAAGAATCAGCTGGAATAGAGGAGTTGCAAGAATCAACTATTGATCTTTCTCCTCAACATCAACCCAGTGAGAACAAGAACATAGTTCTTGATCCAAAAAATTACTCTACAAATTGTTCCCTGCAGGAACTAAGGACACCGGTGGATAAGGACATAGTTCTCCTTGTTCCAAAAAATTACTCTACAAATTGTTCCCTTCAGGAACTAAGGACACCAGTGGATAAGGATTTTACTGAAACAAATCGAAAGAGCTTGTCAGATGACTTTTCTCACGAGGAAGTTCACTCTTCTGAAATTCCTCACTCATGTCCACTTCTTTCTAGAAATAAAACTAACACAGAGCCCCATAAAGTGTTGCACACTGCCATGGTTACACAGAGTGCAGAGATGTCATCTGATGCATCTCGTACATCTGCATGTTCGTATAAGATGCCAATTAGACTGTCTGAAGATAAATTTGCAGAAGAGAGCAGAGTCAGGACAGCAAATGGAAGTGTAGTTGAAACTTCAAATGCATTGGATAAAGAAAAAGTGGAGCTGATGCCTAGAAAAGCCAGACATCCTTCACCAAACCGCTGGTTTAGCTTCAGTTTGAGTCGAATGAGCAGGAGTTTCAGCTTCAAGGAGAGTTCAGCTGTCCCACAGTTCAGCTCCGCATACATTTCCATAAATTCAGGTCCCCTGATATCTGAAGGTTCTGCTTGTTTAAATAATTCAAACAGAAAGAAGGCAGGTGGTCATAACAGAGCTAGATCCAGCCCATTGAGAAGGATGCTAGATCCTCTGCTGAAGTCCTGGAGCTCCAGAATACTTCAGTCAGCTGAAACTGGTTCATCAAATGAAAGCTTGAATTTCTTCAACTTGAAGCAATTTGATGCCAAAGAACTGCTTAAGGATGGCAAGCATGAGCTATCAAGAATAAAAGCTCTCCTGCAGCTTACTATAAGGAATGGAGTTCCTTTGTTCAGATTTGTGATTGAGAACAATAGCAACATTCTGGAAGCCTCCATGAACAAGTTATCATCACCTCAAGAGAATGGTTCAGGCTGCGACTATACGTTCTATGCCATTGATGAAGTCAAGAAAAAGAGTGGCAGCTGGATAAATCAAGGTAGTAAGGAGAAGAGCTGTGGCTATGTGTACAATTTGATTGGCCACATGAAGGTTAATTGCTCTTCTATCTTTGATTTGACTGGAACAGACTCCATTTGCCAGATTAAGGTGAAAGAGTCTGTTTTGTTTGGTGTCGACCAAAGTCAGGCGGATCAGGCCATGCCAAAGTTCATGGCAAATAGAGAGCTTGCGGCTGTTGTGGTCAAAATGCCTAGTGAAATCTCAAGCCTCGACCTGCAGCAGACTGATCAAAATGAAAATTTGATGCACAAGGGCTCCTCACAGTACCTTCCAGAAAGTCAATGCTCCGGTAACCTGGGAGAAACCGAACACTCTAGTAGTGCTACTGTCATACTTCCTGGTGGTAACCATAGCATGCCAAACGAAGGAGTTCCTTCGCCATTGATACATAGGTGGAGATCTGGTGGATCATGCGACTGTGGTGGTTGGGATGTTGGTTGTAAACTACGTATACTCACCAACAGAAGCCAGTGTAGTAAGATTACAAGGGCATCCAAAAGTTGCCTGATGTCAGATTGTTTTGAACTTTTTACTCAGGTACTTTTTTTGTGTTTTAGCTGAGAATTTATCTTCTCTCTTTTGATGTCATTTATATTGGCGTTTTCTTATTTTGTATATCCACCCATGCAGGGAGCAATCCAACAAGACCATCCTATCTTCAGTTTGGCACAAGCGGAAAAGGGGATGTATTCGACTGAATTCAGTTCATCAATTTCTTCATTACAAGCATTCTTCATTTGTGTCAATGTTATAAGTTGTCGGAAATCATATGATCAAGATGGCGGCAATGCTTCTGGCGAAGAATTTCACCAGGAGCTCAGCAACTCCAGTAATGGATCAAAGAAGATTCACACCATTTCCCCAGGGCAAACAAATGTGAAATACACTCTAACCCCCCCTGTTTCCCCATTTGAAAGGATGTAGCGGGCTCATTCCAGGAGTCTGTTTGTTGATGGTGTATAGTTGCTATAGTTCTTCAAATGAAGAGGAGAAACCAGTGTTGGAGAGTTCTTGACCAATCGCTACGGTGTCCATGGACTTAGGCTGCAAAGTTGGTGGAAGATCTCCTAGACAATTTCCTGAAATTATGTTAGGCCATCATGATCGTCCATCAGCTGTAGTCACCACTATTATCTTCTTTTTGTTTTGTGTGAAGATAACAATGGCATGAAATATACAGCTCTGAAATTCAGAGTACAGAGTTTTTAGAAGGCAAAAATTTACATTATCATCACATAACGACTGCAGAGAGCCTCGTACACAAGTTCTTTTGAAACAAGAAAGGTTGTGGCCTTCAGGCACAACTTGGTCCTGTGCTCCGCCACGAGCTACATCAAAATGTTTTTTTAACATAAATATTTTCAACATATTTTCTAGCACAAAGGAAAATTTTCTAGCGTAAAGGAAAATTTTAACTGTGAATAGAAAAGGCAATGTATGTATTTAATAAAATAAATTAAAAATTACATATGATAATGGTATTCGAAAGAGTTAAAGTTAACAAAAGACTAATATACTGAAGTAGATTAAGTTATTAAATTGACTTAGGGAGTTAATTTATTTTAATCTAATAAAATAATATCCTTAATATATTTTTAATTTATTTATTTTAATGATATTTAATTAAAAAAATATTGAATTGCACGAAACGAATCCACATTGTTTATCATAGATTATTTTTCCACACCATTTAGTTTTCTTAGCAATGTAATTCTTCTGTTATATCTATAGTTAAATTGATCTGGTAAATTATAATAGCTTTCACTTATGTTACTTCTCTACATCATCATGAAGTTATTGCCATTATAGTATTTGAAAATCAAATTTTGTTAGCACTGAATAAAATGTTTGGAACATTTTTTTATTATTATTATTTTTAAATGTTTTTTAAAAATATTTTTTGCTTGAAAAAATATTAAATTAATATTTTTTTAATTTTTTTCAATGTACTAATATTAAAAAAATAAAAATCTAAAATCAAATTATTTTAATATATTTTCAAATAAAAATACCTAATTTAAAAGGCCCTCTTCATTTCCATTTCCATTTCAAACGCTCTCACAAATGCGCTACTGCAACTCAGCAAGCAAATTCGTTTGGCTAAGTGTTTGTGGCTGCGTTTAGTGCGTAATGGTTGCATTGAAGTGTTTGGTTATAAAATCAGCCATGATTTTTATATGTGGGCCCTACCATTATTTGCGTTGAAAACACTGTTTTGTTGAAGCTGAAATTTCATGCTTCTCGTTGCGTACCTGCCTCTCTCATGCTTCTTGCATTCCTGCCTCTCGTTGCTACATTGTTAATTAGCATGAATAGTGTAGCATGCTACACTGTTCATGCTAATTAATTCATTCTATGAACACTGCGCAAGATGAACAGTGTAGCATGTTGTTCCGGTCAGACCGGTTTCGGTCGGACCGGGTCTGACCCAGTAAAATAAAAAATAAAAATTATTTTTTATTTTTTAATTGTGTTTTATTTCGAAAAACTAGTATTTAATATTATTCAATGACACTATATAAATAAGACAGAGATCGCTTGACGACATAGCATTTGCAGAATTTGATCGCAATCCCAATTTTGTTCCTGATTATATTTTACCTGATGTTGTTGCGTACTTAAGAAACTAAAAAATTTGTAGTCCTTGTCGGATGTATTTCATACGTGATGGAAATGTAAATAGTTTAATGAACTAATGAAAAATATTTTATATAAAGTATTATTTATTTCATGATGTAATAATAATAATTAAATCTACCATATTTAAATTAAAAACTATCAATATTAATATATTTTTTTAAAATTATTTTATTACCTCAATTTCAAAAACATAATTAACCAAACACATTAAACTACTTTTTGTTCAACCTCAATTTCAACTACAGTTTTAACCAAACACTTATTTTTTCAAACCAACTTCAACTAAAAATACTTTTTATAAAACAATTTTTTTAAACTAAAACCATAACAACTATCACAATACCAAACACACGCTCATCCAAAAAATGTTTTCGCTAAACTTATTTTTCACATTATTAGTAGGAAACCATATATAATTTTTGGCATAATACTACGAAATTACAGCAGCTGTTTGATCCAATCACTGGAAGTGCATCTTGGGCTCATAGAGGTGGGTGGGGTGCCAATTGCCAAGGCTCTGTCAAGAACACCACGCTAAGTAGCCCATATCCTGCAATTCAATGAATGTCATTTGAACCTCTTTGTTTACAACAGATTTTCGGCACATACCCTCCTAAGGGTACCCTTTTAACATACACGATACATTGTAGTTTGTAAGATCTACGCGGATCATAAAAACAATTTTCAGAAGGTGAACATCTCACACAATCTACCAGATAGGCGGCTGATCAATTTGTTGAATCACTGGCCCAGGGTTGCTGAAGCGTCCAGCATTATAAAGACTGAACTGTGATGCAAGTGAATCTAAATAACAAAAAAGGCAATTCATCTATTGAATGTATTGCGATGATGCTTACAGGTCAACAGGTGAGGCATGGTGAATGGAGATTAACCACTGACCATCAATCTTCTCAAAAACATTTGTGACAAATTGTGCCCCCCAACTGCTGCCTTTTGTTCTCACAAATTCTACACATGTAACATAACCTACATCTCCCCTAAAATGCACTCGAACATTTTTCAACTCAATCTCTAGTGGGAAATCATAGTTCATCCATACAAGCTCCCAGCTTTCCATAACATCGTCGTAACCTTGAATCCCACTCGCACCAGGGTGCACACAACATACATTATCCGCTTTTGCCCAAAGGGATTGCATGGCAGCCAGATCCCCCTTCCTGAAAGCATTATAAAACCGAGTATTTGCTGCCAGTACTGAAGCCTTGCTATCTTCCTGGAGTACTTTAAGGCCGTCCCTGATTTTTGCAGCTTGGGCATAGTTCTCTTCTTCAATGGCAACCTGAAGCTCACGCATTAAGGTCTGCTCATCCAATACAATACTTTCGCCACTTAACACTTCCTCTGAATCCTCACTTCTTACTTGACATGCTCTTAATGAAAATAAGCGGAAAGCCTGTGCATAGGACTCTGTGCTATACAAATATACAGTTAGAGACCTCCTTCAACCTAGCACTAATTTAGACAGTAGGAATGCAGACAACTGACGACCAAAAATAAATTTGAAATGCAGACCCACAATAAAAACTGTTCAACCATGGGCACTTCAGCAAGTAAGTTCCGTTTTGAGGAGTAAATCAAAGACTGTTTTATTAACTTGCCAGTCTTGATTGTTCTTTTCATAGTGTGAGTAAAAATCTACTAATGATGGCGCCCCGGGGAGGTGGGGGGGGGCTATTACCCAGTTACAAGAACGAGAGGAAAAATAAACAGAAATGATATAATCAATCTCTGATGAACGTATAGACATTTGCCGCCGCCACAAGGGACGATGACAACACAATGTGGAGCATCCATATGGAAGTAAAATCACAAAACTTAGCACTTGATAGACTTACTGGCTTCTATATGCACAGTAGTTTACTGGCCCGAGAACAAGGGAAAAAAAAGGCAGAGAAACTTACGGGTTCCTCCTCCAATGTGCAACTTTTTATGACAATGGAGTCTTGCAGCCAAAAATGTATTTTTCTTCAAGGAAGGTGAAGAGATATTGTGGGTTCTCTTGAAACTGTCAGTCCATGAACATTGCAGTCTCTTAAAGTCTCCTGTAGCAATGAAATGTACCTACAACAACATGCAAACTAATGAGAATTAGAGCAATCTTATATAACCCTCAATTTCAAGTTCGAAAATCTTTTGGTGATAACATCTTTCAAGGTGGTAATGGTAATGGATTGATCAACGAGCAGAATCAAATACGAAGAAGAAAAAACATTGATGGAGCTAATGAGACTTAGAACTCACTTTGTAGCAAAAGGTAGATCCATGTAGAGCCATGAGTCCGATGGGTTTTTCACAAAATTAAACAGTAGCCAGAGTTAAAGAGTTAGGTTAGGGTCTTGAAACTTCCGGTAGATCAAATGGAAACAGAGGATAAGGTTGTTTTTCCTCTGTTGTTAAGGACATTTTGGGGAAGATGATAGATGTAGGCTCATCTTTCAAACGGGCTTGGCCTTGAAAATCATAGAAATGGGCTGCTCTGTTTTATATTTTGATTTGTGCTAAAAAGGTTAACAAAACAAATCATCATGGGCTGTGGATTTTTGAAATAATTTATTTATTTATTTTGTTTGTTCAAGTTAATATATATTAGTGGCCACCTAGTCTTGGCGCTCATCTCGTTGCATATCAAAATTTAATTTTAATGGAAAAAAAAAATATGTGAACATTGTTAAGCTTTTAAAAAAATATAAATTTTTTTT
>Ga0325411_1009665_pt1 | contig 10259 bp, 6 predicted proteins | sample PopdelMetagenome_13_FD_206181 | JGI IMG/M metagenome (GOLD analysis project Ga0325411, IMG submission 206181) | Populus deltoides microbial communities from Bellville, Georgia, United States - Xylem-PdIQD-R4 | ecosystem: Host-associated > Plants > Phyllosphere > Stem > Wood/Secondary xylem...
GGAAAAAAGATGGAAAAACGCTTGGGACGTCCTCTTGGATATGAGCGCACGGACGTATTGCACTGTTTATAGTCAAAGACGAATACTCCCCAACTTGACATCACCACGTTTCAAAGTCGATGCTCCGCAGACATTATCCACGCGTCAGGTTTATTTTTAAATTAAACCAGTACTTGTTTGTTGACTTGATTACATGCAGTGATGTGAATTCATAAGCTGATTAATCTAATTAAATCCAATAAATCCCGATTGAGATAGTTTTAATAGTTTTTTTTATCCAAAATAATATTATTTGAGTTAATTAAAACATTATTATTTTGTAATTGATCCGATAAATCCATGAAGTGAGATTTCAATCATACGATAACTATCATCTAAATATATATAGGTGATTAATAAAATTAAAAGAAAAAAAAAAGTTGGGTTGGGAGGTCAAAATACGGTTTTCATTTTGTTCAAGATGTATTTTAACCTATCATTTCCTTTCATAGTAGATTGCGTTAGAGTAAAAAAAAAAACTTGCAATCATTCATCAAACCTCTTTTTTTTTACACAAAATGGGTGCAAAGCCTATACTTTATATATAAACAGGTTGACCACGGGTTAATGAAGTCTTCTAACAGAGCATTGCAAAAATAACAAGCCAAGCCGGTTCATTTTTTTTAAAAAAAAAAAAAAAACCTAAGGATAGTCTTACAAAAGTTTTTGCTACATGACTTTGAAGTACTCATTTGAATAGAAATGGGAAATAAAAAAAAGATATACTTTCCACTGCTTGGAATCAAAACTATGTAAGAAGAAGATCTGTCATTAATTTATGGAGATTTCTTATTCCTCTTTTATTAAATCTTTAAATGTTTTTTTAAAAATATATATGTATTGAGACAGTTATATATAATAGGAAAGGAAAAGAAGAAGAAGAAGACTTGGTAATTACCGAGCACCATTCTACTCCGTTTTAATCACGTGCATGACCTCGGCCAAAAAAAAAAAACAATGATAACTAAAAATTTATTAATGACAAAATGTAGACCGGACCAAATTTGTTTCCGCGAGGAATGTTTTGTCTAACTGGAAATCCATGCCCTATGCAATGAACTAATAGTCTAAATTAAACTTTTTTTTATTTTAGATGGGGTTTCTTTTATATTTTCTGAAGATTTTTCTTGTTTGCAGTATGGATGGAGCCCAGTCAAAGCTTAACAAAATCAAAATGATAGCCCAGTCCATAAAGATAAGTATATCTTATTATCGTCACGAGAGCCACGACCATAAATAGGGTGAGGAATGCCTTGAACTGGTGATCTAAGCACAAACTCCATCGTATTGATCCCCTCTATATATGAGCTTGCCAACCACCAAATAAATCTAGCTCAGATAACTTTGCAAGTCTCATTCCTCATACAAACAAAATGAAGAAAAGGCCCATAAAAACGTATGTCATATCTTTCAATTTTCACATGCCAATAACATCCTATCCTTTATCTAATTCTCTAGGGCGTTAGAAAAACAATATCACAACATAAATTACAAAAAGCGGCTAGGAGCAACAAGTCCATGATTTAACACTATTCTAATCTGCCTCAGGACTTGTAAGGACCTAGACATTCGGCTGGTTTGGTTTCTCTTTGGGGCTCCTCACAGTTGCAATTAGCCTTTTCAACATGCGCAGTACCTCATCAGTTGTTTGGCTTAGCAACTGGCAGAGATCGTGACATGATTCATATGCTAACTTCACAAATAAACAGGTCCACAGGACAGAAATGATGCAGGACACAATCAGGGAAAGAGTCACCAGGAGCAGAATTATAGCAAGGGCGCTAGCAAAGAGGCGAATATTGCCGACAAGTCTTTGATGGACTGATTTCTGCGTCCGGAGTATAACCTCGGCAACTGATGTTGTGGCGTATATAAACAGAGCAGCTAAAAATGTTGACATGACCCTCTGGTGGGTGTCAAATGGAGAAACTCGCATTGATAGGTATTTCACTTGGATTTGGTTGCTTAACGTGTCCACGAGCAGGGCAAAAATGACGTGTTGCGCTACGATGCTGTCATCATAACAAAATTAAAATTACTTAAACACAAGAATTGAAGACGGTGAAATAAAGGGAAAAGGGAATTTAATTTGAATCCCTGTGAACTTGATGGGAAAAAAAAAATTAAAGACAAGAGGATTTAGAGTAACCTGTCTCCCTTGAAACCAAGATTAGGCGGGTGGTTTTCTGCCATTTTCTGCAGCCTTCTTTTGCTAGATAAATGCGTGAAGTGTCGTTACTTCATTGATGGGGCATTTTGTAGGAGAGGAAAAGACTTAAAGTCTCGAATCGTAGTTGACCCCACAAATGGGTGGGGTCTTCAAATTCAAAGACGTCTTTCGTTTTGTCAATTTGGTCAAAGACGTATTTTTGAAAAGCCGGCGTCCTGGGAAATTAATTAATCCTAGCTTCTCGCTAAAATATCAACTTCGTAGCTAAATGAATGGAGGTGCAAGGGTGATTGAATCGACGGTTTAGGGATTGACACGTTGAGTTCTGTGAGGTTTTAATCATCAATTCAAACATGCGGGGATAGTGGGCCAATGACGCCCTCCATCCACTCGATTGGTGGGTTAATAGTTTATTGCAGTTATCTTAATTACTTCAAATGAAACTAAACTATCAAACTAATTAAACTATAAAAGCTTGGGATGCTTATGGTGATTTACTATTCATGCAAACATTAATCAAGTTAATATATCTGTTTAATATACATAATAATAACTCTCTATCATAATGTAGTTAATTAGCACATGGAATTGAGGCAAAAGATTATGAGTTTATGTGCCGAGATATACAATATTTTTATTTAGGGTAAGTTAGTTAACTCTATTTTTGTATTTAATAACAATAGTGAATGATTTTCTAAAACCTAAATATTATTTTATGTTTAAAAACATTATGATTTTTATAGTGTGAAATACAAACCAATCTAATCTATACGCACTGCATTCTAATATAATTCAAATTGATTTTTAATATGATACAAATTTATTGTCAATATGTTTTGTAATATTATAAAATTTGTTATCTAAAGAATGGAAAAACAATATATGTGTCCGATGCAATTGATTAAAAATATATTAAATGGTAAATTAATTTTTCTTTGCAAATGTTAATTAACAAAACGTCATAACAGTAAGTAAAAAGAAACATATAACAATACACAATCCCATATCTCTCTGTTTTCTTTTTTAATAGAATGGATGGCATATTATTTATCTAAATAGGAGATTTGTTGTCTCCCATTATTGTTTTCAATCACCTTCGATGATGAACAGTGCAAGGTTCAAGTTTTGATCCCTTAATTTTATAACACTAAAATACCTAGAAATTACTAAGAAAATAAAAATACAACTAAATAAAAGGTATTTATGTGCTCTAATCTACCTTTTGATGCATAAATACCATCTACATTAAACTCTCATTCTAAAAAACAATTAATTATAACAAAGAATATCCTTTTTATAGTCAAAATATGATCTGTCAAATATTCTCTCTCTCATTTCTATTTTTCGATGACTTTCTCGCATTTATAAAAGTCTAAGGATTGAAATGCAATAAAAATAAAGTTTAGAATTAAAATATAAATAACTAAACGAACAAGGACTAAAAACACAAAAATAAAAACTTGGATGTCCAAATTGAAGTTTATCATGCTATTTAAAGAATACTATTTTTTATCTAAATTCTAGCCCTTCATCTTTCAATCTTTTAGCAATATTCTAAAACCTTATCCTCTAAAACCAATTTTTATTTCACCATCAAAATAATAACAAATTTGTATCGTAATTTAGTTAATTGACGCAAGGAATTGAAGCAAGAGGTTATGAGTTCGAGCGCTACGACATGCAATATTTTCATTTAGAATGACATGTGGCCTGCCCCCTAATAAAAAATTAAAGCAAGGTTAGGCGCGCGGGTTAATATATTTGTTATTGTTGGGCTAGATGCTAGGTCTGATTTTTTTTTTTTTTGCACTCCATGAAAAAATCACCATAATCACTTGCACTTCAAAGTTGACATAGCTCTTAAATATTATTCTAAATTCTTATTCTTATTTTGATATTTTGTAAAATTAGTATGTATATGATATGAAAATAATAATACTAATAATAAATTATTCATGAAAATTTGATGCATATTGTTTTTTTAAAAAAGACCTTTTATATAGATTTTGAACATTTTATCACATTTAATATTTTTTTATCTTTAAATCACATATAAAATATGAAGATATTATTTTTATATTTTTGTTAACTTGCTTTAATGATTATAAATATTTTTTTAACTAAAACAACGATTCCAATTAAAAACTTTATATTTGCTAAGATAAACAAGAAATACGTTAATAAAAAAATATCTTGATAGAAAACAAATATAGAATAATTGTATTTTTGCATTTAATAACAATGCTATATAATTTCTTGAGATCTATATTTTTTTATGTTTTAAAAAATTATGGTCCCCCTAACATAGTACAAGCATACAAACTAGTCCAATCTATTCGCACTACACTCTAATAGAATTCAAGTTAATTTTTAAAATAATAAAAAACAGTCTTTATATTATCAATATGTTTTATAGTATTATAAAACTTGTTAGCTAAAAAATGGAAAAATAATATGTGTCCGATACAATTAATTAAAAAAAGTATTAAATGGTAAATTAAAAAATGAAAATGTTAATTAAAAACTAAATCATAAAGTTGATATTCATAGCGATAAGTAAAAAAAATAAAAAAATACAAATATTTTACATCAATTATCTTTTTTATTTTATATATTTTCTTGTATTTATCATCAATATTTAGTTTGATTGTTAAGTATATATGATTCTCAAAATTATAAACGCATAGTAAAAACACAAGTAATTTATTTAAAATTTCTTAAGAAAACAAATTAAAAGATGAATTATAGTAATTTGTTTTTGGTATTATGAAATTGTAAAAACCCTTTATAGAAGACCAATTACTGAAAAAATAATAATTAAACAAAACAATTTCAAGGAAACAATGGAGAAGATATTAGTTAAAAAACAAGATCAAAGATCAAATCAAGTAAAACAAAGTTAGGCATTGTTGTTCCGAAACGCACCTAGCCTAAGAGAGAGGAAAAGAAGAAGAAGAATGTTGTTGCATTTGCTTGGTTTTGCTACTTATTATTTTATATTGTCTACCCGGATCTCTCAATTTTATTTTATTTTTTTTCTGTTTATCTAGATAAGAGACTTGTTGTCTACCATTACTGATTTTAATCATTTTGATAATAAAAAACGCAAAGTTCAAGTTTTGAGCCCCTTAATTTTTTACAATAAAACATCTTAAAATCATTTAAAAAATAAAAATTAAACTACATAAATATTATTTATGTGCTTGAATTTACTTTTTAATACATGACAAATATGAGTTTGAAACTTTGTGGGCACGATATTTTCCTAAATGACAAATTAATGGCTTATCTCTTATCAACTCGTCTAAGTCTTTTTAATAGGCCCAACCTCGCTCATGCAAGAATGGGCTTTTTTTTTATTACTATTATTATTTTTAATTGATTTTTTGATTTTTTTTTCTTGATTGATTGTGAATTAATTTTTATATTTTTTTATTAAATTACAAAATAAAATAATTAGTTCAACCCATCAGAATCTATAACCCAGTTGTAGGTTTCTTCGACCTCTTTTTTAATCTTTTGTATTTTTTCTCACAATCCCATCATTTAATGTTATGTTTTTTTAATTAATTTTATTATTTAGTATTGAATTGATAGTGAATCAATTTTTATATTTTTTATTTAAAATTATAGAATAAAAATTTAGTTCAATCCAATAAAGTTTATAACCCGGTTTGCTAGTTTTGCGGTTGACTAGAGTGAATATAGTCCTTTTTGGTTCTTCGGGGTCTAACTAATAAATAAGGTCATGTTGGAACAATTTTTATATGATTTAATTTAAAATTTAATATAAAAAATGGCTTGAGATTTTTTAAGTTTGAACTATTATATCGATTTTAATTACAATCCCATAATCTTTTTAATGCTTCAAATATTATCTTTTTACATCAAAATATTTTTGAGCACAACCTCTAACAAAAGCGCATTAGATAAACTAAGAGCCTGTTTGGTATTGTGGTAGCGGTTGCGGTTGTAGTTTGAAAAAAGTTATTTTATAAAAAATATTTTTAATTTAGGTAGGTTTGGAAAAATATATGTTTTGTTAAAACTGTGGTTGAAATTGAGGTTGAACAAAAAGTAATTTAATATGTTTGGTTAAAAAATGCTTTTCAAATTAAGGTTATAAAATAATTTAAAAAGACATATATTAATATTGATGGTTTTTAATTGAAATATTAACGATTTAAATACTTTTATTACATCATTAAATAAACAATATTTTATATAAAGTATTTTTATTGTCAGATTAAACTATGTTCAATTTCATACATCATGTATGAAATCTATTCAACAAGGACTATAATTTTCATGGTTATAAGGTAAAATATCATCAGGAATAAAATTGGGATTGCGATCAAATTCTGCAAATGTTACGACATCATACGATCTCCTTCAAATATAATTATGTAGTGTCATTGAACCATGTTAAACATTAGTTTTTCAAATAAAACACAATATTGAGAAAAGTTTTCAAATTTTATTTATTTTTCTGGGTCACATCCGGTTCAATGCATTTAGGTTTGGGCCGGACCCGGTCCGGCCTATTAATAATGGAGCTGATCTCCACTATTCACGTAGCTGAACAGTGGAGACATGGAGAAGTGCAAAACAAGAAAAGGAAGAAGGAGAAGGGGAAGAAGGAGGGGAAGGGGAGGCGGCCCTGGGCGGTGGTGAGGGAGCTGCGCTCCACTGTTCTTCAACGTGAACAGTGGAGTCTCCATTGTTCACGTTGCAGAACAGTGGAGACATGGTGCAAAGAAGAAGAAGAAGAAGAAGAAGGCAAGAGAAGAAAAAGGGGAAGGGGCGGCAGCCCTGGGCGGTGGTGAGGGAGCTGCACTCCACTGTTCTTCAACGTGAACAGTAGAGTCTCCACTGTTCACGTTGCAGAAAAGTGGAGACATGGTGCAGAGAAGAAGAAGGAGAAAAAGGCGAAGGAGAAGGAGAAGAAGAAAGGGAAGGGGCGGCAGCCCTGAGGGAGCTGCACTCCACTGTTCACGTTGCAGAACAGTGGAGACATGGTGCAGAAGAAGAAGAAGAAGAAGAAGGAGAAGGAGAAGGAAAAGGAGAAGGAGAATGAGAATGAGAAGGGTTGGTTATCCCTCTGCTGCAAGGCGCGCCATTGTTACTGTGTTGTAACACAGTTGCAACAAAAGCAACCCCAAGCTGCTTCGAAGAAGGAGAAAGAGAAGGGGAAGGGCTGGTTATCCCTCTGCTGCAAGGAGTGCCATTGTTTACTGTGTTGCAACACAGTTGCAACAAAAGCAGCTCCAAGCTGCTTCGATCGTCCCTGCGTTGCAAACGCAATAAAAGGCGGGGTCCATGAACAGTAAATCCTGTTTTTTCTGTAACCAAACATGCAGGAGCTGCATTTCAAGCGAAACGCAGCCGCAGCAGCGTAAATAAACGTTACCTAAATGTTTTGACGTGTACCGTGCTGGGTGAAGCATATTTTAACCGAATTTGTATTTAGCCGCTAGTCAAGCTTCGAGACACAAACCTTTTTGTTAGCATGTTGACCATAAGTCAGAGATAAAAATAAAAATCTGCCAGTCCTATAATAAAATAAAATAAAAAAATAAAAAAATTCTTATTTCATTACATGCCAAGTAAATCCCTCGTAATCAATATCTTCTCAAATCTTCCTCTTCAAACAGGCAATGCTTTTTTTTACAAAAAGAAAAAAAGGGGCGGGGAGGAGGTGAACAACAGGAAATAGTCCCAAACAAGTATTTTCCCGTGCCAGTTACCCTATATAAATTCTAAGGACATGTAGTGACCTAGACATGTGGCTGATTTGGTTCCTCCTTGCGGCTCCTCACGCGTGCAATTAGCCTGGTCACCATGTCAAGTAACTTATTAGTTATCTGGCTTAAAATGGTGTACAGCTCTTGCCTTGATTCATATGCGACTCCCATAAATATACAGGCCCAGACGACGGAAATGATGCACCCCAGAACTGGAGCAAGAATTGCTAGAAGCAATATTGCAGCAAGGGCACCGGCAAAGAGTCGGAGCTTGCCAACCAGTGTGTAGTAAGCTGATTCTCGAGCTCGGAGCATCACTTCGGCCACCGATGCCGTTGCATATATGAACAGAGTAACGAGGAAAACTGGCATAACAACGTCGTGACTGTCAAGTGGGTTTGATTGGCTATTCATTTGGATTTGAATGTTTAGCGTCCCAATCAAGAGGGCAAATACTCCATGCTGTATAAGAATGCTGCCATCACCACAAAAATCAAAATCGCTAAGTACGCAAAAATTAAGGACAATTTAAGAGGCTAATCCCTTGAGTGAAGCTTCAACACTGAAAAAAGAAAATATTGAAGTGAAGGAAGCATTAATCCAAGAAAGAGAAAGTGATGGGCTTAAGAAAAAAAAAGGAAAGGAAACAAAGCCAGGAAATTTATTTTAGACTAACCTTTCTTTTTCGAAAGCAGGATTTTCCCTGAGGTGCTCGGCCATTCTGCTCTGTTTTGTTTCTTTACACAGATACTGAAGCTCGAATGGGTTTAAAGTTTTTAGCGGGGAGGGCATTTTATATACGTTGAGGACAGGGAGGTTCTGGCTGGCCTTTTCGGTACTGGTGGGACTTTGTGTGGGGCCTTTCATGGAAAGCTTGGATAACCAATAAAATGTCCCCAAGTCAAAATACGTCTTCAAAAAACGTCTCCTTTCATCAAAATATTAGCAGGTCCATCAAAGTCTTCTAACACAGAATTACAAGAACAATAAGAAAGTTCGTCTTTACACAGAATTATATATAGATTAATTAAATAATACAAGTTTAAAGTACCCATCAAGAAACTAGTGTGCGTGATTAAAGACAGTTAATAGATTTATGCTAATAGTACGATTATAGATGTTTTCGAAAAACCTATTAATAATAATTTACTATTCTTAATCAATCATAGTATTTTTTTTTAATTTATTGTAAATATTTAAAAATATCAACATGCAAAACAGCGCTTATTTGATATTTTTAACAAATAATATTTTTTATATATTTTTTAACACAGATAAAAAATAAATAAAATTTAATAAATAAACGCGTACAATCTTTAATGGATATGCTGAAGAAGGATTTTTGTTTTTAAGCAACACAAAAGGATGAAAATGATTGCATATGACTGGAGTCTTCTAGAATGGCAGTATAAGCGGAAGAGGTTTTTTTCTCTTTGAAACAATTAAGAAAGCAAACGGGCGAGACGTCTCGAGCTAAACGTCCTCCATCCCAATTAGCATCATCCCACTCCAAGACCAAGACGAAAAGGTGGAAAAACAAACCAAGACGATAGAAGATTTGGTAAGTACTAGTTAGCATCATTCCACTCCATCCCAAAAATACATTTAAAATTTTGTTATTTATCTTTTTTTAAATGATTTGGCCTGCCGGGTCGATCCAGGACCTGTCTAGCCGGAAGCTAGAACCGGGCCAGGTTTGTAAAAAAATAGGAAAAGTTCAAAACCCAACTAACCCGGCTAACCTGACAGGTTGACCCAGTGAGCCGATAAAAAACAAGATTGTAGTCCATTGATTTTTTTTAAAACAGCATCGTTTTGATTTATAAAAAAAATCAGAATTGATCTCAGTGACCCGGTCAAACCGGGGACCCGGGCCTTAGCTTTTTCTTTTGTCATAAATGTAGTGTTTGTTATTGTCCAGCAATTATTTTTTAAAATATTTTTTATTTAAAAATATAACAAAATAATATTTTTTAAAAAATTTAGTTTTAAAATCAATATATAAAAATAATTTTAAATATAAAAATAATTATTTAAATTTTAAAAAATAAACTCACCAAGCAATTGGCCGCTTTTCGAAATGCTACCAATATTAGCTGAGAGTATTTCATGGTTTTTGTTTTTTTACATAATAAACTTACAGAATCAACTTACCGTACCGAGTGACATAGCTCATGACATAACCCTGTCTGAATAAAATCAGTGAAGTAAGTTTTATCTCTTTAATTTGTTTGCTTAAAAATCAACACTCTGCTGTGCTTCCTCGCCACGAGTCGATCCTAGGAGAAGAACCACGATCTCGTTTC
>Ga0325411_1009667_pt1 | contig 10257 bp, 5 predicted proteins | sample PopdelMetagenome_13_FD_206181 | JGI IMG/M metagenome (GOLD analysis project Ga0325411, IMG submission 206181) | Populus deltoides microbial communities from Bellville, Georgia, United States - Xylem-PdIQD-R4 | ecosystem: Host-associated > Plants > Phyllosphere > Stem > Wood/Secondary xylem...
TGTTTTATCATTTCCTCGATTTTTTTCAATTTTATCCCTAATCATTTTATTGCATTTATTTTCTAATCTAATTTTTCTAGTGTTTGCCTTTCTACAAGGTAATCTCGATCTCATGATCTAGGTCCAATTTATGTTGGTTTTTTTTGTTGTTTCATTAAAAATTAATTTTTTTTCAAATTCATCATTTGACATCTTGGTTATTAGGCCGCGAACTTCATTAGTTGTTCCACTTTCTTTTTTTGTTACGTTATCACATTATCACAATGTCATTTTTTTATCTTAGATCCTTTGTGTAATTCTTTTTTTTTTCGATCTCATCCTTCAGCATTTGATTTGTTAGGAATTGGGCATTATTTCACCATGTATAGTGTTTTTGATCTAATGACTTTGGTCATAGGTTTAAAAAATTAACGTGGTCGACTTTCTTTTTGGCATATTTTTTTTATTTCATTGTTCAACTTTGGTTTTTTTTAAAAAAAAATGTGCTTTGTGGTTTTCTTTAATTTATGTTTTATTTGGTTATCTTAATTTTATAACCTAGGCTATGAGTTTTGTGAGTTGGTTAGCCTCTTATTACCCAGGTTACATGTTTGTCATGTTACCTTAGGTTAATTTGAGCCAATTTTTTGTCTCTTTTTTTATAAAATCCCATACTTCCGAAGGTTTTTTTCCAAATTATTGTGATTTAAAAAAAAAACAATATGCATGTTTACTATCGTTGAATTTTTTTTATTGTCTAATTAAAATAAAACCAACTTATTAAACTTTATCAGAATTATAAGCTGAGTTGTTTTTTATATATATAAAACTAAAACATGCTTGTGGCGCCTACACTATCATAGCCTTTTTTTAGACCAAGAAAAATGAAAATGATTGTGATCTTGATGTTTTCTAGGAAAAAAATCAAATAATAAATTAAAAGGATCGTGCACATATCTAACTAAATAAATCATTAACTTGCGTCTCGTTACAGGTCATGATTTCTTTTATTATAAAAATTAGAGCGCATGATTTTTTAATGTCTTTTTAAAAAAATTCATAAATCGAGAATAGCGCTCACACTAATGAAATGATGAAAAAGAAAAAGAAAAAGAAAATCATCCGGTAAAAATAAAATATAAATAAGCTTGATATCCAAAGCCAAAATTGTCTAATGCAAATGTATTTTTCTTTCTCACAAAGCTTATCTTTTACCACAAAATAAATTTTTTTTATCCCTGAAAAAAAAGTTAATTTATATAAAGCACAAAAACAAATCATGGAAGATGAAATTATGCCTCGCAATCACGTTTTAAATATAACAAAGTTAAAATCCTATGTCCACATCATATCGATTAAATGTGTCATCATTTTAATATGTCATCCAATATGTTTTGCTTTTAGTATTTAAAAAGTGTTTTTGTCCGGTATGCATCAAATTTTAGACAAATAGTAATTAAAAGAATTAGGACTAAATTCGACATAAAAATTAACTGAAATTAAACGTTTAGGGAAAAATTAAATGTTTAGGTATGTAATTGAAAAAAATAAAAAAATGATTCAAAAATAGTAATTAAAAGAATTAAGATCAAATTTAATATAAAAATTAAATAAAAACAAATGCATAGGGATAGAATTGGAAAAAAAACAAATCAATCAAGAAAATGATTCAAAACAAAACAAACAGCAATTAAAGAATGAGGACTAAATTTGATAAAAAAAATTAAAAAAATCAAATGACTAGGGATGTAATCGAAAAAAAATCCATTTAGAAATAATCAATATAATTAAAACAATTGCAATTATGAAAAGAGAGACTAAATCAAAAGAAAAAAGAAATTGAAGGAATTGTATAATTTTGTACATGACTAACATGTAATCCGAAGAAAAAAGAGAGGAAAAGAAATGGGAAAAAAAAAAAAGCAAATTAACTTCAAATCAGACCGAACCACCATGCACGCGTCACCTTCAGAGGAAGAGGACACCGAGACGAATCCAATGATACGGTGGAAGCATGATTAAAACCATCGTAGTCAACTTCACGCATCAACAGTTTTTTCTCTTTTTTTTATTATTTGTACAAAAACAAAAATGCCCTTAGAAATAAACATTAATAATAATAAAAAACATTATTATGAAATTGCAACCAAACCCTTGAAGTTAACGCAAAGAAATTTAAATGTTAAGGGTAATGGAGTAATTAAACTATTCATTGTAAAATGAAATTAATATAAGTCTCTTGGACACAGGTTCTGATTTTCAACTTTTAAGTTGATACGGTAATTATACTGTTATAAAAAAAATAAAAAGAAATTGGTGCCTCCCAATAAATAAAGAAGGATAAATTGACCTCGTGTAAAGACCACTTTACCCTTCAACACAACTTATCTTATTTTTCAGCCAATAAAAAAAGAGTAATTCTATTATTATATATAATCCATAGTAATCAACGTATCTACATTAGTTTTCTCACGGGGTTTAGGCTCTTGATTTAATGCACGAGGATCATCCTATTTTACATTCACTTTATGATAACTGTATAAAAAATGCCATTAGTTCTGAAATTAGGTGAAAGCATCCTTGGATCAACAGCTCCTCCAGAATTGCAAGAAAATGTAGCATAAAAAAGCAAAAAAACAGTTCCTCTAAAAGGACTTTCCCTCTCAATAAACAGTTAGATGACACGTTGTGTAACTTAATTAGCCTCTCAATTTTGATTGTATTTATTATTGTGGTAACTTTTTTTAAAAAAAAGTTTAAAATTTTTTTTAATTATGATTTATTTCACTAAAATATATTTTCTGTTAAAACTATAATTGAAATTATTGTTTAGTAAAAATATTTCATGTTTTTTTTTTTAATTATAATTAAAATTGATATTGATACTAAAACGATAAAAAAGGATAGGATGTATGTTAATTTTTTGTTTTTCAAATATATTGATTTGCATTTAATTATTAATACATTGTAAGAATACTTATGCAAATTAGAACGCTGATTTTTTTATTATTTCATGAAATTAACTGAACATAATTCATACGCATTACATATTTTACTGTAATTAATGTACTTGTTATTTATTATTAGAGTATAAAAACAAGAGCAATTAAATTTATTTATATATTTCTTTTTACTTCATCATTCAATAAATATGAAAATAATCGATATAATTTTTTTAAAAAACCAATGATTATGAAAGAGTAAATCCGTGTCTTTCTTGTTCACGGATCAAAAACATCAAGTTTTGTGATCTCCATCTCATCAAAAAAATTCATTCGAACTCGCAAGAAAAGGGAGGGTCTTAGTTTGCTCGTCATCCGTAGACAAAGGCATAGATGACGTGTTAAAAGTATAGTTTTTCATGAGCATGCAAACGCTCATTAGTGAATTAAGGATATATACTGGACAAAATGAGGGGGGGAGGGTTGTAAATTTCATCAATGGAAAATTTTTATTTATGCTCCAATGAACTCTGTAATATATTACAAAACCTCCAGTGAACTCGATGGTCAGCTTTTGATAATGGCAAGCCAAAAATACAGAGAAATCCAACAGGAATGCTGGTGGGCGACTAACAATTTTTCAACGAAAACATTAGGAAAGCAGCAGCAGCAGCAGCAGCAGCAGCAAAATTTTAAGTTAAAATTCGCAACCCAAAAGAAAAAATGATGATCATAGCATTGTTCAACACTTGGGAAGATCAGATGGTGGAGGAGGGAGCTTCTGACTGGGAAGTGTTCCATCCAAGACAATCCATGCCATCCTTAACCCCCAGCTTAAATGGACATCGAAGTGGCAGTGCATAAACCATACTCCTGCGTCACAACACATTAATAATGTTGATATGATTAAGAAAACATTAGTGGAATAAATGAAAACTCTCAAAATATATAACAGAATAAAAAGGGAAATGGTTTGCTTTAATTTATTAATTATTATTGTTATCATTGTTATTATTAAGAAATAGTGCTACGAACCTGGATTGTCTGCATGAAAACGAATTGCCACCCAGCCACCAGAAGGCACACCAACAGTGTTCCTTTCAACAGGATCAACAAGGCTAAAGTTCTTGGGGTCATTATTTGGATCAAAATTCCCAAACCCTTCTCCAACAACATAGAAATTGAAGCCATGGAGATGGAGAGGGTGGCTCTCAGCACCCAAAATGCTAGTGCCCTGCATCACTACCTCCACGCTTGTGTTAAATGGTAGCACTACAAGCTTGGTACCATTGGTCACAAAAGTATTATTTGGTGGGGTCCCTGTGTAGTTGAATGGATGGAGAGGAGAGCTTGGAAAATCAGAGGTGTAAACCCCATTTGATTTTTTGAAAAAATAGGATTGAAGGAATGCTGTTGAAGGGAGAGCCATGGAGATGTTGTTAACAGAAGCTGAAAATTTTGTGCCATTAGGCCCTTGACATGTCTGATTTTTTGGGCACGGGCTGTTTCCCAGACCAACCGTGAAAAAAAATTTCTTGTCCACTGTTCGAGGGACATTAACCGGGAATTGAGAGTTAGCCAAACTGCGAAGTTTTCTTGTGAAATTCGCAACGGCATTTGTAGCATTAATCGGAGGAAGGGTTGGTTTAAAAGTTGTCGAGTTTGAAGAAGTTTCATACTCGAGTATCCCTGCAATAGTTGTGTTGTCAAATGTGCCTTGGCCAGTAAAATATGGTCTTGCTAACATGTAGAATGATGCATTGGGGGCAATGGGTTTGGTCTTCAGAAGAACATTTGTGGTCTGTCCTGGTGTGATAACCAGAAGGTTGGTCTCAAAAGGCTTCACATAAGTTGCATCCACTTCAACAACGGTGAAGGTGTGGTTTGCAATGCTGAAAAAGAGCTCATCATTGAGTGCAGCATTGATCAATCGGAGAAGATATGTATTTCCCGGCTTCACCTTTAGCTTGTATGTATCTGCAAGTTATAAACATATGATACAAAAATAAATGTCCAGGCGTGTGTGTGTGTGTAATAAGCTTTCAAGTATCAATTGGGTGACCAAAAGAGCTATGATCACTTACTATTTGTTGAGCAATTATATAGTGGACCTGGAAGTCCATTAAAGGTGTAGGCTTCAGAGACATTTGGCCCCCCTCCTGTCTGTAAAGCCTGTCTAATCACTGCCTCAGGATCAGCGTTGAACCACTCTCCTGTGGTTTATTCAATCAAATGCTTTATTAATTAGCTTGTTTGACTTCGAAGAAGATAACAGTCGGTGAGTAAAATAACTGAATTATTTAGAATATTTGTAAAAATCAATCTAAGATTAATCAAAAAAAGATCAACTTTAGAAATTAAATCAGAATATTTGGTTAGAAAATTTTAAAAAAAAAAGGTAAATAATTACCCAACATGATAGTCACTTCCTTGTGCGGTTTGGCAAATGGGTAAGAAACGTTGCGCTTAGGGAAGATGATAAGAGGTCCATAGACAGAAGCTCTAAGCCATGAGAGGTGAGCATGCCAGAAGAGAGTTCCTCTTTGTCCTGTAACAGTGAAGTTGTACACATAAGTCTGGTTTGTTTGAATAGGGCATTGTGTGATGTATGCTGGCCCATCTGCCCATCCACTTTGAAGTTGACGAATTCCATGCCTGTTCAATTCAATTCATTTCATCACCAAAAGTACACGTTAATATTTACCATCAACACGAATCATATAGATATAGTTTAACTACATGTCATTGTTAATCAATCCATGAATAACAGTGCCATACAACAGAAAACTTGATCACTTTCTTACCAATGGATGCTAATGTTATTTGGAACATGATTGACCACCTTCACCACTAAACGGTCACCTTCTCTGGCAACTACGCGAGGCCCCGGGAACTTCCCATTAACAGTCACCATGCTCTTAGTGTGGCACAACCGGGTGACATTTGTCAGTTTTATCTGAAAGAAAATTACAAGTAACAAATGTTACTTACATATGAACATGATGATAAGCTAGCTAGCCAGACAAAAGCATATAATTAAATGCTTAGCTGGGTGTTAGCATGCGCAAAGTGTGTGTGTGTGTAGACACGTACGTTGAACTTGTAGTGCCGCGTGATGCCTGCATGCTTTGCACCGGCAACCTCAGGAAAGGCCCAGAGGCAGCTCATAGCAAAGAGTAGAATTGTCAGAAGAATTCCTGGTGATGCAGGGACTGGAGCACCCATGCTTTGCGTACCAAAAGTGAAGTTAAATTTGCTGCTATTGGTAGAAAGATGGATGGAGATAGGAGCGAGGTACTATTGGTGAAACTCAAAACTTTGCTTCTCTTACTGGAATTATATGATCATTAGACCCAGAGGAGGGTGTTTATATAGGCCAATAGCTTATAGTAATTAGAGTAGTAGTGTCTGGTTGATTAGGTAACCAGATGTCTCGGATAAGACAAAAGAGAGAGAGAGGGAGGGAGTTACCTACTGTCGGTTCATGTTTGATTTGGAGTGTAATCAAAGTCAAATAATTAGTTAATTTAACCTGTGCTTTAGCTTTAGTTTGAATAATATGGTGGACGATAGCCTCAACTTGTTAATTACATAAATATTTACCATTATTGGTTAATCGAAAGAAATGTCAGCATGGCATTAATTTTCCTCCTTCGTAAGTAACCCTTTTTTATTGAAAATTCTTCTCGTAAAAAGTTTTCCTCAAAAACTTATAAACAAGTCGCATGCTTGTAAATGAAATTTGACTTATTATGCCCACGTTAAGTGATGAAATGTATCTTCCACCAAAAAAGCTCGAGAACATGAGGGATAGGAAAGATCATAGTCATTCCGAAACCTATGTTCAGCGAGGATATATATATTGGGGGCTACGTAACTGTAAATAAAAATGAAACCTCTATCATATTCAGCTACAGAATTCAAAGATCAAACCGTTGGTGTGGATGACCATGGCAATCAAAGAGATCCCGTTTGCCGATGACCAGGTTGTTTTTTAGTCAATTTAACGTTTCATGCTAATTTATCATATTCATGAGACTTACTCACTGGGACTGTGGGACATGTACAGTGGTTGGTGATAACCTATGTGTCAACCACACTCACGCACTTGAAAAATCACAAAGCCAAGGAAGAGAAGGACATCTGAGCCACCTTTCTTCCAAGCAACAAAAGAATGATCGATATAGAGATTCAGTTTGTTTAATATTTATAGTCACTTCTTTCTGTAAAGAGCAAAGTAATCTCTTGATCTTAAACATGAAGGTACAATTATATCGAATCAGAAGTAACTGATATATATTATGTAGGAGTTGACAGTCGAGGTGTGTGAAAGATTTTACTTGTGTATCAGTTCACAACATATATAATGAATTCGAGTTTGTATGTAGGTGCACCAACTACGCTAGCTCCTTTTAGGATAACCCTATATATCTCCAGATTTGTATATCTATAAGCAAGACATTATTTAGTTATGTGTCCAAGCTTGTTAGTCATTTTTTATTCAGTAAATTAATCAAAAGATAGAAAGTTCATCAGATCAGTAACGTTTTATGCTCTTGGCGCATATATATGCATGGAGAATTGAGGCGTCCATTTTATGCGAATCACATGACATATATAGCCCTGACCATTATAATGTATCAACCAAAAACACTAATGTATGCTTAAAATCTTAGTGAATTTTAAGTTCTGCAGTGGAAAAATCATATACAGGAATTTCCTGAAGTAATTAGAATATTGTTGTGTTTAATTAACGTTGTGACTACAAACAAAGGAAAGACGAACTCCCAGTCTGCAGCCACATATATATTTTTTTCATATGTCTACATGGACATTAAGCAGAATTATTTTAATCAATCCCAAATCATAACAACTGCAATAACTCCCACCCCAAGGAACACAGCAACAAACTTGAAGAATGGAGTGTCGAAGTACAATTTAGCTTGTGGATGGAATCCTTTAGCTATGAGATGGTTGATGGCAACATAGATAAAAACTCCACATGCAAGCCCCATAGAGATACCAAAGATCCAATCAGCTTCTTGGCCCTGAGCAGTGGCATCGATGGCAATGCCTATCCCTACTCCAAGGGGGCTGGAAATAGCAAAAGCAAAAGAATATGCTGCTGTTAATAGAAATGGCCTCTTTGGGAGCATCCTAAGCAGAGCGATTCCCATTCCAATGGCTGCAAAGATTTTGTGCAATGATATAGTCCAAAGATTCTTCCAAGCCTCTCCCTTAGTCCCTAAAACAAAAATTAAACACACGACACTGAGGTGTCAACATTAAACAAGAAAACTCCCACGCTAAATTTTGCAACTCGACCCTAGCTGCTCAAGCTAACAAGTACCATTACCAAGATTCATATGTTCTTGTCAAATTATGCGTTATCAGCTATCACTAAATATAAAAGGCACCTCTGTGTGTGTGTACTGAGTAATACTCATCCATTGCACATGAGTGTATTGGAGCTAATTAACAATGACGCAATATATGCATGGATCATTGATAACCCTTTCATATATATAGTTTCAGTTATGAATTGATGAAGGCAACTGCCTGTGCTTGCTAACATATTTAGCTCTTATAATAATTACTTATGACTGTATGAGCTCAACTACAAGAAGAAATTATTAGAAGGTGTTAAGCATCGCATACATAAATATAAAAAAGATCACAACAAACAACCAGAAAAGAAATAACAATATAACATATATAGTGATTTTACGTGATTCGGCTATGTGTTTAGATCTACAAGTAAAGAGAAGAAATTTTACTATAGTCACAAAATCTCACAATTTGACACGCTAGAAAATAAACCTAAGAACATATTTGCAGGAATATGTTTTAATCCTAATGGGAAAACAAAAATAGTCACAAAGATTTCCATTCCTAGCTAGGTCAAACCAATCATAACCTTAAAAGAACTCATTGTCAAATTAATCCATATTAGAATTAACCACATCATAGCAAAAGGAGATGGGATTCAGATTGATAAACTATCATAGAAGTTACCAAAACTAATATTAACAATGAAATCAAGCTACCAGGTCCAGATTGATTAATTAATAACTTTCCTGTCAGCAAGCTTTGCTAAATATGGAAGTTGCCAAAAGATATATAACTACAGTTAATGAACCAGTGGAAGTTCATTAGCATATCCCTTTGACAGTTGTTATAGCAGTCGAGGGGACCCCAAAATCTCTAATTTTGTAGAAAGTGACTTGACTAATTATCCAGTAACCAAACCCAGATGATACCTTCATGCATCTCATGCGGTTTCATTGCAATGAAAGAAACTAACCAGTTAAGAAAAGCAGCATGGATGAAGAAACATGTGTTCGGGCAAACTATGAACTGAAAAATCAACTTAAAGAGGTTTAATTACCTGCAACTCCAACGGCTATTCCCTCAAAAACTGAATGAAAACACAAGGCAAGGATGAGTAGTATGGTGTCCCCAAGAGACGTGGTCTTCAAGAAAATGGGATCGGCATTCATGGCCACATCTTTATCATCCTCTTGAGCTACCCCTCCTTCATCCACTTGCACTCTAGCTTCTCTTTCAGCACCTGACCTTGTTACGAACATCACTATGCAATCACCAAGCATGGTTAAAAGATAGCCAGCAGAGGCTAGCATGAACGAGAAAGGGTATGTCTTGGTAGTGAGATTGCTAAGAGTATCAGCCGAATCGCTCAAGAAATGCATGAGAGAGGTCCCTAGAAAAACCCCGCCGGCAAATTGTGTGCCCAAGAGAAGGAAATTCTCGTTCCATCGATAGAAGTAGGGAGAGATACCACTTGCGAATGTGGTAACTAGCAGTATGATCAAACACCATACTTTCACCAGAATCAAGCTTTTCGAATGCAAATGTACGTTACCCTCGCTGCTGTCGTTTCCATCATGACCTCCGTGGCTACTGATTAAAGAGAATTGCAGGATCAATATCAGAGAGATCAACAAAGAGGTTGACTTGGGAGTTTTCAAACAAGGCATGAAATATTTAGCCATGAATTAATTGAGTGGATGTATCATCAACTTTCTTGATCTGATTTTGCATGATTACTTTCATTTCCCCCCCTATATATATCATATATTACACGACTTTTTTTCATTTTTAAGCGAAAAATATTACTTCATCCAAAAAAAAAAGTGAAAAAAATATCACATATATATATAATGTTATCTGTATACAATGAGATCGAATCAAACGGAATAATTAAATACAAGCAGGCGGATGATCTCATGCATCTGCTCCATCCATTTGTAGTACAGCTTTATCTGCTGTACTACACACCAAATAAATCAAAGGACTTCCAATCTCGAATATATAT
>Ga0325411_1009668_pt1 | contig 10257 bp, 5 predicted proteins | sample PopdelMetagenome_13_FD_206181 | JGI IMG/M metagenome (GOLD analysis project Ga0325411, IMG submission 206181) | Populus deltoides microbial communities from Bellville, Georgia, United States - Xylem-PdIQD-R4 | ecosystem: Host-associated > Plants > Phyllosphere > Stem > Wood/Secondary xylem...
TAAGACCCCCAGAGTTATCTTTCTCTCTATATGGTATTAGCTGAGGAATCCCTAGCAGTTTGGCAAGCTCATCCATGGTGTCGTCAATTCTCTGGCGGAAGTACACTTTGTAGGCATCTTCGGGGAATTCAGTCAACACACTATACTCTTCAATGGTAGGTGTCATGTCGACATTTTGGAAAGTAAAACGACGGTAATCAGGATCCCAAAAATGTATCATGGCTTTTATAGCTGATGGCAAAACTGGCACCTTCAAAAGGTGCAAAATCCTCCCATACTTCATAGCAAATTCTGCTTCATCTATCTGATACTTAGTGAGTGAAAACAATCTGCTAGTGTCGTTTATTATGCACCTGACATCTTTGAGTAGCGGTGTCCCACTGGTATTTGGTCTAGGGCAGTCTCCCTCGGTCATTTGCAAGGATTCAGATTCGAGTCCATACTCAACAGTGGTTACCTCCCGAATAATGGTCATTATGTCACCCGAAAGTCCTGTAATGAAAATGCTTAAATGTTATGCTTATCTTAGTGAAATTATACAGGGACCCACCTAAAAAATATGTTCTAACCATTAAATGAATCTGGGTAGTTTGACTATCTAGTCTCAAAGGTCTTTCGCATGCTCAGTGATCGCCCTCGAAAGGTTGATATGAGGTTTACAAGCAGCGTGAAGATAGAGGCCCTGAGTAAAATCAGTTTGGCATATCAACCACCATCGAGCAAACAAATCATGCGAGAGTTGGATAGTTTCGCGAGCCTTACCCAGGCTAAAGCCATTGGGGTGCCGTTACTCCTCCACTTATCTTAAAGTTGATACCACACGTATATATATAAAAAACACATTTGAGTGACGTTCGATTTAACATATATGCATGATAAATATGAATGATTATGCATGCTAAAGTAGTAAAAAGAAAAAAAAATGCATAATAAATAATAAAAAACAATAAATAAATAAATAAAACAAAAACTTGATAAACACCAACAACAACAACAAAAATAAAATAAAATAAAATAAAATAAAAAATAAATAAATAAAAATAAAATAAATAAAATAAACATAAAAATAAAAATAAAAATAAAATATTTAGCAATAAAAGAAAAAAAAAAAACAACAAAGCTTAGTCCTAGTCCCCAGTGGAGTCGCCATTCTGTCGCACCCGACATCGCGGCAGCCTTAAAAAATTAAAATCTTTGGAAAAGAACAGATTTCTGGCATCTGGTTCTTTTAGGAAAAAGGTCTTGTTTAAGGAGTCGCCACCTAGTATTATGGTCACTAGGAACCCTAACTGGTCAACAGGGATTCTATGGTACGGGACTGGTTACGTAAAAGGGAAGATATTATCACCCCTTAAACATTCTGCCTAAGGCAAACTGCTTTGCTGTTTTTTTTTAAATGCTAAAATTTCTTATTGGTTTACGTTCTGATGATTTATTCACAATATCCCTGACTCTGGCGCCAGTGAATATTCGACTACGAATAATTCCAACTCTGGCGTTGGTAACTATTACGTAGCCATAAAAATAAATTTAGATTAATATATTTTTTTTATTCCTGACTCTAACGCTAGTGAATAAACAAATAAACTAAATTCATTTTATTACGCATTCACATATTTTTCTATTTCTCATGTAAATAAAAAAATCAATTTTTTTTGTTTATTCCTAACTCTGGCGTCAGTGAATAAATAAATCAATTTATTTTTCATACATGCACATATATTTTTTTTGATAAATAAAATAAAATAAAATGAATAAGAATAATATAAACTTAAACCAGTATTTTACTCCCGACTCTGGCGTTGGTGAATAAACCGGTAAATTTATATTATTCTTATTCATGCTTAAACATATTTTTTTGTTTTTCTATTTCTTTTTTTTTTTACTTATTTTTTTTACTTGTGGGGCTGGGCCCAGCTCAGCCCACATGGGTTGGGCTAAGCCCAGCCGGCTCAGCCTGGTCACTGGCCCAAGCCAGTGACCCGGCTGGGCTACACGAGGCACGCGTGATCCAAATCACGCGTGCCTGACTCTTGCTAATTAATTCGAACAGGCAGTGAAAATGAGAGCAAAGACGCAAGGGAAAAACAGAGTGTGCTTACCTGGTTCTGCAGAGAATTTGTGCGAGGTTGCCGAAGATGACACTTCTGTTTTCGAACTGCCTCTTATTCCTTATGCTTGTATCTCGCATTGTATTCCTTTTCTGTGTCTCGGTTTCGTCTGCTCTCGTCTGAAAGATTATTCAAGTGCTCTGTTTTTTAAGCTTCCTCTACTCTCTCCCGGTTTGTTTCTGTTTCTTGTTGTTTTAAGGCCAGTATTGGTAAGGGAAAGGTTCACTTCTGGTATGGGGTTCTAAGAACTTAAGAATTCGGCTGGTAACTTGGTGTTTTGGTTTCGTTCGTCCCTTCCCTCTCTCCCTTCTTTTTTTCAACCCCTGGTTCTTCGGTGCTGTTCGGTTTATATAGGGCTCGGCGGGTTGATAACGGGTGGCAGGCTGAGGGTCGATCACCATTAAAGCACCCATTACTGAAGCCAACGGACGACCATTACTGCTGCAACGTTCGGCGTCCTTTACTGTAGAAAACGGCCATTGGGTTAAAGGCGAAGAAGATGAACAACGTCTTCAAAACGACGTCGTTCGACCATTTGTCCTTTTGATCCATGCAGTTTTGAAAAGCTTGCAATTAAACCCCTAGTTTAAACTGTAATTGGCCCCAACATATGCGCGCCTTTTTTAATGTAGTCCTTGGATTTTAATTTCGCAATTTAGCCCCCCAATTAAACCCCAAACTTTGCTATTTCTTCAATTAAGTCCCTGATTTCACTAATTTAATTAAATCCAAAGTCCAATTAAGTCTAAAACTTATCAATTCTCTAAATAAACCCTTGATTGGATGAATTAAATTAATTTCAAGCTTAATTAAGACTCAAAACCTATCAATTCTCCAATTAAACACTTGATTGGATGAATTAAATTAATTTCAAGCTTAATTAAGTCTCAAAACTTATCAATTCTCTAATTAAACTCTTAATTGGATTAATTAAATTAATTCCAACCTTAATTGGATTAATTTCAAAGTTTAATTAAACCCCAAAATTTCTAATCATTTTGTCCTTAACCCAAATTTTAATTCATTCTTCATTTACTTGTTTTTTTTCCAACATTATTATTATTTTTTTATCATTTTTTCTTTTCAGTAAATAAAATAATAATAATAATAATAATAATTAAAATAAAATGGTCAAAAATTGGGTTATGACAGTTTTTATCTTCTAAAATGTGATTGCATCACTTGAATATAAGTTTTTTTCTTTAATTTTTTTTATTTGACTTATGATGGAGCGTAAGTCACATAGTTAGTTCGTTTTAAGAGTATATTTGTTTAAGAGGTGCACCGTGCAACACATCTCTTAAAAAGCATGAAATTCATGCTTTTTGTAAGGAGCGTCGTGCGACTCTTCACATTCTAAATCTTATAATCTTTCGAAAGCCTCTCACCTTTTTAAATAAATCATTTCCCTTTTATCTTTATTTTTCCCTTCTATCAAAGATTTCCAAGTTAGTTATATTCCCTCCCTCGTTAAAAAGCTTTGCCTTCAAGGTAATGGTATGTGTTATTGAGCCACTATTCTTCCACTTAAATAATATCTTTGTAATTCTGACCTTCCTAGCAAACTAAAATATCCTATTTGGATCTTTATCTAATAATCTTCTCCCTTCGATCTAACAATTCTACAGGTTTTGGTTTATCTTCCTAATAAAAAATGGTTAATCTTGACACCTCTTTTATGATTCTTCTTTTAAAAAGAGAGAAATGAAATGTTGGATCAACTTTGGTTCCTTCTAGAAAATCTAGGCAGTAACTACCTTTCTGATCTGTGATTTTATTTGAAAAGGTTTATAATACTTACATGCTAACTTCTGGTTTTTTCTTTATTGCATACTCATTTAGCTGTATGGTTGGTGTTTAAGGTACACCTAATCGCCTACTTGCAACTTTATTTCTTTTATTTTTTATATGATAATGTCTTCTGTCTATCTTGAGCTCCATATAGATTCATCTTTATATTTTGTAATATTTTTTATTTATCCTTAATGTATCCACTATGGATTTTTGGTGATTCTTGTGATGTAATTAATTAGGTTAAGTGGTGTATAATTATAGATAACCTTGAATACGGATGTGTGATAGTTGGTGTTGTATCATCATTCTTTCATATTTAGCCACTTCTACTCCTTAGGGTTATCACTTGCAAAATAACAACAATATCCATATAGGGTTTTATTAATAGCTTTTGTTTGACCATCAGTCTAGGGATGTAGGCGGTAAATGTAAGTAGATGGACTTCTTGAATCTTGAATAAATCCTATCATACTGAATGAGATCATAAACCACATTTAATGTTGTGTATGGATATACCATTACCATGAAATTACCATATTTGGAAAGCATATCCATAACCATCATAATTACTAAATAGAAATTAGAATATTGTAATCCCTCAGTGAAATCTATATAAATGAAATGTTTCTCTATTACTAGCATGAGTCACTGTAACCTAAAGAGTTTTGTGTTTTCCAACTTAACTTGCTGATAAATATCACACTGTCTAATGTAGTACTTTACCTTATAATTTATACTTGCCTAATAAAAATCTCACATTGCCTGCCTCAAGAATTTTTCCATAACATGAATGGCCTATCATTGGATTGTCATGAATGTATTGTAAAATAATTGGCTTAAGGGGATATGTTTTGCTTATGTAAATTCTACCTTTGTATACTAGTATTCCACCTTGTTTCTTAAACTTCAAGGAATCTAGGGTTTTATCTTTTATTTTTTAGAATATTGCTTGTACTTTATGATCAATATCATAGTTAGATTTAAAATCATCTACTCAGCTAGCTAAATGTTGTAGTGGCTCACATTTCCTTTATGATTTCCCTTTATTTTTCCTAGATAATGCATCAACCATTAAGTTCTCCTTTCCAACCATACACTCTACCACGAAGTCATACCCAATTAACTTAGTGATCTATTTTTGCTAGGTTGGGGTTCTTATATTTTGTTTCAATAGGTATTTAAAACTTTATTAATCTGTTTTAATTTTGAAGGATTATCCTAAGAGATAAGATCTTTAATTTTTAATTGTCATTATTGTGACTAGTAATTTTTTTATAAATGGATAATGTTTAATTTTTCCCTTTCAACTCTTTATTAACATAGGTTATGGGTCTTTCTTCTTGCATCAAAACTACTTATATTCCTTCCTCCAAAGCATCACACTGCTATAAAATTCTTAGTGAAGCGGGTAAGGACAAAACTGGTAGGTTGGTAAACTTTCAATCCTTTAAAAGCCTCTTCAGCCCTTTTATCCCAAATTAATTACTTTTTTTTATAAAAAGAAAACTTAGTTAATGAGTCAATAATTTATTCATATCTCTTAATAAATCTCGTATAATATCCAATTGAGCCTAGAAACCCTCTTAGAGACTTTATTTTATTAGGAATGGGCCATCTAACTATGGCCTTAACATTTTTAGGGTCTATTTTTAATCACTCTCTAGAAATGATATGATCCAAATACTCTACTTCCCTACATAAAAATTTACACTTAGACATTTTAGTATAAAGTTTATGTCAGGCCAGAATCCTTAGGGCTTTTCATAGGTGTTCTATATGGTCTTTCTTGATTTTATTGTATATTAAAATTTCATAAAAAACAAAAACACAAACTTTCTTAGAAAACATTTAAATACCTCATTCATCAAGCCTTAAAATGTAAAAAGAGTATTGGTTAACTTAAATGGCATGACTAAGAACTCGTGGTGGCCTTCATGAATCCTGAAGGCTATTTTAGGAATGTCCTTTAGTTTCATTCAAATTTGATGAAACCCGAATTGTTGGTCCAGTTTGGAAAAATACTAAGATCCATGTAGCTCATCCAACATTTTCTCAACCATATATAAATATAAAACTTATCTTTTTTTGTTTTCTTATTAAGGGTTTTGTGGTCAACACACATTCTCTATAAACCATCTAATTTCCTAATTATTATTACTAGAGAGGAAAAAGAACTATGACTTGTCTGAGTTGTTTCTAGATCGACTAATTCTCTTACAATCTTCTTAATCTATGATTTTTGGTAATATAAATACCTATATGGATGAAGACTGATGGGTGGTGTTCTTTTTTTAAACGTGATATGATGATCATGGTTTTAACTGGTGGTAACCTTTTAGGCTCTCTAAAAACTACCATAAATTCTATTAGTAAACATTGTACTAGTTTTTATATTTTATTATTGGACTTGATATTTGTGTCTGAATACTAGCTTTACAATCATAACCTCATTTCCATCCCCAAAGTCATATTCAATATTCACATCAGTTCATCTTATTTGTTTTCTTTTAACAATAAAAATGACATATTATTGACTTTTATTTTAACCATGAAAGCAACAGGCAGTGACTTCTACTCAACGATGAAAACAACAAACATTGACTTTCATCCTATTATGAAAGTAACATAACAATGACTCTCATTCATCAATGGAAACAAACAACATATCATTAGCTTTCATTCAATAATGGAAGCTACAAACATTAGCTTTCATCCAACGATAAAAGCAACATAACAATGATTCTCATTCATTAATGGAAGTAAGCAACATGTTATTGGCTCCCATTCAATGATGGAAGCTATAAACATTAGCTTCCATTTAACGATGAAAAGAACATAATAATGACTTTTTTTTCTTAAAAAAAAAAACATATATTAGCTTTCATTCAATATGAAAGCAACATAATCATTGGCTTCCTTTCAATAATGGAAGCAACAAACATTGGCTTCCATTTAATAATGAAAGCAACATAATCATTGGCTTTCCATAAATCTTTTTTTCCAATATATTGTTGTCACCTTTACTAAGATTTATTAAGTGTAAGAAATTGCAAGACTAATAGGTGCAAAAAGACCTACCTGGTCTAACCTCTAGAAGCAACACCCTATTGTTATCATGCTAGTGTAGCCTTTCTTGTACCAATAAAGACAAACATCACCAACAAGTTTCACGAACAACACAAGTGTCATTTAAATTCTCATTCAACCCAAATTTTAAATCACAAAATAGGAAAAATCCTTAAAATTTCACACATTACACAATATTTCATTTGTCATAATTTCTATAATGATGAATTCCAAGCAAAGTTGCCAATTAATTATTTTCATCACTTCAGTTTAAGCCCCTTAGAACATTGTTTAGTGTTTCAATCATAACCAGAATTGTAGAACTTGGTTTCAAATGCGGTTTGTTTCGTTAGAAATATAAGACATAAGGCTACAACTTTTATGAAGGGTGATGAACCCATATCTTCCACTTATATATTAAAAATTTCTCATGATAGTAATGTGTGGGAATGTCTAGTATGTTCCAAGTTAGATCTTTTATCAGTTTTTAGCTCATATTTGGATTTTTATAGCTCCAAATTACACGAAACCAGTTGCATTTGAAAAATAACACTCATACCTATAACTTTCATGAAGATAGGTATTTTAAATTTTTTCATTTTCAGAGTCAAATTACATATGAAAGTCTAGTGATAAATCTGTCATGTTTTTAGCTTGTCACTTTAACAAACAACTAAGTGTTTTTAATGTATATCTTCATCATTTAAGGCACCCATTCCCTTTCAATATCCTTTCTAATTATATTAAAAACGAATCTTACATAAATCAAACTAACAATACACTTTGAAAAAACTTGTATATTCACTTTTTTTTAATTAAAAAAAGTTATCTAACCAACAAGAAAATTAAAAATAGCTGGTGTGTGTGTATATATATTAAAAATGTGAATATCTGGATCAGTTTATGTATACTTTAATTAATTTCACGTGTTCTAAAATTAACAATTATATAAGATTATAAAAACACTTAAACTCCTAATCATTAAAAAAACAAACTTAAAATTTAAAATTTAAGCTATCGCCAGCTGTTAAAAATAGCTGGTCTATTTCTTTCATATATGAATAAAGGACAAAGAACTGTATACCCAAGGTTAATGAAGATGGTCGAGGTCTCCGTTAAAAATAAAAAATAAAAAAAATCAACAATATGGGCCGTACAAGCTATTTATTTCTTTACTGTTCCTGCAGTCTCGCTACAAGAACAGTCACAAATAAATGAAATAATATGGGCTTCCTCGATATACGAGAGACATGGTCCTGGTCGGTGATTATTTTTCATCGGTGCCACGTATTTTCAGACAAGAATACGCTGAGCGAGCATTCACACGATGGCTGTATCATATGCATCGCACAAAATTGCAAGGCTCGGGCCTTAAGACCTAGACAGCGACTTCATGATGCTGGAGAAGACACGTGTTTACTTTTCAATATATTTTTTAATTTGAAATATATTAAAAATATTTTTAAAACGTTAAAACAAATAGATTCCTAGCCCCTGTCTCATATTTTTTTTAAGGCTATCCTTCAACTTAAAAATCCCATGCTCTTCACCAGTTATTCCTTTTTCTTTTTTTTTCCCCTCCCTCTCTCGCATACATATTTGTATTTTGTTCATTGCAAGTTTAGTTCTAGGGCAAACTTCATTTTGTTGGGCTAAGATTTATGTGTTTTTTTTTAATTTTTTCTAAAAAAATTTATTTGTTTTACTTGAACCTCGTCCACGATGTAAATTTCAATTCCATGCTTAAAATTTATGGAATATCTCAATATAAATCAAAAGATTATAATAAACAATTGAAATTGAAAAAAACCATCAAGAAATTAAATTTCTTCAATAAAATAAATACCATTAATATATTTTTTTAATCAAAACTTATCTAAGTAGTCCTATTGTCTCTCTTACACTTTCTCAATAACATTTCACAATTTCACAATTTACGGATGATTATATTTTATTCGATTCGGTTTTTACCTAAAAAAAATAACCAAACAAATTATTTTTTTTTAAAAAAAGAAACCAGTTCAAATCGACTGGTTTCGGTTTAGTTTGGTTATTTTAAGACAAAAACTAAAACCCAACCGGCTCGTTTTCAGTTCGGTTCGGTTTTTTTACATTAAAAAACAAAAACTATATTGTTTTTTTGGGTTTTTTTTTTGTAATTTCCAATGGGGTTGATTTTGGTTTGGTTCAGTTTTTTCAGTTTCAGGCTTATTAAACTGATACCGAACCGAATCGGTCGGTTTTTTTAAATATTATAATCGTTTTTTTTACGGTTTGATTTTTTCAGTTAATTTTTTTTATTTTCTCGGTTTAATCGATTTTTTTATTTTTGTTCTCACCCCTACTTTTGATCCAGTTTTTCATTAAAATCTTAAACAAGGATTTCAAAAATTTTTTTGAAATCCTGCATGGATGAAATGGAAGCTAGATAATTTTGACATCACCCACATCAAAATAATAATAATAAATTTTATATAAATGAGATGGTAGCTTGTATAGGATAATTTTGTCATCACCTAGAGTGATTATCAAAGATAAAAAAAATAAAAATAAAAAAGCTATTTGATGAAAACATCAAAGAAAGAATGTGATGATAGCTAAGAGGGATAGAATGGCGAATGTTTTGATAAAAATAAAAGAGAGCTAAATTATTTCGAATCTTGATTCTCACCTAACTATAGTATTGACTAAGAAAAGGATAGCATACCAAATTGAGAATTAAAGTTGATAGAATCTATGGATTTATTGAGAAACTAACCCTCTCAAATGTTATCATATATGTTTTTTTTTTAATAAAAAAACATATTTTCTATTTTTAATTATCTCTTAAAATCTTTGTTTGTTTTTTCTACAAACTCTTTAAATGATGTTGAGATATTTCATAAAGTTCAGGAATAAAATTAAAATTTACATACTTAATAAAAATAAACAGATAAGGAAATTAGAGCAAAAGTGGGAGATATGACTCTTTGAGAGTTGTGGTGATTTTTTTAAAGTGTTTTTAGTTTGAAAATATATTAAAATAATTTTTTTTTATTTTTAATATTAATATATCAAAATAATCTGGATATATTAAAAAAATATTTAATTTAAAAAAAATTAAAAAAATATTTTTAAAACACGAAATGACTGAAGGAAGCTGTGATTTACCCTTAAATTTAAGGTCCTACTGAACTGTTTGATGAAGCATTCAAAAGCCTATCATTTAGCTTTTGAACTTGGAGGAGAAATATTATTGCTAATGGACTATTCTTCATTCTACTTGATTTTGACAACTGTACGTTCA
>Ga0325411_1009670_pt1 | contig 10257 bp, 5 predicted proteins | sample PopdelMetagenome_13_FD_206181 | JGI IMG/M metagenome (GOLD analysis project Ga0325411, IMG submission 206181) | Populus deltoides microbial communities from Bellville, Georgia, United States - Xylem-PdIQD-R4 | ecosystem: Host-associated > Plants > Phyllosphere > Stem > Wood/Secondary xylem...
AAGTGAGTGGGAATCACCAAATTATTTATGCAATTTGAAGATTATAATATTGCATCCATGAGCTTTTTCTCCCAAAACTCATTTTTGGTTTTCCCTCTCAAATTTACTTTTTTCCTTTCAAAAAAATAATAAAAACAAAAAAATCATAAAATAAAGTAATAATAACAAGAAGACTGTGAATTTCAAATATAGAGAAGAATTGATCTGGAGTTTTAGATGAAATTTTGAATCTCATCATATATCATTGTACCCAAGATTAAAAAAAATAATACAGATTCAATGTCAAATTAAATGATTATTGGATGAATTTGCATAAAAATTATATCCTAGATTTTTAATTGGTCAATTTGATTTAATCATGTACCAAATTAAAAAGTTTAATTATATTTAAGAATTAATTTGGGTCAAATTAAAAGATTTAATTAGGTACAAGGACTTAAATTATACTTTTAATGGGTTAAATTAATCTTATTAGGACTTAATTAGTGAAAAATTAAGTTTGGGAGCCCAATTTAAGCTTAATCGAGAAGGTTGAAATTTTAGAGGACCAAACTCAAATTTTACGAGGTCAATTAATTGAGATCAGGAACAAAATTGCAAGAAAATCAAAATTTAAGGTCAATTAAGGGTTAAATTGAAGAAATTCACAACTAAGGACCTTTTTGAAAAAGATGTTACACTTCAAGAACTCAATTTGGTTGAAAATAGGGATGGAATTGAAGCAAATTAAAAGTTCAATGGTCAAATTGATGATCAATTTGTATAAATCCACAACCAATTACTAAAATGAAAAGGCACTGAATTTATGGTTGATATTGGAGTTTGACAAGGGTAAAAAAATCATATAAAGTTAAAAGTTTGAAGTCAATTAGGGATGCAATTAAAAAAAATCAAAAACCAACGGATTAAATTGAATTTTAGTAAAATCCCTAATTAAAACCCTAAAGATGTCCAAACGACGTCATTTCATTTAAATAAAACAGTAAGTTTTGACCAAAATAGTTTGTTTTGGTACAAAACGATGTTGTTTTAATCAACACAGAAACACAAAAAAAGGATGCCAAACGATTTGTCGTCTTGTTACTGTTCATTATCTTTAACCTTTTATACCTGAAAGGTTGCTTGAGTGGCTACTTTTCAAGGACATTTAATGCCTCATCTCTAGACCAAACATGACAAACAATACATCACTCTAATGGCCTGACATCGTACTACACCCCAGCTTAATTCTTGTTGGCTAGTTGCCTTTATAGCTGTCGTAGCATTGCCCTAGAGAAGATGACGCAATCAGCCTTTAGCAGCCAAATTTCACAACTTATGATGATAATTTTGAGTCAACGGTTGTGATCCTTCCTGTTTGAATCAAAAACCAAGATTTGTCTCCAATAAAGACGAGATATCCCTCTTTCACCTCCTATAAATAAGGGTGAATTTTGGACTTTAAAAATAAAGAAATCAGAGTGAAAAGTGAGTAAAAAACTAGTATTTTCATAGTTTTTTCATCTGCAACCTTGTTCTTCTCCCTTTTCACCATAGCTTCAACCAGCTCCTCCACCGTGAACTCCAGCAACTTCAGCCTCTACACCTTGACCAACAAAAACCCAACACCTTTGAAACTTCATTGCTTGCTTCAGTGGAGAACACTACGCCAGCAACTCCTCCCTTGGCCAAATCACCCACGTTGCCAGCAAAAAGGCTAGATCACCTCTACGTCAAGTAACTTTCTTCTCTCTTCCCCTTTTTCATCAACCCTTCTTCTATTATTATCGTCTGCAAGCAGAACATGAATTCATTCTACAACAGCCGATAATTAACATGGTCACTAGGCTAGGGCATTGACCATGTAACGTAAGCGGATTGAATCCATTTAGGCTCAGCCCATTTAAAAAAAGAGAAGAGATTGTAGGGTCTTTAGTTGGCCCAACCCAACTTGGATGGGCTGGGCTTGGGCCAAACAGCCCATCTGAATAAAAAATAAAAAACTAATAAATTCAATGACTGTATTAAAGTCATTTGTGGGTCCATTGCGTATTTTTTCAATAATTTTATCTAATATCAAGCCGTAGACTTACATTGTAAGATATGACCCAGTATTAAAAATATCAGATTTTACTCCCAAATTAAAAAAAAATAAAGAAAAATTCAAAAAAAATAAAAAAATAAACTTTCATTTCAAAAACGAAAAAATATTTTGTTTTCGTGCATATAGCCAAATCCTAAAGGTTTTTCGTGCATATTTTCTAACAAGGATAAAATCGTATTTTTATCATGTTTAAAAAAATGCAAAATGAATAGCGTAACTAGTTTATGATTATGCATTAAAGTTTGACCAAAATACCAAAAATCCCACAACAATTAGTTTGTTATTCGGAGCGTTAGGATTTAGTTGTAGGCTTTACTATTTGGGAGTATAAAATTATATTGTAAAGTATAACCTCAAGTATTAAAGATACAAAATAAAAAATAAATGTGATGTTAAATCTGGGCCTTAAATTGGTTAGGATTGAACCCAATAAGGTAAAGACTTCCTAACGAAGAGAAATCTGCCTTGAACCTTAGATGAGACCAACAAATAGAAACATGATCAGGAAAAACAATCAATCAACAATGCAGCTTACCTTAGGTAGGGTGTACTGGGGGTGATGCATCTCCTCCTTACACAACCAGTCCCCTTACCCAAATTCTTGTATATCATTAGGTTTTCTAATGAGCATAATACTAGGTGGCGACTTTTGAACCATATAATCATAACTTTATGATTAAACCAAAAACTCCCTTTAATTCCAAGAGGAAGCTCTGTCATTTGACGCCATGCACGTCACGACAATCTGTATGATAGGTTAGTGGTTATCTTACATAAATTTGTGAGCAACTGATGCAGACCTTTTGTTCCAAACGAAGTAGATAACAACCCAAAAATCTGAAAATTAGGTTTGATAGAACCTTGACCCAGAAGTAACCCTATACATAAGAACCAAAGGTATTGAAAAAAGACTTAAATCAAGAGATAACCTTGTATCTAAGAACCCTAAGTATGCGAATAATGTCATAAAGCTAGTTAATCTTCAATAAGTCAATGTATGATCTTTGTCCCTGCAAAGAAAAGTTGTTTTACCATAAACAAACAAAAGAAAACTCACATTTATTCTCCAACTTGTTATAAAATTTTGCATTTAAAGAAACATAATATAGTATCCTTTAACTAACCCTAATGGAATCTTTTTGGGTTGTAAGTTAATGGACCTAAAGTAGTAATCGACTAACATAGGTCCAATATGACAGATTTGATAATATTTTTCTAATAACTTGGACCATCTGAAATAATATGTTCCTAATCCTTATTTGACATGAAGATATACTAAAATAAAGTTTCATGTGTCTAGTATATCCATGTACAATTTCAGCTCGTTCCGATGTATGGTTTGAAAGATATGCATGATCTTGCAAAACTAGTCAATAAACATCTTAGTGCCAAATTCGAACCTGACTTGGTTCGTATTATCCTCCCCTTCTTTAAAATGATCCAACCTTAAATATGTATTATGAAAAACATCTTCTAATGTCAACAAATCAGTACCAAGCTAAAGAATAACATCATCATCAACATCAATAAGAACCTTGTTAGGAAAGAAGGTCCCCTTGATATATAAGCTCTCATTTTCAACCATCTTCTCCTTCTTAAATTTCAGTTACTCCTCATATATTTGATTAGGTGTCAAAGATAAAAGAGTTATAGATTTTTCATTCATCTTAAAGAAATATCTATTTTTCACACCATCATACATAACTCTCCTATTATACTGTCATGATCTACCAAGTAACAAGTGACTAGTTTACATCGGCACAACATTACATAACAATTCATCACAATATTTACTAATAGAAAAAGCAATCAAAACATGCTTATTCACTTTTACTTCACCACCATCATTCAACCACTGTAATTTATAAGGTATAGAAGTTTGGTAATGTGTAAGTTCAACTTTCTAACCAATTCAGTACTAGCTACATTAGTGCAACTTGCATTGGCACAACATCACATAACACCTCATCACAATATTACCAATAGAAAAGGCAACCAAGACCTACTTATTCACTTTCACTTCACCACCATTATTCATCCACTGTAACTTATAAGGTATGGGGTGTTTAGTAGTGTACAAGTTTAACTTTCTCACCAATTCAGTATTAGATACATTAGTGCAACTACCACCATCTATAATTAAGCTACACACCTTATTATTAACATGACATCTTGTATGGAATATGTTTTGCCTATAACCTTCTGAATCATCCACTTTGACATGTATATTCAATGTTATCCTCACCACAAGTTTTTCTCCATTAATCGAATACTCAACACAAACATCATCAGCATCCTCCAATGGTGGCATATTCTCATCTTCATCCTTCCAATTGGTCTCAACCTTATTTTTAGCTTTCATAATCATGACTCTTTTGTTTAGACACTATAGAGCAATATGAGCAAAACCCAAACAACAAAAGCATTTAATGTTATGGTTACGAGAAGTAGAAGTAACATTGTTACCTTTAACAATGACCGAGGTGTCTTTCTTCTATCTAGGGTATTCAGTCTTGCTCTCCTTATTCTACTGTGATGGACCATCTCTAGTGTTAGCCTTTCAATTGGGTTTCCAAGATTTTAAAGGGTTTAATGGTTTGCTTTGCCAAATGGTACCCTTCCATTTAAGTTATTTCTCCACTTTCATAGCCATATGCATCATCTCCTCTAACTCCACATAATGATACAACTCTATAATATGAGTTATATCATGATTAATGCCATTTATGAATCTAGTCATAGTAGCCTTCATATCCTCCTCAACATTAGCTCAAATTATAACAAGTTTCATTTCCTTGAAGTACTCATATACACTTTTTGTACATTGACTCGAACTCTAAAACCTTTGATACAATTCTTTTTAATAGTGGCTAAGAAAAAATCTCCTCATTATAAGAGATTTCATCTTATCCCAAGTATTAACTTGTCTCTCATAATTCCTCTTGCAATTTGTCACTAATTGATCCCACTACACATAGTCAGTAAAAACAATCACAACAAGTTTGACTTTCTTGGGCTCCAGATAACTGTGATATTAGAAAATTCACTCCACCTTTTTCTCTCATTCTAAATAAATTTCTAGATTATTTTTCCTTTGAAAAGCTTGTATTTTCAGCTTAATTGTACTTAAACCTCCACCTAACTCAACATTATGGTCCCGGTAACTATAATACCCCTCTGGCCAAAATTATCACCATATTTCTCCCTACAAACTGACAATTCCGTTGTTGTCCAAAATGTTTCTCATATCTCACGACACATCTTTAAAATCAAAATCACAGATGTCTGTATTATCACCACAAACTCATCAATATTAGTGTTAACTCGCCTAACAGTCATTCTAACATTAAATTCTCTTCGCTCAGGCCTAATTTTAACCCTACTATGATCATGAACATGTTGCCTCTCCAACCTATTTCCAAATTCATTGGCCATCTGATTCATCTGTTGATTCGTAATGCATAACTGAGTTACAATTTTATTCTTTCCTCTTTATGGTGCTATGTTATTGCTTGCCTTCAATATTTTTGAATATGAAAATTGGTTAGTTGACAAGAAATATATATTCCTGACTCACTTCCTCATGTGTTTACACTCCTCTCGCACTTCACTCAAATATAGGCTTTCCACTTAAATATGTTTGATACGCCTTTTTCCTCTCGTCTTACCTTTCTTCGAATCTTGTGGAATTGAAATCAAGACCAAATATAACAACCTTAGCAGCATATCCAAATATGTATATATGACTCAAGAAGCAAGAAAAATATGAAAACAAGCAAAGACAAAACTATGATTATAATTTCACGAGTAACAAGTGGATTTATACGAAAAATAGATGTTTTTAAAGACGTGAAAGAGAAAGGATGAAAATGTTATATAAAAAAATTGAATTGAGACCTGCATATATCAATTATAATGTTATTATACTATTATAATTGAAAAATGATAGCAGCAAAATAAGTGTGAATTACTGACACAAATTAGACTTGTTATGATAAATTCCAATCCTGAATTTAATTCCTATAGCAAATGAACTCCAAATGACCTTAAATTTTATATGGGATGTGACTAGAACCTTAAAACCCAATATAAAAAATTCAAGAATTTTCTGAATTTATTTTACCTAAAATTCCCTTCTTATAAGGATCTAATCTAGTACGATAAATTTTAATTCTAACCTTGGTTACTATAGCAAACGATCTCTAAATGAGCTTAGATTTTATATGGGGTGCACTTAGGAGCTGAATTGATTTGGTCCAAATTCTCCCTTGTTTGTGTATTGTGGTAGATTCGATAAAAGTGACTTTTGAATGTTATTTTCTTCTTTTTCTTTTTTACTCTTTATGCTACTAATATGTTTTTAAAAAACAACAAATTAAAATAAGACCTTTTTTTTAACCCTAGATGCAAACTACTAAGCTCTAGACATAAAATAATAAAAAATCGAATCAAAAAAGCTAAGGAAGTCGAGACTAACAAAAAGAAAATAAAGGATATAACCTGATTTTTTTAGCCTAGCTCTGATACCAACTGATGTGAACCTCTTGATCTTGTAGTCAACCAACCCCCAACGAAATAGATAACAACCTAAAAATCCAAAAATCAGGTTCGATAGAACCTTGACCCAGAGGTAACCCTATACCTAAGAACCAAAGATATTGAAAAAAGACTTGAACCCGAAGATACCAATGTATCTAAGAACCTTAAGTATGTGAATGCTGTCACAAATCCAATTAATTTTCTATAAGTCAGTGTACGATTGTTATCTTTGCAAAGAAATATTGTTTTGCCAAAAACAACAAAAAGAAAACTCATGTTTATTCTCCAATTTGCTGCTGAAATTTACAGCTATAGAAACATAATATAGTCTTCTCTAACTAACCCTAATGGAACCCTTTTGGATTGCAAGCTAATAGACCTAAACTAGTAATCAACTAACATTAGTTCAACAATGAAATAAACTCCTAAACAATGTCTAATGGGTCAGAACAAACCCAAATTAAAAATAATTATTCAAAAATAAATAAATAAATAAAATAGGATAATAAAATCAAAGTCTTCATGCTAAAATTCCTTCTTGTAGCCCGAATCTCCAATTTCACACATTCTTAACAGATTTTCAGTTCTGATTTCAAACATGTTGTTCTCTCTTATCTGGATGAATTATTGAGCCTACAATGTATGGTTGGAATTTTTTAGATGTCTAATTTCTAACTCAACTTGAATCGCAACAAAATTCCACATGTAGCTCCATATATGTCCGAAACAATGCACAAAGGTTTATTCTAACAAATTTAACTAGATTTGTCTAGTAACTTTGACCTTATGAAATAATATGTTCTTGAACTCTATTTTTCTAAAAATTTACCAAAATATAGTTCCATGTGTCTAGTATCTCCATGTAAAATTTCAACTTGTTTTGATATACGGTTTGAGAGATATATCTGATCTCGCAAAACTAGTCAATAGATATTTTAGAGCTAAATTCGAACATGACTTGGTTTTTATTAGATGGGATAGAGCAAGGTTGTTAAAATTACGTTTTGACTCGTAATTAGATGGGATAGAGCAAGGTTGTTAAAATCACGTTTTGACTCGTAAAATCGTACGATTTTACGAGTCAAAACATGCTTTAGGTGCTGAATCGTTTGAAAAAATCGAAAATGGGTTGAAATCAGGTGAAATCGTTAAAATCGGGTGAAATCACGATTTCAGGGCCGATTTCACGATTTTAACAAAATGCATGCACTGAAGCAAAATGTTCCCCTCATGCTCCAGTTGTCCGGTGCCTATTGGCTGTGCAAATGCACAGTCACGCGGTCTTCACTCGTTGCAAAACAAGTGGATTTTGTCTACATACCATAAAGAAGTGGAGGTCAGAAATCAAGAGGGCTGTAGAGATTAAAGTCAAGATAATAATATTAAATTCCAATTTAATTCAGATTTTTTTTCCCCATAATTTTTATATCTACTTTTCTTTGTTATTTTATTTTTGCTATTCATTCACCTTAAATTACTTATGTTTTTTAATGGTATGATAGCAAGTAGAAGAGATTTTATAAATATAAATTAGATATAAAAATAATAACGGGATAATTTAAAAAATTATATTTATTATGATGGGTTGATTCACGAAACTCATAATTAGAAGCTTAACTCGTGTCATATTTTAATTTATACAAATAAAAACACTGATTTTAATAAATTTGATTACTTCAACTACATTTTTAACCATTTATTTAACCCTATCAAATTTGATCTAAACTCAATTAACTTAAATCAAATAATTTTTTTTAAAAATAAAATTATGTTGTTTCAATCAAATAATTAAAAAATAATAACCCCAGCTCCTAAAATATACTCAAGCAACATAAATCATTAACTTACACAATTAAATAAACATTTTTCTATCCCATAAGATGCTTCAACTGTGTATAAATTTTTATTTGAAATATGTATTTTCAAGTGTTTGAACTATATATGAATTTTTATTTGAAGCATGAATTTTTTGTTAATGTAATTTAAAATTTCTTACAATTTTACGATCCGAATTTGTATTGCATTTTCTGTGCCGTGTCAAAATTGCGATTTTAACAACCTTGGGATAGTGCTTTAGTGCTTTTTTTTTTTTTTCTAATACATAATTTATTCATACTAGCTATGTCTGCCTTAGCTATATTGAATATAATTTATGTATTTGTTTTTAGAATATTATAAAAATAATAGATAAAAAATATAATTTAACTCCACATGTCTTTGAGTAATTTCATGATATATAAGGAGTAGTTAGTAAAATAATAATGATCTTGCACAAAAAGAGAAATTATTTAAATTTACCTCGCAAAAAAAACATTGCTGGGAGCACGGCATAGCAAAATAAGAGGAGATTTTATATTGCATAAGATGGAAAAATAGTTGATATCTTCGTCTAGCAAATGGATGGAGATAAAAGAAGAATACGCATACTGAAATAATGGAGAAAAAATAAATTGTGAACAAAAGGATATGAAAAAGAAAAGAAAAGGAGTAACATGGGATAATCCATGCAACTCTACCTTATTGTGTGTGCGTGTATTTCGTTATATATGGCACCTCCGGGGTTTTGTAGTCATCGGAGAATTTATTTTTCAGAGAAGAAAAAACATTATAATTAATAACCTGCAATGGGGTTAGTAGGATGGGTTATCACAAGTTTATCCAAGGCGTAATTGTTTGACCCTCGTATCAATTTTGTATTTGTTGACTTTGTTTATTTCTTTTGAAGGGTATAGATGTTTATTTGATTTTGTTTTTAAAAAAGATGAATGATTTGAAATCAAGCAATGGCTCTCGAGAAAGAACAACTCCACCAGCGAACATCAACCGATCACCCATAAAGATCACATGCCCAGCCACAAACATTGCACTGTTGAAATCCACATGAGAGAGTGTTTTCTATGATTTTCAAAGGGAACTACGCTACATTAGCACTCTGCCCTAGACCCTAAAACTAGTATGCTTCTAGGGTTTAGAATTCAATCGATTGAAATTGCTGAGGAATTTGTTAGCTTTTGAATCTCAATACAATAAAAATGGGAGGCGAGAAGATTAATCAGAGTAAGGATAATCCTTGGCCGTCGCCTACAAACATGCCACCGCCACCACCCTATCAAGGAAAATCCGAAGACATGAAGCTTTGGGGAGTAGTCATCTTCGGCCTGATTGGGGCCACTGCCACCACTTACGCTGTGAGTCCTGTTTCATTTCATGTGGTAGATAAGTAAAATCATTAGATATGTATAATTTATGAAATTCTGGAAAATGTTTTAGTAATTGAGGAATGGATAACACATAAAAATTGGTTCTTTAGATTCTGAGAAAGTAGATTGATTTGGCATGGCAGGTCAGGCAGCTGCGGCGGACTGCTGATGAGCTGTATGCAGAGGTAGACTATTGCAAGTATAAATGCACCGCTTTCCTATGTCGTCCACTTAAATTCGACTTTCTTTTTGGGCAAACTGAACGCACAAGAACAATCTTTATTTATTTATTTTGTAGCTGTGAAATTTTTTTTCTTGTCTATGCATGCCAATGCCCCACCTGATCATGTCTGTAATTGTACCTGATTAGTTAACCAGGTCTCAATCAATGTGGAAAGGAGGATCTGGAACTAGCAAGTCATTCCGGACATATTT
>Ga0325411_1009671_pt1 | contig 10256 bp, 2 predicted proteins | sample PopdelMetagenome_13_FD_206181 | JGI IMG/M metagenome (GOLD analysis project Ga0325411, IMG submission 206181) | Populus deltoides microbial communities from Bellville, Georgia, United States - Xylem-PdIQD-R4 | ecosystem: Host-associated > Plants > Phyllosphere > Stem > Wood/Secondary xylem...
ATTATGTCTAGTTATATAATATATATATATATATATATATATATATATATATATATATATATATATATGGAAGTCGTTATGGAGGGGGCTAGCCACACCTTCCAGTTGAATAAATACGTGTAGGACAACACAAGCTGTAGCCGTGATGTCAAGCCCATCATTAAAAAGATACTGTGTTCGGTGGCCTAAGATACATGACCTCTTAGCCACCTTTTTTTTTTTTTCCCTAAATAAACGATATATTTTATAGAGACAGTTATGATTTTTCAAATTCGCATGAATAAAAAAATAAAATAAAATTATCTATACAATAATTTCGAAGTAAATGACATATATTCTAACATAAAATATATAAAAAAACATATCTTTTCTATTACTATTATCTTTTTTTCCCCCCTAAAACAGTAATTTATAGCTACAAGCTATGACTAGCTAGTGTTGTAGTGTACGGGTAGGAAACTACTTCCTTTCGTATACTTATGAACCTTTTAAATTACAATTTTTTCAATACATGTATCTATACTACTAGTCTATGGATAATTTTAGATACATAATAGAATATCAACATTATTAATATTTATACATGCACTTAGAAACCAATAAAGTATTGGTCTAATGGTTAAAACACTGCTATATCCCTGCAAAAATAAAAATATAAGTTCGATTTTCAGGAAACGCATTTATCAGGAGTGACAGCCACAAACCTCGAACGAGATTGGTCTTACCCATTAAAAGGGTATGACGATACCCAGGTAAGAACAAAAAAAAATACATGCACTTAGAAAATACATATGTATTTATACTAATCTATGAATAATTGTAGATACATAATAGGATAACAATATTATTAATTAATACTTATACATGCACTTTGAAGAGCTAAATAGAGATATTAAATTTAGACTTTAACAATATATATATATATATATATATATATATATATATATATATATATATATATATAGTAAAAAAACAAAGATAGAGAAGAGATTTTTTTTTTAACTTCAAAAACATATTTGTTTTATTTATAATTTAAATCAAACATGTTTTTATCTTTTATATATCTATATTTTCTATTACTGTACAATAACCAAACAAAATGGATTACTTATAAGCAAATTTAAGCAAAAAGATACCAGACTTCTGTGATAATCGGCCAGTCTTTTCCATTTATAATTAATTGATAGAACAATGTGCTTTAAATGGCAGTCGTCTTGCTTTAAGTTGCTTCCAAATAAAAATAACTACAATGATGGGCTGTGTGCATGAACAAGTCACTAGCGTGTGGAGAAGTCGATAAATGATAACTCGCACACACAGCTTTTCGCTTTTTTCATAGTTCTTGTAGACAGCTGAGGGAAGCGGCCATATTTCTCATTCGTGTGTTGTGTGTATAAATATGGACTCATCAACACAAGCTTGATCAGCAAATACAAGGGCTTGCTAGCTAGCAATGAATTGCAGTATTCTAGCTACATTAATGGATTTTTGTCTCCCTTGTTTCCTTGCATTTCTCCTCATGGGAGGGGTGCTTGCAAGGAGAAATGGAGGTGATGCTAGCTTTGATCAGAATTATGATATCACTTGGGGATATGATCATGTCAAATCCCTTGATGAAGGAAGACAGATTCAGCTCTCGTTAGATCATTCTTCTGGTCTCCTTTCTTCTCCTCCTTGAAAGCTACTAGCTATAAAATATTTATCATCAAAATACGAATTAAACCATATCATTTCTTGACTCCTGTTTAATTTCCACACATATATACAAGCTTTACCTAGCTGAGAATTATTTTTTTTACTGTAAAATTCTCGTATTTCTAATATGATTATTTTCCTCTTATTTTAAGGCTCAATTATTTCTCATAAACACACACACACACACAACTCCATCTCGTTTTCATAAATGAGGAATTTATGTAAAGGAGCGTCTTTGCTTGATACTTTATGGAGGCTTCAGATTCATGGCTATCCTTGCATGAACATGGAAACAATTCATCAAAATAAGAGGCTTAAATCCGAACTGAATACTAATATTTATTTCCTACCGTTTAACACACACACACACACAAATTATTACAAAAATTACTAACTTGTATAATTTCATTTCTATTTAACAATCTATATATGATTTTTTTTTTATCATGTGTTTAATTTGATTTGTTGTGGGGATGGATAGGTTCTGGATTTGGTTCCAAGCTAGGATTTGGTTCAGGATTCATTAACATGAGGATAAAGCTACCAGGAAAGGATTCTGCAGGAGTTGTCACGGCATTCTATGTTAGTACATACACTCAATAATTTTATCAATTTTCTTATCATATACCCTTCATTACAGTAATGATGATCATATCAAGGATGAATAATTTAATAATCTATAATTAATGTGGTCGTTCTGATTTCACTGTCAGCTAACTTCACACAGTAATAATCACGATGAGCTCGACTTTGAGTTCCTGGGCAACAGGGAAGGGAAGCCTATCACACTACAGACAAATGTGTTTGCAAATGGTCGAGGGAATAGAGAGCAAAGGATGCATCTTTGGTTCGACCCAGCTGCTGACTTCCACTCTTACAAAATCTTGTGGAACCAATATCAGATTGTGTAAGAGTACTGGGATCTCATGATTAGTTTCTAATCCGTATGATTAACGTCTCTGGTTCCAAATAAATAGCGATATATTTTACTGGTATCTGTGCATATATCAGATTTTATGTGGATGATACTCCCATAAGAGTGTTCAAGAACCACACGAATATTGGAGTCAGCTACCCTTCACAGCCAATGCAAATAGAGGCAAGCTTGTGGAATGGAGAAAGCTGGGCAACAGACGGAGGCCATACAAAGATTAATTGGAGCCATGCACCATTTCAAGCTCATTTCCAAGGATTTGACATTAATGGCTGCTCAGATCATCGACAACCAAACGTTCAGCCATGTTATTCGACCAGCTACTGGTGGAATACCCGAAAGTACTGGACACTGGACTCTGCCCGACAAAGGGCATATGAGAATGTCAGGAAGAAGTATTTGACTTATGACTATTGTTCTGATAGGCCCAGGTACCCTACACCTCCCCCAGAGTGCCCTCAATAAGAGCACAACGTTTGGTGACGATTAATTTGTCATATTTATGTATAAGCTGTAAAAAAAATAAAGAAATTTAAATCCTGAATATGTAAGGAGACTTCAATTGAAGTTCTCTCATATATTGTATAATTTCAATTATCAATTTCTTGGCAGATACTCTATGTGATTTATTATATATATAAATTACTTTTTTTTATTGTGATGTTATCCGACGAAGTGCATAATGTGTATAGAAAATAGAGTTTTCGGGCTCTAAAGTTATAGTCTTTTGAAAAGTACGTGGTTCCATAATCTCATAAAAAAATAACACAATAATTATTTATATAAAAGTTAAAACTTATCTAATCAAAAAATCCGAAGTTAAGTGAAAAAATTAATAACTAAAATCTAAAACTAACCAGGTTTAATTTAAAATTCTTTCTAATCTTACCGGCTAGAATCATTCGACAAAATTTGAACCCAATTCAACAATTTAATATAAAATTATAATTGTTTTTTACAGAATCGTTATGCAAAGCACACACACAAACAAACTTGTGTGTATCTTTTTGAGTTAATGAAAGGTTGCGATTGGTTCATATAATACCTTATATGTTTGTACATATTGCATCATTTCTACTTGTCTTGCATCCCTACTAACTAGAATCATTTGATAAAATTTGAATAAATTTGATCTTGATTTAACGGTCGCATGTAAAGTTATAATTGTTTTTGGCAAAACCATTATGTATGGCACACACACAAACTGACTTGTGTATATTCTTCTGAGTTAATGAAATGTTGGGATTGGTTCCTATAATAACCTATGTGTTTGTACATGTTGTGTCTTTTCTACTTATGTGTTCCGCTTGCCTTGTAACATGGAAGAGTGTGGGGAAAACCTCTTAGCGATGAAAAATATTTAGTTTCTAGTCAAATACGAATGGATGAAGGTTAAGTCTAGCAGGGGGTTGAGTTGTCGTATAGAAGCTGTAAAAGTTTGACGAGAAAAATCCGACCCTGTACCAATTGGCATCATAATGAGCATAGCACAGAACATGGACATTGTGTATTCCTTTTGTTAAGAGTTGATGAAAGGTTGAGAGTTTTTCTATAATCTGTTGTATTTGAGTTTGTGCATTATGTTGTTCATATTCATTTATATATCCTGCTTGTTTACAACATTGAAGGAGTATAGAAAGTTTTTTCAGTTTGTGGGATAAATTAGTTGTAAATAAACATGAGTGAAATGACGAGGGAAATGGCGGAACCTGAGGGGACAAGATTGTCGAATAGGGGCTGAAACTTTTGAAGAAAAAATCTACCTGTGACAATTAGTATCACATAAGATATGGTCTAACGTTCTAAAGTTATAGTCTTTTGAAAAAGCATGTGGTTAAATAATCTCATGAAAAAATAACACAACAATTATTTATATAGAGGTTAAAACTAATCTAATCAAAAGAATCCAAAGCTACGTGAGAAAAAAACTAAAATAAAACTAATTAGGAAAATAATTATAACATTTTTCAGGCTTGATTTGAAAGTTTTTTAGACCTTACCAGCTAGAATTATTCCATAAAATTTAAACTGGCAGGATTCAATGGTCGAATATAAAATTATGATTATTTTTTCAGATTATATTTAGCGAATCATATCTTCAACCAAGCTGGTCTTTGAGTTCAATTTTTGGGAGGAAAGTCTGTGGAATATGTGTTCTAGCTGGGTCTAGTAATGTTTATCTTCAGGTTGAGAGGGGTCTAGTTGCTGAACTGAAGAAAAAAGAAAATTATGGAGCTGACTATGTAGACCTTGAAGATTATTCTTTCTTACAGCCAGTCACACAATTTGGGAAACTCACACAATCACAGAGACAAAATAATGAAAGAACAGAGGCCTTTTGTGATGCTTAACTCACTGCATCATTTTCTGATTTTCTTATTATATATAGAAGCAAATATGAAAGGTTACGTCCTCTAAATAACCTCTAAATCATAACTGCTATATGAAAAGTTACGTCTACTAAATAACCTCTAAATCATAACTTCTATATGAAAGGTTACGTCTACTCTTAAACTCTGCTGGAATTAAAACAAAACATAAACAAAACAAACTGAAATAAAACAACAAGATTAATTCTATCATTCTCCTCTTTAAGCTTGTTGTTCTTTATTGATGTCCAGTACACCAATCTTTCCTCTCATCTCCTGAAACTTTATCCTTCCCAGTGACTTCGTTAAGATATCAGCAAGCTAGTCCTCGGTACGAACATGCTGAACTTCAACCAATCCCGATTTCACACAATCTCTTATGTAATGAAACCGAGTGTCAATATGTTTACTCCTCTCATGATGAACTGAGTTCTTGGTTAGAGCAATTGCGGATTGATTATCCATTTTTAGCACCACTTTCTTAGGTTCAGCCTTTAGCAATTCTCCTAACAATCGACTCAGCCACACACCTTGACACGCTGCCGCACAACCAGCAATATATTCTGCTTCGCATGAAGACAGCGCCACCACTTTCTGCTTTTGTGAACACCAGCTGATCGGATTTGCCCCAAGAAAGAATATCAATCCTGAAGTGCTTTTTCTATCATTATTGTCACCAGCCAGATCACTGTCCGAAAACCCGATCAGCTCCAAATCTCCTTCTTTCTTCTCATACACAAAACCAAAGTTCAATGTTCCCTTCACGTACCTCAGTATGTGCTTTACTGCTGCCATGTGTTCCAGCGTGGGTTTCTCCATAAATCGACTTACCATTCCAACAGCAAACGCCAAGTCTGGACGTGTGTGCAGCAAGTATCTCAAACTGCCAACGATACTTCGATACAAAGTTACATCTACAGGAGGTTCAAGGCTGTCCTTGTTCAATTTCAGGCGAGGCTCCATAAAAATCTGTGTTGAGTTACAGTCCTTCATCCCACATTTCTCCAGCACCTTCTTTGCAAAACCCGATTGCTTTAAGGTGATTCTTGTTGGAGTCTGACACACTTCAATTCCCAAATAATAGCTAAGCAACCCAAGATCACTCATTCTAAATAGCCCTTTCATCTGAGATTTAAATTTGTCAATGTCTCGAATACATCCTCCAGTGATAATTAAATCGTCTACGTATACTCCAACAGTTAAATTTCCTTCCTTTCTCGTGTACACCGCATGTTCTAGAAGATACCTCTCAAAACCGAGTGCCTTCAACGACTTATCCAACTTGGAATTCCATGCTCTAGGCGCTTGTCGCAAACCGTACAAGGCTTTATATAGTTTCAGCACCTTACACTCTTCTCCTTTTATCTCAAAACCCGGTGGCTGCAGAACATACACATCCTCCTCCAATTCACCGTTAAGGAAAGCGGATTTTACATCCATGTGATGCACTTGCCACCCCTTTTGTGCAGCGATTGATATCAACAACCGTACAGTTTCCAATCGAGCAACAGGAGCAAAAACTTCGTCAAAATCTATCCCGCGCTTTTGAACATACCCCTTTGCTACTAACCTCGCCTTGTGTTTGATTATTCTCCCTTGAGTATCTTTCTTCAATTTAAACACCCACTTCAAACCAATTGGCTTTTGATTTTCTGGTAAAGCAACTAACCTCCATGTTGCATTCTCCTGTATGCTGGAAATTTCTTCTTCCATAGCCTTTCTCCATGCTGAATCGGTTCTTGCTTCTTCATAACTCGTAGGCTCCTCCTCTCCTAGCAAACATAGCCCCGAATAATCCAATTCAATAGGAATAGTTTCGTCGTACAAACTGTTTAGGTCTCGTTTCCCTCTTGGTCCCACTTCTGATGCCTCTGGATGGATGAATTCGGATGCCCTCTGCTCAACAGGAAACGACACTGGAGTTTGAGCATTTCCAGAGCCGAATCCATCTGCTCTGTTGCTACCAGTAGATGTATTCTTAGGCTCGCCAGATTGATAGAACCCTGGCTGTGGAGACGCCATATTAGGATACAACATCTCTTCCTCAATTCGTTGATGGGCAGCATCACTTGAAACTGCAACAGGAAAATAAAGAACAGTAAAGATATCCTTTGCTGGTTTAGATTCTGTAGCCGATGAATCAGTCCAGTCCCACTTCTTTTCTTCATCAAACACGGCATCACGAGTCACTACCACCTGTTTTGTCTTTGGATCAAACATCCGATAACCCTTGGTATTCAAATCATATCCAATAAACACCATAGGTTTACTTCGATCTGCTAGTTTCGGAAGGTGAGGTGTGACATTCTTCACGTGAGCAATACATCCAAAAATTCGCAAGTGTTCAACTCTTGGCTTTCGATTGTAGTAGGCTTCATAGGGTGTCTTGTCAACTAGACTCTTAGTTGGTGCTCTGTTCAGCAAGTAAATTGCCGTTGACATCGCTTCTCCCCAAAATTCGCTGGGAACACTTTTACTTTTCAGCAAACTTCTTGCCATGCCAACCACTGTCTGATTTCTCCGTTCCATGACACCATTTTGCTGTGGAGAATAAGGTGCAGTAAGGTAGTGTTTAATACCATTTAATTCGCAAAAGCCCTTGAACTCATTTGATGTGAATTCACCACCACGATCACTTCGAAAAGCTTTCAACTTACACCCCTTCTCCATTTCGGCTGCAGCTTTGATCCTTTTAAAACTTTCGAACGCCTCGGCTTTGCTTGAGATCAGAACCTGCCATATAAACCTTGTGCAATCATCGACAATTAGCATAAAATAACGTTTTCCCCCATTCGTAGTCGGTGTGATTGGCCCGCACAAATCTATATGCTACAACTCAAGAGGGTACTCGGCTCTGAAATTTGATTCAGCAGGGAATGGTTTTCGTTGTTGTTTTCCAATCAAACATCCATCACAAATGCGATCTTCATGCTCGATTATGGGCAAGTCGTGCACCATCTGTTCCTGACTTAGAGACTTCAAAGCATGAAAATTCACATGCCCGTATCTTGCATGCCATCGCCATGCTTCTTCTTTGCTCCTTACCAGAAAGCATTCGGGTAGAGCTGGTGCTATGTTAAGCACATATAACCGGTTGCTTGACCTCTTCACTTTTGCTAGTAGCCTTTGTAATCTGTCCAAAATAGTCATAACACCTCCTTCAATCACAACCTTGCATCCGTTTTCATCCAACTGGCCAAGGCTTATTATGTTGCTCTTCAACATTGGGATGTAGTAGACATTAGTAAGTATTCGATGTTCACCTGTGAAGTCTTCAAGCAAAACCAAACCTCTTCCTTAGATTTTTACAGTCGAGCCATCCCTAAATTTGACTGACCCTGTAATAGTCGTGTCAATTGCAGTAAATTTTTCAATACATCCGGTCATGTGGTTACTTGCGCCGGTATCTAAATACCAAGCCTTCTCTCGGGTGCCTTTAATCTTTGGCACCACCTTGTCTTCGTGCAGTAACACATGCTCGTTCTGTATTGAGTGGCTGATAACACAAGTTTCGGCCATCAGTAGTGCCGGTTCATCATCGGTTTGTGTTGTAACAAAATTAGCCCTCTCTCTTCGGTTTGGCTTGGAACAATCTTTTGCGAAGTGTCCAAATTCATTACAATTGAAACACTTAACCTTGGATTTGTCGAAGTTTCGTGGCTTTCGGTCTTCGTTAGTGCGTTCACCATTTCCTCGACCTCCACCATATCCACGCCCACTACCATGTCCTCTCCAGTGACGTCCTCCTCTTTTGTTGTTGCTGAAACTTCTATCTTTCTTTGTCTTTGGGGTTCTTGCTTCCCTTTTGGCTTGGGTGAATAGCAACTGCTCTCCTGTACTCTCTGTATGAGATCGCCCCTTCAATCCCTCTTCAAATGTTCTCAAATGCCCAATAGCTTCTGAAACCAACATCGTGTCTACATCTCCAAACTGCTCAATTGTCCCAATGATTTGAAGAAATCGATCTGGAACCGAACTGAACAGCTTTTCAACAACTTCTCTTTCTTCAAGTTTCGCGCCAAGTGATCGGATCTCACCAACCAAGGCAGTCAACTTCATCGAATACTCATTTACGGTTTCTGAATCTTGCATATGCACCTTGTACAATTGTCGTTTCAGTACTTGTACACGTGCCTTCTTGACACGATCTTCGCCAATTCGCATCTCCCTGAGTGCGTCCCAAGCCTCATTTTCCGTCTGCTTCTCCGCGATTGCCATCATCACGTCATCTGGCACGGCTTGAGAGATGGCTACCATGGCGCCTTAATCTTTGTCGTCGTCTGTGTCTGCACCTTCGATCACTGACCATACTCCTAGAGAACGCAAGATTATCTTCATCTTGACAGCCCATATGCCGTAGTTCGTTTCGCTTAACATTGGATAATGGATCGGGATTGAGGCTCCTCTTGCCGTAGGTTTGACGACTGCAAGCGTTTGATCTCCTTCAACACCGGCCATTGCTTTGACAACCTTGGCTCTGATACCAAATGAAGATTATTCTTTCTTACGGCCAGTCACACAATTTGGGAAACTCACACAATCACAGAGACAAAATAATGAAAGAACAGAGGCCTTTTGTGATGCTTAACTCACTGCATCATTTTCTGATTTTCTTATTATATATAGAAGCAAATACGAAAGGTTACGTCCTCTAAATAACCTCTAAATCATAACTGCTATATAAAAAGTTACGTCCACTAAATAACCTCTAAATCATAACTTCTATATGAAATGTTACGTCTACTCTTAAACTCTGCTGGAATTAAAACAAAACATAAACAAAACAAACTGAAATAAAACAACAAGATTAATTCTATTAGACCTCAGGAGGGTTTGGCGGTGAAGCCAGCTTCGACTTGTCAGTAAATCCCTATACGGTACTCAAATGAAGAAAATAGTAGGGTTGATCACCATTCTCTCCAGCTTTTGTGGAAAAGATACATGTTTTTCCTTCCAAAGACATGATATCTCCTGGTATGATGGAGATGGTTCTGAAGCTTCCTTGGTGTATGTAATCAGCAGCTTTGCATTAGAGTTCGATAAGGTAGGCTTAGCACTTCGATGCTTTCAAGTTTGAGTTGGGACATTAGAGTGAATTAGTGAATGAATTCAGGTGTAATAAAATGTTATGACATCCTCAGAAACCAACCTGTGGAAACAGTGGCAAACGGCAAATAGATTATAATTTCCCGTCTGCAATGTTACTCTCAGCTTTTGCATAATTAGCTTGAAATGTTGTCAATGCCTTGCTTGGATAT
>Ga0325411_1009675_pt1 | contig 10253 bp, 3 predicted proteins | sample PopdelMetagenome_13_FD_206181 | JGI IMG/M metagenome (GOLD analysis project Ga0325411, IMG submission 206181) | Populus deltoides microbial communities from Bellville, Georgia, United States - Xylem-PdIQD-R4 | ecosystem: Host-associated > Plants > Phyllosphere > Stem > Wood/Secondary xylem...
AAGTCATGCACTTTACTTGGTCCAATAAAATTTTTTATCACAGAGATTATTTTTTATTTAATTATACAATAATAAAATGCATGATATTTATTTTGTATGAAACAAAATATTTTTAGAAGTAAAAAAAGCATCATAATAGGCATGTGAGATCAAGATAGCAAAGTTACATTACTGACAACAACAAGTGAAATTGCATTGTTTTAGATTCGAGTTAATTAAAAAAAAAAATTAATCTTCAATGATAAAGGATGAAATTGTGCATTTACAAAACAAATCGAGGGATATAAGAAGTATATATATAAAAAACTAAAAACACCTTGTATGTTGTCATTCGAATAATAAACACAATTAGATTCAATGATTTATTTTGTTTATATTTTAAAAACCAAATATAAAATAGAGAACAAAAGAGAGAGCCCATTTGCATGGGCTTGACCGTTAAAAAAAAATCCAACCACATGGATTAGCCGATTAAAAAACAACTCATTCTAGCTTGCGTGTCTTTACATATCTTTTTTTTTAATTTATTAAAGGGTTGGCACCTCATTTTTTTTTTTAAAGATAACAGATTCTAGCAACCAGTGGTATTTATAAAATCATGAGTTCAATTTTTATTATTTAAAATTTTTTTTGTAATCTATTTTTGATCTAAAACACAAATAAAACACCCTAGGCAGCTTGAAAAATCTAACAATGGCCAGGAAAAACTGAAAAAATAGCTCAGTAAAACAATTCAAAACCAAAATGACTCTCATGGTCAGATCTATCTCCTCAGGAAAAGAGAAGGAAAAAAAAACTACGTATCAAACTGTTGTGATGAAGAGATAACCATAAGAGTTGTTAGCCGCTGCATTGGAAAAAAAAAAAACTAAGGTTGACAAATCATGTAACTTATAGCTGTTCGCAAACTTAAGATTTGAGTAGATATAAAATTATCTCAAAACTATTTACCTGATTACTTTGAGCAACATTTATTAATTCTATAAATAATTAAAATTATAGATTTTTATAGAGTCACAAATCATACTATAATAGATGTGGCCTGCTTCATAATTGATCCATTGAAAATTAATTTCATTAACACCCTTCTCCCTCTCTACCTCTCTTTTACATTATCTTATAATAATTTTTATATATATATATATATATATATATATATATATATATATATATATATATAAACGATGATAAATTAGGTAAATGATTTATTTTTAAATGAATCCCATAATTTTAAAACCCTTGTAAAAAAAAATCTATTAGTAAATCAAATAAAAGCAATCTACTTAAAAAGTTGAAATCAATTCTAGTACAGAAATGACGATTAATTTTACAAATATGTTAGTGAATCTTTCCTCATAAAAATATCAAGGATTATCTTATAATTAAAAAATTAATTTGAAATTAAAGAATATAGGAAAAATGAAAAAGTTTATAAAAAAATTGGATCTAGGCTCTATAACTAAGACCAGGCATGCCTGGGATGGAAGGCAGCCTAGAAGCAACATGGAAGTGAACGAAGTGTCCTCTCCATAGCTAGCCTGGGATGGAAGGCAGCCTAGAAGCAACATGGAAGTGAACGAAGTGTCCTCTCCATAGCTATCTTCCTCAGCGGGAGACTTGCCAAACCACGGAGACTCACTAGAATCCATTCAAATGGCTGCTTACCTCCCAATATCATCATATTTCCGACTTGTTTTTAAAGAAAAGGTTACATGAAAACGCTCTCTTTAACCTCCTCAATACAAATATAACCTTAAAACAGGTGTTTTTAAGTTATAAATCAACATAAAAATTCAAATTTTTACATCTAGAATTTCAAATCCATATATATCTCTGAAATATTGTGATGAAATTATATGATTTTGATGTTTATAGATTTTTTATAATGAGAGCTATCATTTAATGGTGGTATTGATTACTTGTAGTTGAATTCTGATTGACTAAAAGTTTCCCTCTCTTGTTAATATGTTCTCAATTTTTTATGATTTTGAATTTTCAATGTAATACTAGAAATGTTCCTAGAAATTTAATGGTTTGAATTTTTTAGGGTAAAAGTTGAAATTATGATTATTTTAAAGGGATAATTTAAAAACAGAAAATTAATTTATATCCTTGATAATATATATATATATTTTAAAAAAAATATTGAAGCTCAGTCAGCATCCCAACTAAACTTCAAGTGTCAAGCTCAGTTAGGATGACCAACCTCACCTTAAACTTGGTTGGGTCAAACACTTTTCCATTTCAAAAGGACAACGTTATTCTAGGCATATAGGAACAACCTCTCTCCCTTCAATATAACAAATAACAAAGTCAACCCACAATGTTAGGTGTACAAGTAGAAATTGCACGAAACAACATGTCAAGCAGACAGTATAAGCCAACTCTCCAAATAAGCCAACACTCCACAACATACCCAAGCTATAAAAGTGGTTATCTCCATCTATCTTCTTCTGAGTTTTGGTATTCATGTTCGTATGCTCATCGTCATAAAAAACCTTGACATGACATGTACGAGACTACACCAACCTCAATTCTTATAGACCATTCCCACCAAGTGGGAGAGTCTCTATTTTATTATAAAGTGTAACACACTCACCTCACCAATGATTATGTCACTACTAAAGCCAACATAGACAATTATAATAATCTTACAAATCCTGTAAAGCATATATGAATTTTTAGAAGCATCCTTGAGCTGGTGACAACAAAAGTGATGTTATAAATGAGAATTTCCCTATAACTTTTCACGGATTTGCTAGGGTGTGATATCATGGCCTTAAACCCGATTCCATTCTATATCTCTAAGATCTCTATGTGAAACTCATATCTCATTTAAGCACCAATATTCATACAAAAAAGAGCACTACAAAACTCTTTGCTATCACACAACAAGATGATGAAATCATGAGGGCATATTTCTAGAGATTCAATGAGGAAATGCTAATATGAAGGATTTGCTTGAATCCATCGCCATTAAAGCCTTGATCAATAGGATCTACAACTATTCTGTATGGGAAAGGTTATACACACTCCCTGATAAAAATCTTCTTGGTGTCACCAAGGGTAACATCAATTATCGTTTGACATTTCCTAAGCTTGTGACCACATCTCTTACAATGACACATGTTGATGTGTTTGCCATCATAAAGGGAAAATACTTTTTACAATACCAACCTCCAATGAAAAATGGTTCAAACACACTGAACCCCAATAAGTTCTGTCTATTTCACCATAATCATGGACACAATATAGAAAAGTGTCATGCATTCATAAAAAAAAAAAGATAGAAAAATTGATTTCTAAAGGGTACCTTCAAGAATTTCTGGAGAAGGAGATACATATGAACAAACTAGAAATCATGTTTGTGATGTACAACTCTAGATAAGATAAATCTCAGAAATTGTATCCCCATCATGTTCATCTTTATGTCTCCAAACATGAAATTCTTATGGAGAAGCCTCCATTATATCGCTAGGTTCCCGTGATAAATTTTCTCCAAGTCCCTAAGACCACTTTTCTCTAGGTGTCAATGACTAATGTCTTCAAGTACCCGTGATCACTTGTTTCAAGGTCAAGGTTGTCAAAAATGTTTTTTTGACACGACACATAATATACAAATATAAAATTTGGATCGTAAACTCGAATCGTCATTTAACATTAATTACTCCAAGAGTCAAGCATGATAATTTACAACTTTTATTCTATATATTTGCCAGCTAAAACAAAGGAATATGTCAATTGATATGTTAATAGCTTACATAAAAAACTGTAAGAATGAATAGGTATTTTCATTTTATGAAAATAAAATCCACAAATAACTTGTATTGTTAAAAAATTTATAATAAATATATTTAAAATCAAGCCTTTGATTATCAGATTGCATAAGTTTTGCAAAATATAAATTTGAAACAATGAAAATGCTAAGATACAGATTATCAGATTGCACAATTTTATACTTCTTTCAAACTCGTAAAATCGGTTCAAGTTTACTGATTTTACCGAGTTTGAACGAGTTTACTAGTTTTTGAGTTTTTAGTCCAATTTTACACGTTAATTAGATACATGTTGGCTCGTAAAATTATATGATTTTACGAGTCAACTCATGATTTTGACAATATTGCTCCAGGTCTTAGTGATCATTGTCTTTAGGTACCCATGATCAACTTTCTCAAAGTCCCTGTGAGTACTTTCTTAAAAAAATATCATGGATCTTTCTCCATAAAACATTGACAAGATCTCTCACAAATTCAAAAAACAGGAAAGAAGTTTAAAGGCATGCCTACCGGGTAATATTTTAATGCAAGCACACACTATACGTATTCTCACCCCCTCTCTAGATCATTAAAGCCTTCCAAGCATGTATGTTTACAAGACTTCGAGGAAAAACTATAATATAATAATAAAAAAAGAAGGATGTTGAAGCTCGGTTGACATCCCAACTGAGCTACACCTTAAGCTTGGTTGAGCCATGACCCAACTTGGATATTTTTATCTTAGTTGGCCATAGCCTAACCGAGCTATCCTCCTTTCTCTCTCCTTCATTTCTCTCTCTTTCTTTTCATATCTCTCGTTTCACGAGGAATTTGTTTTACATGTATAACATAGACTAAAATCTCATAAGCCAGGAAAAATCAACATTTTTCTGTAAAGTTTTTTAACACCTCGTCAATTCAAGAGAAATATATCTAGAAATCCATTTCATTTCTATCCTGGACAAGGAAAAAAAAAAAAAAGGAGTCTCCATCTGCATCTCCTCAACCAAAAGAAATTCAGGGTGCTATATTGAACACCTAGTTCAAATCTCAAAGAAGGTAGAGCAAACACGAAAAATCCAGGGATGCTACCTGGTGTACTTGATTAAGTATAGCCAAAAAGATTTACCTTCCTCTAAACACTCCAACTTTCCTATGCACGTTCAGTTTCAGGCTTCTGGCATCAACACGAGATCAGAGTCATGAAATTTGAAAGCTACACGTATATGATGATGGTTAAGTTTGTAATTATCTGCCTGCCACACAGTACCGATCATGGTCTTGAGCTCTTTTACTTTCACACACTCCTCTCTCCTTCTGCGAAGATGGTAAGTTATTGAGCATGCATGTAGTTTATTTTGGAGAAGATTTTGCTGTGAAGCCCTTTAAGTAACAAGGAGAAGAGTAAAGCCCAATCACTAAAATTAAAAAATAAAAAATAGTAAAATGGATTATTTGATTTTATTAGAAAAAAATAAGATACATGAGGATTTACAAATTTTATTTTTTAACTTTAATATAACAACTTATTATGTATTGTAACTCAACTAGTACTAGCATTAGTGTGTTTTTTTTTTTTAAAAAAAAAACGTCTTATTTAACTATTAAAATAAAAATCAGGTTTTAATGGTATTTTTTTATATAATTTTAATTAATACCCTTTTTATGTATTTTTACTTTTCATTAATTATTTTATTTAGATTTGAATTAATACTCTCTCTGATTGTTTCAGTTGTTTAATTCACCTTTTTTAAATATAGTAATTATTTTTAATAATTTTTTATTTTTATAATCTTTCATATGGATAATTTTAATTTATCTTTAATTTTTTTATTTGATATAAATAGATTGTATTTTCATAAGGCTTGTACAAACTAAATAAATTATTAATCTTTTGTATGGCTGGTTCGGCTTCTTATTCTGAGCCCATATCTACGAACCCATGTTATGTTTAAGCCTCGTAAAATAGTGGGCCGAAGTATCCAGAACTATTAACCCATATTGGGCCCAGCTTCAATTCCTTCTGCTATCCCCGATTAATGGTGGATTAGGCGAACAAAGTCAAAGAGCTGATATTTTGCGAAACGAGAAAAAAAATTTATGAAATAAATTATGTGTATTTCATCTTCATATAAATTTTCTTTGTTTTTGAAGATCAATACATATAATACAAAATATATGTTGATAATTGATAAATAGGAGATTATATTAATCATATAAGGATAAATTTTAAACACAGTGAGTTATACTTTTTAACATGTCTTCGCGGTGGAGTTCTTTCTGTCTAATAATGATTTTTTTATTGAAGTTATTTTTTAAAATATTTTTTATTTTTAAAAAATTATTTTTAATATTACCACATCAAAACAATTCAGAAATTTTTTAAAAACAAAATTTAAAATTTACTAAAACTCTAGACACAACCCTAAACAGTTTTTTTTTTGGTTTATTATTAGCGTTTGTGTCTAGACCGACTTCAATGTATCTCGACTAATCTTATAGGTCCTGAAGTTAACGACCATGTAAGTCTCTAATGACTTTAAAGTTTGTGAAACTCAAACTAATAACTTCCAAAAAATAAACACAAAACTTCATCAGTTAAGCTACACCCATTACATTCCGTAAACAGTTTCTCACATAGTCTACTTCTGTTGCCCATTTGCAATTTCCTGCAAATTGGCAGCCAAACAATCCCCATAAATGTACTTAATTTGCTGTATGGTTCCTCTCCTGCATAAATCTTGGCACATGCTTGGAATGTTTTATCTGGTGCACCCTCAAATATAGTGTAAAAAGAACATTAAAAAGATAAATTAATTAACGACTTTTAGGGCGAATAGTTCTTCTTCCATGAAGCATGGAAATTCTACCGTTGAGAGACCATCAAGAATAATCACTATTATTCATCTCTATCGTGATTAGTTTCCAAAGGTTATGCTGCTTCCTCTCAGTGGGCACCATTTGAGGTCTTTGTCATTTACATACACCAGAGGATGATATTGATGCTAGCCAAGCACAGTCCAAATCCCAACAGCTCAATAATATTGGCTTCAGAAAAAAAATATATTATTGTTCTTTATTTTCATTTTTATCCTTCTAATTATCCGGAATATATATGCTTTATTTCTCTATTTTCTTTTTCTTACGCTGATCAAGTCTCCATTACTTGGATAACAACAATTCTAATTACTGAAAATTAAGATTAGGGTTTGGATTCTGATCTTTCTTTGCTTTCTTAGATTCTTAAGAACCGAAAACACCTTAATTCAGAAAGCAAAGAAAGAAAGATCAGAATCCAAGGTATATAGTAATTTTAGATATTAACTCCAATCCTTTCATACTAAAAAATTATATAGAAAATAACAATTAACAAATTATTTTTCTTTTATTTGGCTAGTAATGAATTGCAAATTTAAAATTGATTTATCAATATGTGTTGTATCTATATAATCCTTGAACAAATTTATCTTTCTCATAAAAATAAAAATAAGTTTGTAATGAAAAGGATCATTATAAGCTAAAGCAATAATTTTCTTTCATTCAGCACCTTTTATGTTCTCTTTGAACCTAATCTCTAACTTATCATGAGAAATTAATAAATAAAAATATTATTGACAACATTATCATTGTCATTACTATCATTATTTATATTATTATTATCAATATAATCATTATCATAAATTAATAAAACATAATAATTCAGATCTATATCATCATAAATGAGATCATCAAAATTTTCATCATATTTATCATGATCAAGAAATTATCTCCTTTATTTATGTGTTTGAACGACTTTTTAAAATTGAAAATTGATCTATGATTACTTTTTTCATAATTTCTCAAGCCCCTCACTGCGTACCGCCACCTTGCTTAGACAAAATTGTAACTCTTACTCTTTATGTATTGTTCTACCCTGTCAAGGTAAAATTTAAACCCTAAAATGATTAAGATTTAATTCAATAAAGTGGAGATTTTCTCATAAAAAAATATATCTTAAATTTTAGATGAATTCAACAAATAAAATCCATGCCATTAAAAGAAGAATGTCTCCTTGCATATGAGACTCTTTCAAGCTTTGCTCGAGGAGCTCGACCGATCCCTCATCTACTATATGGATCTAGATTGTACAGTTATTATATGTTTGGATAACCCTATGATTACTTTTGTCTAATTGCAACAGCTATGATCCCATCATGTCTATGCAATACTAACCCATTAATGTTAAAAATACTAAATTGATTACTTTTGTCCATTAATGTTTAAAAATAATTTTTAAAAAATAAAAAATATTATTATTTTAATATATTTTAGAATAAAATATATTTTAAAAAGTAATCATTATTATAATTCCAAATACCCTTTTAATCGTTGCACGGTGTCTCATCTCACCATGGAGGTTTGTTTTGCAGGTCTTCCAGTAAACCTAAACACTATTCTTCACCGTCAGATATCTAAATTTTACATATTATAATAGGTTTTTCAACTTTCCAGTCACATCACAGTGCATAATATTCCCTGGAAGTTAAATTATATGAGTATCAAACCATGATAATATTTCGTACACGTTAGATACAAAAAAGTGGTGGATTGGATGGAGGGAGAGAATTGTCCCAGCATATGGTACTACCTCCGTGTGTACAAAGATCCAGAAAAAAGGGTTTCTACTTTTGATACCTTTGCCCAACTATCTGATGGCGACATGGAACAAGGTTCTCAGCTCTCAACTTGCACCATTTTCCTGCGTGACCTGCTACTTGTGTATGATGAACAAGTGCCGTGCGTTTTAAGAGATTTAATTACCTGCTGATAAAATTTATCATCGTAATGATTCCAATGATCCAAGAACTCATCGAGGAATAGATAAGTCGGCGATTCCCAAGCAGAAATTATGAATCATTGCTGGCTAATTATGGTGCTTAATTTCTGCTGTGATATATTTGAAAATGCCAGGTAATCTGTTCTTGTGCTGAATGTCTGTCTAGCTAATTGTTTGCTTCTTTCTCATTGTTTTGTCTGCTCATAAATATCAGAAAGAGACACACAATTTCTTGCGAAGGAAGGAAATATCCCCCCCCCCCTTCAAATTAGTTTTCATAGACACAAAGGGGGTGTTTGAAAATGTGTAGTAGTTATCTTTTTAAAATTATTTTTTAATATCAATACATTAAAACGATCTGAAAATATAAAAAAATAAATTTTAAATTTTTAAAAAACACAATTTGAACCGCGTTTCTTTCAAAGAGTCTATCAATATTATACCACAAGAGATCAGTACTCTTATGGATGCAATTGCTGTAGCTCACTTTATACCTGGTTCTTGAGCACGTTGTGGAATCTTAACACTATACTATATAGCTATAATACAGCAACTTTTCTGGCAATTGCAGATTCCCACTAATGGAGGAGATCGGTTTAAGATTTTTATGTTAAGCTTCTTTAGAGAAAACAAGGCATATATCGTTCTTTCTTTTCTTGTTTCTTTGGTGTTTAATTTTCTCACATACCTAAATCTTGCTGGGTGGCTAAAGTGTTTGCAGACGTATCTATAATAGGAATAATTTCAAGATCTGTTTCTGTGAATTTATGCCAGTCACATTAAATTATTAGTCACAGTCGACACAGATGCCCATAACTTCAATATTCTTCAGCCTAATTTCTGATGATAAAATACCAACACTAGGGAAATACTAATGATCAGACAAAACCCTCCAAAAAAAAAAATAATAATAACAACAAAATATATAATTGAAACTTCTTTTATTCTCATTATTTTTATAAAAAAAATCCTGAGATTTTATTTTCTTGATTGAGACACGATATTATTTTAATTCCTGACCATTTTTTATTTCCTATGAAGACAAATTTGTATCAACTTGTCGTTTAATGTTAAGAGCATTGCCTCTTTTTTTCTTTCTTTTTTTTAATCTTGTGCTTTAGTAGTCATGTCAAAATTCGTTGTTCGTCCCTATCCATTTTAGGAATAACTAAAAAGGGATGCATAGTACTTTGAAGATATATTTATATATTCATATCTTATGCCAGAAGGTTTTTAGAATATCGGAAGAGATTTTTTTTTTTTTTTTTTTGCCATGCATTTGAAGTCAAATTTACAGTGGATCATACACTTAACTGCATCTTTCCTTTACCAGAATCATCGTGTAATTTGCGTGGCTTCTAGTCTTTATATAATTCAAAACAGTACGAAATTTGATACACTTTGTGATGCTTGCAAAGAAACCTCAACATAAACTATCTCTGCGATCTTTCTTGTTATAACAATATTAGGATTGCAGTTCTGTTCATTTGTGAATGAACACTCGAAATTATATCGACTGCGAAGAACGAGTTCAACAGAACCATGGAGTAATGACTGGTGACTTTGTGAACCTATCCTCACAGTATTTCGGCAACCAACAGATTCGGAACATGGCACCTCGTTTGCAGCCCGCAGTCATGGAGGCAGGATGCCAACAGCAAAATATTAGCCCCGAAAGATCA
>Ga0325411_1009676_pt1 | contig 10252 bp, 4 predicted proteins | sample PopdelMetagenome_13_FD_206181 | JGI IMG/M metagenome (GOLD analysis project Ga0325411, IMG submission 206181) | Populus deltoides microbial communities from Bellville, Georgia, United States - Xylem-PdIQD-R4 | ecosystem: Host-associated > Plants > Phyllosphere > Stem > Wood/Secondary xylem...
ATAATAATAAGACTATTTAACGCTGAAATACGTAATTAATTAGTTTAGAGGATCATTACATATTCCCCGATATGTCTATGCATTTTATGGTGTAAAAGCCAAGATATTATTGCAGAATTCTTGAAATCATATCCACCTCGCTCACGCTTTCAATGCTTATAGGATATAGCACTAGTAGTACTAGCAAAACAATACGCAAATGTCATTTGTTGATGCTCCACAAGTTTCTCATCTTCTATCCATAGCTATGGTAAGCCCTGGCGTTTTTACTTGGAATCCTCGTGAAGTCTGAGAAGGTGTTTGGCAGTGTGGTAGTGGTTGTTTTTTAAATAGCTTTTCATGCCGAAATACATGCCAATGATTTTTTTCATTTTTAAAAAATTATTTTTGACATCAGCACATCAAAACGATCCAAAAAGTACAAACCGCACTCAATTTTAGCAAAAAAAAATTCAAAATTTGATGAAACGCAGTTACAAACGCAATGTCAAACGGTCTCTAAAGAAAAAGAAAATTAAGGTTTTAGTTGGCTTAGGAAAACCAACGACCCATGAGGTAAACCCGAGAATGCATGACCCGTTGCGGCCGGATTGAGACATATTTTTTTAATAAATAAAAATTCAATTTTCAAATGCCTATATGTTAAGAGGTGAAACAAATTCTTTTGGGTGATTATTTACAAATATCAAGACTAATATATTTATCTACATCATGTACAAGGGTTAAAAACAAATCACTACATAAAACAAAAGGTAAGCGTTGCCTCGCGCATGGAGTGGCAATCAAAGGTTTTTTTCTTGCTTAGCTCAACCTTCAACATGTAAACTTATTAATTTTTCTTTGTTGGTTACTAGCTTATATCAAAATTCATTTTTTAAACACTAAAAAAAAGTTTTATTTTTTTTAATATGGAATTGAAAGCCCATTGATATAAATATTATATGTTCACAAGAAAAAAATTATGTTTTTTTAATATGAAATGATAATTTTTTTATGTTTAAATATTTCAATTTAAAATAAAAGGATAGTATCTTTTCAATGTGATAAAAAAAACATTTTGAAATAATCTTTTAAATTTTATTATTTACGACATATATAATTTATATTTATATGAATTATTTTTTAATTTTTTTCATATAAAATATTAAAATCTTAAATATATTTTTGATTACATTGTATCAACTCGCATTACTAGCAAACCTGCCCAAACCAGGATTAGTAAAAATACTTTTATCAAACATGACTCTTCCCCCATTTCCCCCTATTAAAAGCTTGTGTCGACTTTAAGCAGGCCGACCCCGCATTTATTCCAATTTTTAGCATTATTTGATTTTAGAGTGTGCTTTTATATAATTGCACCATCTTTATCATGCTCATGGTAAAAGCAGGAGATCGAATATAAAAATCTTTATCAAAATATCACGACTCCTGAAAAGAAGGCCTGCTTGTAATCTCTTCAATGATTAAAATCATATGTATTTCAGATCGTGGGGGTAATGGGGAAGGGTTTTTTTTTTATTCGGGTTTGATTTTTATTTTTTTTACATGCCTGTTATTTTTGTGGTGTCTTATTTGTCTACTAGGCTTACAGGGTGTTCAATAAATCTAAAAATTAATCATGGTATGTGTAAACTGACCCGGACATCCTGGATTATAAAAAAATATTATTAAAATCATACGAGAAAATGTTACTTTTGGAACACCAAACCATCATTTATGCCTCTCTTTTTAACTCTTAAAACATGCATCACCTGGATGAAACTAATATATGAATGATCTAACTTAGAGTATAGATGAAGATAGAAGAAGGAAAGGCAATTTAAAGGCTTGATCTCATTCCTGTAAATTTATTCATCGTAATTTTCCTTCACTCTATTTGTTTTAAAAATTTTAAAAAATAAATTGCATATGAATTTATATATATATAAAAAAAAAACACCAAACAAATGGGAATAAAAAAGAGTGCGGTGGCCTGAAAAAATCCTGGTCGTTGAAAGAAAAGAAAAGGAAATGGGTAGATCAAACTTTACAATTTACAGGGTCGGATAAGGATAGGAAAGTAAATTGACATTGCAGATATGGTCAGCATGAGTTGTGCCACGCTTTATGAAAATGGGACCGGAATGAAATACCTGAACTGGATACGAAGAAGATGAGGTGGCAGTTGGTCAACCCTTTCGTACATCCTTTACTAGGATAAATTCAGGCGGGCCCCTCTGTCCCACCGATTAAATTGCAATTTTTCTAAAAGGATAAATGTACAGTTTTTTTCAAAAATAAAAATAGAAATGCATAGTCTTAAAACCCACAGTGGCTACTGGCTAGGTTTGCCTACAACCTAATTGATTTAAGGCTTGAATAAGTTCGGGTTTAAGCAAAATAGAGAAAGCAATTCACCTGATAAAAAACCTGAACGGGCTTGTGATGGGAACGAATTGGGTAAATTCTAGTAAAACTTTTGTTGATTTTTTTTAAAAAAATTTTTTGATTAAAAAAATATTTTTTTTATTTTTTTAAAAAAATTAATTAAAACTAAATTGTTTTAATTTTTAAAATTTTTTTGAGTTAACTTTTTAATCCATGACTTCGTCTTGTTATAGATTAATTCCAAATTAATTTTTAAAATTATAATTAAATATTTATATTTCTATTTTTTTTCTTGCAAAAATACATCTTGATTGTTCGGACATTTATTTTTTAGAGACTGGGCAAGCTCCTTTTTTTTTTTCAAGTCAACTTTAAAAATATCATTTCAAATAAATACTTTCTTTTTTAACATTAAGTCAAGATTTTGAACCAAATTACATATTTTTAAGCTAGATTTATATTACTTTAAAATATTTAAGAGACAAATTGTTTTAAATGTTCTTGTAAGGCTTGAATTTAATTTTTTTTAAGTAAACGAACTGAGCTTATCCTTTCGAATTTTATTTAAGAGATATACACATAATGAGTACTTTTTATGAGATTGTATATCAATTAATATTATATTGATTGAGTATATATTTACTGTGTGGATAACATAGTTATTAAACGTGTTGACTCAAATCAACTTGTAAAAATAAAAAAAAATAAGTTTGAGTTTTTAATTTTCTGTATATAAAAGTTTTGAAATAAAACACATAAATATAGACTATAAAAAAATATAAAGTGTAATATAGTTATCTCACATTGAAAAATTAAGAAATAATTTATATGGATGTAATCTAAAAAAAAAAATATGAAGTGTAGTATAATTGTTCCACATCGAAAACTTAAGAAATTATCTCATAGTAAGAAATTAAGAAATAATTTATGTGAATGTAAACTATTAAAAAAATAAAATGCAGTGTAGTTATCTTATATCAAAAAATTAAAAAACAATTAATATGGAAGTAGCTATATATAGTTATTTCACATTAAAAAAAATTAATAAACAATACATATGGATATAGGTAAAATTAAAAAAACAATACATGTAAATGTAAACTATCAAAAAAAATATGAAATTTAATATAATTATTCTATATTGAAAAGTTAGGAAATACAATTCACATGAAAATATATTATATATAAGAATTAAAATTTACGTGGATGTAAATTATAAAAAATATATACCGGGTTAAGTATTCGTAAATTAATTTTATTTTTTTAAATTTATTAAAAAAGTAATATATATATATATAAGATTTCACCAAGTTATTTTTGATCATTTACCCGACAAGTCATTTAAATTTAACCAAACCAACCAAACCTAAATTTTTATTATTTAAAATCTAGAATTTAAATCCGACCAGCTCGTATTTCCATAACAATGGTGGATACTCGGTGCAGAATTAGATGGCCTACTCTTCTTTTTACAGCTGGATTGATGAAAAAAAAAGAGAGAAAAGGAATCCTCTTTCACATGCCCATTTTGGCCATTTCCTAACAATTCTTGATTCGCTTTGTTTGATGATAGAACGAACAATTAAAGAATTTGAGCAGTGGTGGGAAGCAAAAATCACACGAAACTAATCATGCAGCAATTGTTTTTAGACCCCGCCCGGTTTAAGATACAGGTTTTGGATTTTGACTGGAGTACTAGATTTTAATTGAGTCATCAGATCGTTTAAATCAATTTTTTTAAAAGAAATTAAAACAACGTTATTTCTAGTAAAAATAAAAAAATTAAAAGTCAACGAATTATAATATAGTTTTTAACCGGGTCACTGGATTAACCTTCAGAATCAACTGGATCACACCAGATTTTTTTTTTCCTTGTTTTTTCTTAAACTCTTCCCAATTTCAGTTCTAAATCAGTTGAATTTTAAATCGACCGGGCAGACAAGTCCAGATTTTAAAATTATGCAGCAGATCAGGAGCTACCAAAGTAGAGGTCGCCATAAAATATTGCTTGCCACATCGACTATCCTTCAAAATATATTATTTTATTTCATATTCATGATTTTACAGTAGACTTTGTTTTGAAGAATCATTTCTAAAAAAAACATGATATCTAAAACTTAAAATTCTCAAATTGACACAAATATCATACGTTGATAAGAAGTCAATAGTTATATGATCTACTCTCTGTCATGGAGCAGATTTTTCTCTCCTAAAAAATAAATATTCAAGCCTTTTCAAAGTGTTTTCTTAATATAAAAATATAAAAAAATTGAAATTAAAAAACTTATGTGTACATTTAATAAAATAAATTAAGAATTATATGGGTTAATAAATAAATAAAAATTTATTAATGATAAATAAATATGAAAATTGAAAAATTGAAAGTCAAATATATACCAATGGATTTTTTATTTGATTGTCTTTAATGTCTTTATTAAAAAAACTGATTTTTTATTTAATTAAATAATAATAAAATAGACACAAATAAAATAGATTAAATAAAAAAAGGTAAAAAAATATTATGCAATATTACAAATATTAAAAATATTATTTGAACATAAATATCCTAAACATGTAGCTTTTTTAACATGTTTTTTTACATAAAAAATATAAAGTGTAAATAAAAAGCTTATGAGTACATCTAATTAAATAAATTGAGAATAATTTGTGTCGATAAATTAAAAAAACATTAACAATGATTAAATATGTATTTGAAAAAGTCAAGAGATAAATATAAATTAAGATATTTGATCCAATAACACGGGTCATTTATCCAATTGTGCTTGATGACTATATTTATTAAAATTAATTTTTTCATTTAATAAAATGATAGTTAAAATAAACACACACTTAAGATTGATTAATTAAAATGAAAGGGAAAAATATCTCACAATGTTGTACTTATAAAAAATACTATAAAAAAATAATTTTCAATTATATATAATATAAAAAAATTACAAATGAATTAGAATAACCTCATCAAAAATTAAATAAGTGCAAAATAAATAAAAAAAACATTATTGAAAAGGTTAAATACAAAAAATAAAATAAAAAAAAAGAATGGATATTAATTGAAATGTAATTAAAAAAATTATTAAAAAAACATATAAAAAAAGCAAGATTTTTTTAAAAGGAAAAATTACAAAAAGAAAGAAAGAAAAAAGAAATAGACTAGACGTTGTTGGGTATGATAAGCTAGGCCAATGTCTGGACCATAAAAGGAAGGTCTTGCACGTGGGTCTTTTTTTAAATGTAATTGGGGTGGACAACTTGTCATACACCCCAATATTCTTTGAGAAAAAAATATCTGAGACGACCTGTCGTTTGGGATTCCGTAGATTCCAACCATTACGATGACCGGAAAAACATGGTATATTGTTTTGACCCAAAAGCCAATTTTCAATCTATTTCTGACCCCAACACTTAGAAAAGAGGATACACACACCTTCACAAACCCATAAATGACCTTAAAAAACCAATATCAACCCGAAATAAAAAAAATCTTCCCAAGCTTAGATTTGGTTTCTTAGGTCATTTCAAGGTTAAAAACACATAAATAGAATTCCCGTCACCAAATGGACCCATTTGACACCAAGATCGACCATTTGGATAGCTAAAATTGGTGAAAGCACTGATTTTCTTTCTCTATTACTGGATTTCGACGACCTCCCTCTCTCCTCTCTCAAATCAGAGACTAAAAAATAACAAAAATGAGCTTTTTTTACCAAAATTGAAAAAATATTGAGGGACTGAATATATATAGGTTACAAAGTTCGAGGACTAAAGTAAACATTTTGTGTGAACTTTTAAACCATCACCCATTTATAGCGAATTTTCTATTTTGGTCCCCTATATTTTGTTTTTGTTTTTTTTCCAACAAATCTGATTCAATTGTTCTTGAATTTGACAAAAAAGGATGAAATCGTGCAAAAAAAATCAAGGATCAAATTGAAAAATAAAATAAAAATTTAAACAATATGTCTATTGTAAAATATGAGAGGGTGAACAATGTTGTGTGAGCAGATTGTGTTAGCCCACGTGTTTTAGATTGTAGGTAATAATTTATAGACAACATTAATAATAATGTTAGCAAAATCTGTTGTTGATTCCTTAGATTATTTTTTTGAGAAATGATACAGTTTGATAAAAATCTTGGGAGAATGACATAGGTTGAAAAAATATTTGGGAAATAGCAGAGTTTGAACACAACCATATTTCTAAATATTGATTTTGTACACAACTGTTATTTTCAATAGCGGTTGTTTAGACTTTTCAATTAATCTCAATAAAAATCAACTCAAAATTCTATGAAGATCTAATGAATAAAATATAAGATTCAAGATCCAATATCTAAGAGAAAAAAGGAGATAAGGTGATGTGGCAGGAAAGATGATTAACCCTGAACAAAATCCTTAACCAATTATAACTTTATTTGATGGTCTTTCAAGTTGTAATTAAAATCGTCTCGTCGAGATTCTTTTTATGCTACTAGGAGTGTTGAAAATGGAGTCCCGGTAACCCATTCTTTCTTTCTCTTTTTTCTTCTATCTCAAGCCATATCAACTTCTCTCTCAAGCCTTTGGGTCTTAAATTTCATCTCTTGACCATCAGATTTTCGTAAAATTTTAGGTTAACTTTTGTATGTTTTAATTAATTTAAAGGAGACATGAGTTTTGAAACAACTGTTATTCCCAACAATTATCAAGTTTATAATTCGAAAACTTTGAGGACCAAAGTGAACTTTTCATCACAAGTTTGAAACAACCACCCTTATTTGTTGTCCTTTTCACTTTAGTCCTCTATCTATGAATCTTACAATTCCTCTATAAACTTACTTTAATTGGCAATCAAATCAAACCTATAAGGGTGTAATTGAAAAAAAAGTATAAGGACAAAAATAAAACAACACACTTTAGCAATCTATAATGATTTTTGTCTGTGCGAACAATGACGTGATAAAAATCATTCATGAGTTGAGATTTACCATCTCAGGTAAGTTTAAGGAAAAAAACACTTCAGCTAAACTCTCATCATCGAACTAAACCCATTGACAAAAAAATCTATAATTTTTTTGGCCAAAACTGGTGTCAACTAAAACTCTCTCCATCACTGGAATTCATCTATTTTCTCTCTCCTATCTCAAACTAAGAACCAAAAAATAAAAAAATAAAGTTTGGCACTGAAATTGATTTTTTTAAAAAAAAAATTAAGAGGGACAACAAGTTTATAATTTGAAAAGTTTGAGGACTGGAATGAACTTTTTTCCATAAGTTTGAACACAACCACCCATTATCCCACCTTTTTCACTTTGATCATTTGTCTTTAAATCTTGCCATTTCTCAATAAAATTGCTTTAAGTGGAGATTGATTTAGGTCGATAAACCTGTAATTGAAAAAAAAGTTTAGGGATGGAAAAAAACAAATCATTATAGCAATTTATAATGATTTGTCACTGTGTGAACAATGACACGGTGAGAAGTAATGTCACCATGTCTTTTAGATTATAATTAATAACTAGATCGATGATCCGTGTTATGTCGTGAGTTGATTAAAAAATTTTGAACACACAAAAAGAATGCTTAGATGATGATAATATTTTCAAATAAGCAAGAAAAACCTAATACTTGAGTCATTAACTCAACTAGATCCAAAGATCGGGCAGTTTAATAATATGATTTAAACTATAGGCAACAATTATAGATAAAGCATAAAAAGTTTTTTTTGGTAACAATCAACTAAAAAAAGTGAGCTACCGATATGATATTAGAAAGAAAAAGAAAAGAAAATATCGTTGGAAACTCACTATCACTCTATTATAGACATTACTCATCATAAAAAGGGCTTGCTAGGAGGGTTCAAATTCGACTATAGAATTCTGGATAACGACATAAAAAGAAGTCATATAGGTCATCAAAGCAACATTTCGGAAAAACAAATCGAACAAAATAAAATGATGTGAGCATCTGTCTATATTCAATAAATCAATTCTATTTAATTTGAGAATAAAATTTATTTAAAAAATAACATATAAAAGACATGAGCTAGCCCAATTAAATAAAAAAAATGATGAAACCAAGGTCATAAAAAGCATGAAAAAAAAAACATAGCTCAATCTTCAATAAAATAAAATAAAATATTGAAGGATAAAATCAAACAAATATTAGCTTTAAAAAAATGATAAAAATAACCAATGCAATCCTAGGCAAACCTCACGAAGCTGGGTTAATTTCCAAAACTTGCAACCCGTGAAATCTTAGACACGAGCTTAACTAAAAAGATCAAATCCAAACCAATTAAATGTTGAAGAATTAAATCGGGTAAAAAAATACCAATTTTGAAAATTAGCAAAGCAAGAAAAAAACAACAATGAAAAGAATGAGGATGAAATGTATTTGGAAAAAATAATTATGGAGGGTGGAATTGAAAAAAAATACAACTCTTAAAATTATCTTATATTACAAAAAATAGCAATTAAAAAAATTAAGATCAAATTTGATAAAAAAAATTGAATGAGGATGAAATCGAAACGAAAATATAATTCAAGGAATTAATTCAAAAAAATTATAACCAATTAAACAATGACCGAATATAAAAGATATAGAAGTTTAGGGGCTTACTTGATAAATCAAGTGGCAGGCGCAAACATTAAGGAAGAGAGAGGAAAGAAAGAAGAAGAAAAAAAATGACCGTTGGTGACAAACTAAAGTTCTTATTCATGCACGTACTACATATCTATAGAGAAGACATAAAGGTGAAGCTAAAGCCACTATGAAATGACTTTTTTGGTTATTGGAACAAGCTTTATGAGTCATCTGAAGATGATGGAGTGGAGTGGCTGACGCATGCTTAATATGTGCCAATGATTGTTCTATTTCTTTTTATTTTTTAAAAGACCAAATTGCCCTACCCTACTCAAAAAACAATAAAAAGACCAGTTATGAAATAACCGAAATAACCAAAATACCCTTTGGCTCTGGGCTTAAGAAAAGAAGTCCTTGTTGTTAGTTATTTTTTTTTTCAAATTGCAAGAATAATTTGATAATTTCACTGTATATAATAAAATAAAAAGACAAAAATACCCATATATGGAAAGCAAACATACACTCTATTCTAAGAGCATCAATGTAATTTAACCACGCAAAAAAAAAATGAAAATTTTTGTCTTGTCTCTAATCAATTTCAAAATGCTAAAATGGTTTCATTACAAAGACGACCTTATCTCATGCATTAGCGTACACTCTTTTTTTGTAAGGATAAGATGGTAAATCCATTATTTCCGTCAACAATACAATGTGTTTGGGTGAATAATGAATTCACCATCCCTTTTATTCTTATTCTTAATTTTAATTAATTAATTAACTAGCATTCAACTAAAAAGCACACACCTAACTATTTAGGTGGTGGCCTAGTGGTAAGAGATTGGGACCACAAGGTTTGTTTACTCTGTGATTTCAGGTTCGAGCAATGTGGTTGCTCATATGATAGCCACTAGAGGCTTACATGGTCGTTAACTTCAGAGCCCGTGGGATTAGTCGAGGTACACGCAAGGTAGTCCAGACACTCACGTTAAACTAAACAAAAAAAAGCACACACATATTGTTGAATATAGAGCGTTTACTTTACGTAGATTAAACATATAAGCATTCCAATTTATTTTAGAGGTTGTTTTGAAGTTTCGAACGGTGTTTTCTGAATTTTAAATTTTTTATGTTTTAAATTATTTTGACATACTAATATTATAAATAAAAAAATATTTTAAAAATAAAAATCGCTATCTTACATACAAACACACCCTTCAGGAACGTGCTATTTGTTTCCATCCATAGTTCCTAAGGGATTCAAAATAGCGCCCACTCATCCACGCGGTAAAATTAAAGCACCACGA
>Ga0325411_1009677_pt1 | contig 10252 bp, 7 predicted proteins | sample PopdelMetagenome_13_FD_206181 | JGI IMG/M metagenome (GOLD analysis project Ga0325411, IMG submission 206181) | Populus deltoides microbial communities from Bellville, Georgia, United States - Xylem-PdIQD-R4 | ecosystem: Host-associated > Plants > Phyllosphere > Stem > Wood/Secondary xylem...
TCTCTGTCCGATGAGAAAATCATGGCTAGTTTTTGGAGCACATCTTCTTCATGGACATCAGTACAAGGTAATAAATTAAAACACATCACGAAGAATTAAGGAGATTATATATATATATATATATATATATATATATATATATATATATATATATAGTCAATTTCATAAAGTATTCTTAAAGACTTCTTCTTCCTACAGCCACACAAGTTCCATCCATATTCAATACCTAGACTCCTTCTTCAATTCCTACACTGCTACCCTGTTTGCACTAGAGACTGGTTCCTTCCTGTTGGGACCCCACTTGTTGAACTCGCAAGGTTTGCCTTATAAACATTAAACAGTAGTGCTTCAAAGGTTGGATTTCGCCGGCATTGATGTAACGTCTGTCAAATAACCAATAGCTTAACTAGGAAAGATACGACGAATAGTTTTGTATTGCTCTGAAATATATATTCTTTTCTAAGTTCAGGTTAATACTATTTTATATTTAATTTTTATTAATTAAAATAAAAATAATAAGATTTGAAGTGATGATTATTAGATTAATAAAGCTCTAATATAATTTTAAAAAACCCATTACTTAAACTTTTAGATAAGGTGTAAGATATATAATTTATATAATTAATACGTTACTTTTCATTATTGCAGTACTAATAAGCAGACAATAGCTGAAAATTAATTAAGCAAGTATTCAATATTTAGAGCACGTAAATCTTCAGTATTCAACTAGAACTAAATAATCATTCGTACTCCATTTTTTTACTTGCCGCAACGACGTAAATTAATAACGTAAAATCATGTACGAATTAATTTGCCTTCAGAGCTGACAAGCTCAGGCCGACAAAAAAATCTATTGCAATATTAAAATGTTTTTTGCTCTTTTAATTTATTTATTTTTTGTCAATGTAAATATTGATGTTGATTTTTAATTGATAATGTTAATTAATAATAGTAGTAGGATACTCTAAATTGACATCTGGATATAATTTTTAAAGTGATCAAAATTGATAAGGCTTTCCTAGTGCCCGAGCATGCATGTCTTTGACTAGTGAGACGCCTTTCTTTGCATCATCTTCCACACCATTTTCCCACGCCATGCACACACTACTATATTTTCTAGTGATATATTGTCGGTTGGATTTTTTTTAAATATATAAAATAAATATTAAGAACATGAAATTTTTTTGAACGGTTTTATTAAATCTGATTAAGTAGTTCATTTTGAAACCTCTCAACTCAACTATTTACCTAATTCAAGTTTTTAATTAAATTATGTGAGAGTTAATTCGATTTAAATTAATCGATTTCATAAATTCATATGCAACCTTTATGATCAATAAAAGCATGACTTAACTTTTAAAAAAACTTTAAGATAATAGTTTTTTAAAAAATATTGAGACAATGACAGATTGAATCGGCTTCGTCTCCCCTGAGACCCGGGTCATGGACTGTATTGGGTTTAATAATTTTTTTCTTTAATTATATAATAAAAATAGATGCTCATAAAATTGAGCACTAAACTAAAAATATATATTTATTTGAGACAATTATCCCTAGAAAGCAAACAAAAATCAATAATGCATTTCATTTCCCAACCAATCCAATATTAAATGATGAAATAAAAAAAAGAATAAATTAAAAGACAAAAAAAGCATATCTTATCGATGGGTAAACTCGTCAAACCTATGAATCGGGTAAGCCGAGCTTGTATGTCAAACCTGTGAACTGAGTTATAGACTCCACTGGGATTATGATTTGTTTTTTTCAAAACTATTTTTATTTAATTTTATGATAACAAAAATAAATGATTACGAAATCAAACTCCAACCCAATACCGAGATTTTTTTTAGATCGTGATAACCTTATAAAAGGCGAAATGAAATCAATTATAAAACTGAATTCCCAATTAACCAAGTATCTAAAAATAAAAATAAAAACTAATTTTAAAAATTTAAACTTGCCAGACATGTGAACTAAGTCAATCAGCCAAACCTATGAATATGTCCATGAACTTTATAAAGTTTAATAACATAACTTTTTTCTTAAACTATTTTTTTTTTTACTATATGAGAAAAAAAACTAGACAACAAAATAGTCAAGTTCAATTAAAAATAGACACTCCACCAAACGCGTAAATCAGGACAACCTGAGTTATCCTCGATCGCAAACCCGCAAACCATGTTAATCTTATAAAAAGAAACAAATTATGAAGTCAAATTCTCAACCATCCCAATATTAAAAGAAGAAATTGATAAGCAAAAATTTGAGAAAAAAATCATAAAAACCAAAAAGAAAAGGGAAAAAAAGCAAAACATTATGGATTACTATTATCATACATAGTGCAATGTGTGTGAGTGAACAATGGTTTCCTCACACCATTTAATTTTTATTACTTTATAAAGTTTAATAATATGACTTTTCTCTAAATTTTGTTTTTTAACAATATGAAAAAAAATAGACTATAAAAAAAGTCAAGTTCATTTAAAAAAGAAAAAAAAACAACTCATTAAACTCGTAAACCAGGGCAACCTGAGTTACCTTAGCAAACCTGCAACCATACCAACCTTATATAAAGGCAAAATAAAAGGAAGCGAATTACGAAGTTAAATTATGAACAATCTCAATTTTAAAAGATGAAATTGATAAAAATAGATTTGAAAAAAAAATCACAATAAAAATTCAAAAATAAAAAATAAAAAAGAAAGCAAAACATTACTGTATTACTATTGTAATACAATACAATGAGTGTTGGGTAAACAATGGTTTCTCCCACATCCTTTAATTTTTGTTACTTCATAAAGTTTAATAACATGATTTTTCTCTAAAATTATTTTCTTAACAATATGAAAAAATAAACTATAAAAAAACCAAGTTTAATTTTAAAAAAAACCCCTCCAAATTCATAAATTGAGGCAACTTGAGTTACAATGACAAATCCACAAACCTCATAGAAAGACAAAATAAAAAAATACAAAATTAAATTCTCAACCATATCAATATTAAAAAATAAAATTGACAAAAAAAATTTTGAAAAAAAAATCATAACAAAAAAAATATAAAAAGAAACGAAAAAAAAAACCATGTGTTTAACAAGAAGAAAAAATAAGAGAAAATACTGTAACAATTCATAAAGCTACAATAATTTCCCCATGTATTGTATTGTAGCTTTTCTTGTAATAATATTACCTTATGGAAAAAGAAAACAGATTTTATTTTAAAGACACCAATAAGAAAAATTTAAGCAACGAAAGAAGGAGCAGTCTGGTTTGACTCGATGAAGCCCATATATCTTGAATTGGGCCTTATTGGAATATATGGGCTCAAATAAAAATTATACTATGTAGTAGGGAAGCCCACTTTATGCCTATGTAAATAGTTCTTTCTTTTCTGAACGAATGAGAGCAGATTTTGTCAATTTAATTTAGATAACAGTAAGGAATTGACCTAAACCTCACCGATATATTTTCCCTTTATGATTAGAAAGTTATCCACTGTGCTGCTTCATCTCACTACTTGTTGATAATTATGCTGAAAAATCAATATAAAAGCTATTAACCCTTTAAAAGTTTTTAATAACAATTAGACTGGGTGGTCAAAATTTTTTTTTTTTTTATCTTTCCGGATCGTTTTAATGTGTTAATAAAAAAATTAAATTTAAAAAAATAAGGAAACATATTAGAAAAGATGGGTGTATTACTATTGTAATAAAAATGGGTGTATTACAAAACAAACATATTTTTTGTTATAAAACAAATATTACCTTGGCAAACCCATAAACCACACTAACCTCATATAAAGACAAAATAAAAGGAGCAAATTACAAAAATAAATTCTCAATAATCTTAATTTTAAAAGATGAAATCGATAAAAATAGATTTGAAAAAAAATCCATAGCAAAAATTCAAAAACAAAAAAAAAAAAGAAAGCAAAATATCATGTATTACTTTTATAATATAGTGCAATAGTGTTGAGTGAACAATAGTATAATCTCCTAAAGGAATTGTTTTTTTTAAACAGTAGGTGCATCGGAGGCCTAAAAAACTATTGTGTTATTACATAAGTTGTTTAGAGATGTTGTTTTGTTTGTTGGGCTTGAAAATATCATGCATATGATGACTAGTAATGCTTTTAATTATGTTGTTGCTGGCAAGTTGTTGGTGGAAGAATTTCCTTCAATATTTTGGTCTCCTTGTGCTACTCATTACATCAACCTTATGCTCTAAGATGTTGGTAGGCTACAGTCAATTTATTTTGTTGTTGATCATGCTTCTAGTATTACAAAGTATATTTATAATCATTGATATCCATTGTATTTGATGAGAAAGTTCAATGGAGAGAAATAAACACTTCGGTCAACTCCTACTTGCTTTGCTATTAATTTCATTGCTTTGCAAAACATTTTAGTACACGAAGACAATTTAAGAGCTATGGTGACATCTAGAGAATGAGTCTTCTCTGTTAATGCTAAAGATAATAAAGGAAAAAGGTTTTTTGATAATGTGTTGAACTCTATATTTTAGGAAGAATGTGCATCAATTATAAGAATAACCGAACCAATAGTTCGAGTTCTAAAAATTATTGATAGTGATGATAGACCTTCTATGAGATATTTATATGAGGCTATCCATTCTGCAAAGGAAGAAATATTGAAAAGATTTCAAAAGAAAAGGGCTAAGGTCCAACCTTTCCTAAACATCATTAACAATAGGTGGGTTGGATAATTGTATAGGAAGCTTTATGCAGTGGGATTTTGGTTGAATTCTCAGTTTCAATATGATGTAAATCTAATGGATAGATATACAAACACCATTTTCAGACTTTTAAATATTGTTGAGAAGTATGCAAATGGAAATGCAACTCTGCTAAGCAAGCTTACAAGTGAAATGAAGTTGTTGAGGAATGCAAAACGTGACTTTGGTAGAGTGTCCATAAGAAATGATCGCACATTTTTACCTTTAGGTATATTATTATATTTATATTCAAAGAAATTTAAAAATATTATCTTGACATAATCTCTTTTATTAATTTTGTATATAGATGAATGATGAGTGACATATGAAACTTGTGCTCCAAATATCCAAAAGCTGACTATATGAGTTTTAAGTTAAACTTGTAGGTCTTCGAGATGCGATAGGAATTAAAGTGTTTTTTAGCACATCCACTCTAAGAAGAGAAATCGATTGGAACATCACATACTTAATAACCTAGTTTACATCCATTATAATTTGAGATTAAAACAAAAGTATTTTCTTTTTTCTAATTCTTTAAAAGTTATTTTATATTATTAAGTAGCATCATTAATACTTATATTGCCTTCACTTTGATTTTGTAGGAATTATTGGAAATGATGGAATTATAATCCAATTAATTTTGAGGCATTTTCTTGATACTGGAAATTGGATAGTAGAAGATAATCCATCATCTTTGACAACCGAAAAAATAGAAATCTATCACAGTGATTTATCAACCATGACTATTCAAGATACTTTAAATGAATGTAATGGAAGATTTGATCCTTTAGTTATTAGTTTGTTTGAAAATTAATTATTGTTCAACATGTAATGTTTATTGGTTAATTATGTTTCAATTGTAAATTTGATAAATATAAATGAGATTGAAGATGACTATGATAATGAAGATACTAGGAGCATGGTGATGTTTCAATAGGCATTAATGAGGTTAGCTCAATTCCATTGATATTTGATTCAAATTTTGTTCCTATGGACACTGAAGAACTTAATGCCTACATTCAAGCAAAGTAAATATGTTAATGTGTTAGAAAAAGTATGGTTATTCGAATGAGATCTTGTACTTTACCATTCTTTTTTTTTTAAATTCTACTGGTATTAAATGTTTAACATATTCTAAAATCTTTTTTAATTCCAATAGAGTTTAAATGTTGTTATCTTATATCTTCTATGTTAAATTATTTATCTCTAGAATAACTTGTTATTTTATTATCCTTGCCTTTAAATATTTTCTTATATTTAAAACAATTATGTTAAAAGCTTGTTTATTTGAGAACAAATGAACAGATTAATATGTTGATGCTAATTAATTAAGCTAGCAATATGATATATTTTTATATCCTAGCTAAATTTTATTTCAAAACAACCATAGTAATACATTTAATGAAGAGGGGAATCACTTTCCTTTTAACATACCCAGTGCTAGCCCAAAAGGACCTGACCTACCACCAACCTACTAGAAAGGCATATAGTATATTCATTAAATGTATATTCAATAGTGATCTATCACCATAAAAAGCACTTATCTCTTAATCAGTCTCTGGAACCAACAAAGGTAAAGGAATGAGCCGAATTACCTTTCTCCCTGTGTAAAGTCCTGTGACTATATAAAGAACAAGAAGGTGAAAGGGTCATGGATGATCTTTTTCACCTTCTTCTCTTACATATCTTTCATTTTCTCTTCACTTGGTTTTTCCTACTTTTATACATCCCTCGATCCCTCGTACTCTATCTTATTAAAGGAGATTTGTTTTGTAGGTATATCTACGTACCACTTTCTTCATTTCCAATCAACTTTCATTCAATTCTGTTGTGCAAAGGGTCCTCGTATTTTTGGAGTTTCATGAGTTGATCGATAATGATTTAACATTATGTCATATATGGCCGGTGTGATTTTTGGGTCACTTTCCATCTAAAAAGTTTTCAATGTACAATGCGAATGTGAAATAGGTGTGGGTTAACTCAACATGAAGTATTTGCTTAATTAGTGTCTAATGTAATGTCATTAGTCTATAGGTCATTCCATCAGCACATAGAGCAAAAGGTCAACAATCCTAATTTCTCAAAAATGTTTATTATATATCTCCACCTTCAGTTTTCAAGATTATTGCCCTTGTATTCGAGAAATGATTCGTTGCTTAATGAACAGTTACTAATTCCAGAATTTTGCAGTACTCCTTGTCTCGATCCTGCGCGCTGAAAGATGAGTGCACTAAAACAAGTGAAGCAAACGAAAATTAACTAATAAAACTAACAAAACATAAGCAAGAAAAGCGAGAGAAAAAAAAGGAGGGAAACGGGAATTCTATGATTCTAGGCTTGCAAACCAATCCTTCAGAAAGAATCGCTTAGAAAAAGTAATGGGTTTGCTTCAAAGCCAGCCGAATCTCACTAGTTTCTTCGCCTCCTCATACTTGCGTTCTTTTTTTTATATTCTTTCTGTGTATGTGTATCCATATGTATTTCTTCTTTTAATAAGTCTATTATAACTTTCATGTTTGGAAAACGCAAGACTGGCAAGTAAGGAAATTCACGTAACTGTCCAAGGGTTATAGCTCTAATTACAGAAAAAAAAACCCTCTCCTTCTCATTGTCCCTTGACAACATTCATTACTACCTTTTTAATACAAGATTAACTCCAACTCTCCTACCTTGCTAGCTTTCCTCCTCACCTCTATCTGTCTCTCTCTCTCTCTCTAACTGTGTGTGTGTGTTCCTCTTTGATCATTAAATTAATGATGATGGGTTCTCAAGATCAAACGATGGGGTCTAAGGAGTTAAAACAGATCATTAAAGGCAAGCGTACCAAGCGACCAAGGCCATCTTTACCGCTAAATTTAGCCATGGAATCTTCTAGCTCATCTAGCGCTGAAGAGAGTGGAGGTGAATGTGATCAAAAAATCTACAACAACTCATCATCGTCTCCTGGTCCTAGCACCTTATTTGAATTCACGGAAAGGACTCGGGACGAAGAAGACATGGCCAACTGTTTGATTCTTTTGGCTTAGGGCAACTAAAACTGCAAAATATTAGCTAAGTTCGTGGCTATTGCAGCAGCAAAAACTATTACAAATATCAACAAGGATGTTGGGTTATATGTTTACCAGTGCAAGACCTGTGATAGACGTTTCCCTTCATTTCAAGCACTTGGTGGACATAGAACGAGTCACAAGAAACCAAAACTTGATAACCTTGATCATGAAGACAAGAAAGTGTTGACGACAGTACGAATGGCTCATGAAGAGCAAAATGGAAATCAAAATAACATTAATACGAGCACAACCCTTTCATTGCAACTAGTAAATGATAGGGTTCTATATAGTCCTAATGTAAAATCTAATAAGGTCCGTGAGTGCTCCGTATGCGGTGCTAAGTTTTCATCTGGTCAGGCTTTAGGTGGTCATATGAGACGGCATAGGACATTTGCAGCTGCCACTTCAACCACCACAACAACAACGACAGCAACCATGAGTTTGGGAAGAGTTAGTGGTCCTGATCATGAGTCCCAAAAATCCAAGAAACCAAGAAATAGCCTACAACTGGATCTTAATCCTCCAGCACCTAAAGATGATCTCCTAGAACCCAAGTTCCACTTGCATCCAAGGAACAAGTTCTTGTCCTCACAGCTTCTCCCTTGGTTGATTGCCATTACTAATCCAATTAAAATGGAAATTGTTGTTTTCTCATTTAGGATTATTTCACTCCAAATTCAATTTGGGCTTATTAACTTCATTTTCACTAATGCAATTCATATTTGTTAATTATGATTCTTTAAAATGTTTTTTTTATTATTATGATCATAAATGTCGAAGTTGGATTATTTGAGTAATTAAATGGCTGCAGGCTTGTTCATGGTGGCATTATTCACTTCAGAAAAAAGTTACATAAATATTTTCTTTTTTTTTTTGTTTTGATTGAGAGGAAAATGTGGGAATTTGTGGAAGCAAAACTTCATTGGCATGAGTTTGCAGCCACCGATATCACAACCAAAAGTGGTGGATTGGGTTCTTCTCTTGTTTTGTTTGCAAGAAAGCTAAGGCTCCTATAGTCCCATATCTACCTGTCTGTTTCATTAATATGACAGAATATTAAACGGATGGCAAGCAAGCCACCGCTAACATTTGCCTTTCTTTTATGGATCTACATGTACTCGATCATTTAGTGAAGTAGGTTATACGATAAGTCACCCTTAAGCCATCTGTTATAGTGCTAATTCTTTGTTATATTAGGCAGTGAAGACTCTGTTCTGTTTATCACACACAAAATTGACGTTTACACTCGCACTATCTCACTTGATTAGAGGCGGTGAATCTTGAATACCATAATATTACAGCACATATTTCTTTCTTACTCTCTCTCTTTTATTTATTAATATGGCACATATTTTGACTAATCACAAGAATCCTGAAGTTAATGATTATATAAGTTTTCAGTAACATTAAAATTTATGATACTCAAACTGATAACTTCTAAAAAACAAACTTAAAAATTGAACAAATAATTTGCACTCTTCGTACTAGCTACACTCCTCATGTTACAGCATGTATTTTTTACTTTGCCGGGTTTTAACACTACTTTTTGGCTGGTTCACCACGCTTTTAGTAGATTGCCTAAACATAAACCAAACTTTCTAACAACTACGAAGAGCTTTATATAAAGAATCCCTTGTGAGATCCATGTGTCTAAAGAGAACACCAAAGTGAAAATAATTGGTGTATGACCTCGGCATTACCAACTTTAGATTGTTAATGGTACCCAAAAAAGACTTAGATTTGTGCGGATTCCTGAATTTCCAAAGTGTAAAGCAATCCAGCTTTTAGTAATTTGCGACATGTACACGACATTATATATTTTCTAAGTGCCAACCCACATTTATGTGTAGAATGTCCTTAACCGAATCAACATTGGTTGTCATAAAGTAGTATATAACGCTACCATTCATGGTAAGATCAAAGAAGACAAGGGAACTTGTACCCAAGTGATCTTTTTTTTTTTTGTCTTGTGCTATCACTTTCTAATAACAAGTGGGCATGTATATAGAAAGATGATTAAGAGTATGACACCCACGATGTAAAGACGAGGTTATCTATAATTTTTTTAGTTCGTTACTTCCATATTTTGTGGGTGTTAAGAAGCACGAATACATGTGACCACTTTGCGTGAGGCGTCCCTATACTTGAGAGAGCTAAGGGAAGATGATAAATAGTTGTTCATTGCCATTTCGCTGTTGCACATGTATGATGATAATGTGTTAGCTAGTCTATCCTAAACACTTTTACATGAAACCGTTTATTTTTATGTTTTATTATTTTTTTTATTTCACTTCTATTCCATCGCATTTTAAAAAATAACCGTTATTATACTTTCAAACAATGTTCATGTCAAGTCTGCATCAATACACTTAAGTAGCGAGTTAAGGATTTAATTAGTAGCGCAATTTGAACCTTAAAACTCAGGTTGAATGGATTTTCTTCTTGTAACATAAGCTAATATTTTAGTAGTTG
>Ga0325411_1009679_pt1 | contig 10251 bp, 6 predicted proteins | sample PopdelMetagenome_13_FD_206181 | JGI IMG/M metagenome (GOLD analysis project Ga0325411, IMG submission 206181) | Populus deltoides microbial communities from Bellville, Georgia, United States - Xylem-PdIQD-R4 | ecosystem: Host-associated > Plants > Phyllosphere > Stem > Wood/Secondary xylem...
TGAGGGTCTAGCATATTGGACCCCGCTGCCCCTGCCCGGATAATCATTGAGGTAGTTCGGCAGTGTTTGTTTTTTTATTTATTTTTGAGAAATTTTAAATTTTATTTTATTTTTTATTATTTTAGATCAATTTAACATATTGATTTTATTACAATTTTAAACACTTTACTTAGTTGGTGAACTTTCGCTAGCTCAGTATGTTAATTTAAAAAATTTAAGATCTAAAATTTAATTTGAAAAACCTTACCTGATCTAAAAAAATCTAAAATTTAATTAGAATGGAGTGTTTTTTATTTAATTAAATAAGATTTTAAATTGGTAAAATCTAGTTGACTCATTTGAGTTTTTTTATTCAAAACCGATCTGATTAGAGGGTGCTTAGCAGTGTGGTAGCGGTTACATTTTAAATAATTTTTTGTGTCAAGATACATGCCAATGATTTTTTTTTATTTTTTAAAAATCATTTTTAACATCAGCACATCAAAACGATCCAAAACGTATAAACTATATTAAATTTTAGTAAAAAAAATTAAATTTTTTAAAAATATCATGAAAAAATAAAACGAAATGACACTGATTTTTATTTTTAAATAACATTTATCATGATCTTATTGCAGCAACTGCTTTTAGCATACAAGTCTGGTGACAGAGTGTTGGAGGGTCTCTGAGTGTGGTTGTAATTGTTTTTTAAAGTATTTTTTACTTGAAAATATATTAAAATAATATATTTTTTATTTTTAAAAAATTATTTTTGACATCAGCACATCAAAATGATTTAAAAACACTAAAAAAATATTAATTTGAAACAAAAAAAATTTAATTTTTTTCAAAAATACTTTTAAAACGAAAAAAAAACAGGGCCGAATGTTACTTGACACCTCCTTTTCGAACCACCGCTACACAATATCAAGTTGATTTCTTTAATTTTTTATTTTTGTATTTTAAAAATATTTAAAAAAATTAATTTTTTTTATTTTTTTAGTTTGATTTATTAATATCAAAAATAATTTTTTTAAATACTGTTTTTATAATTTTCGAGTAAAAATTATTTTAAAAAACAATCACTCCTAGACTCTCAAATATTATCTAAAAATGTGTTTGAGAGTATAGTAACGATTGTTATTTAAAATGTTTTTTATTTAGAAATGTATTAAAATAATATTTTTTTATTTTTTAAAAATTATTTTCAATACCAACATATTAAAATGATCTAAAATATATATATTAAAATCAAACCATCTCTTAATTCAACCCTCATGTATTCAAAACGAACTTTAGATACAAGAATCACTCTCCATGTAAAAAATAAAAATTTAATCCTTTCCTTCAACAGGTTTATGAGGTCATGGTCATTGTTGTCAAATCCTGTATTTTAAAATTAGTTATTGTTTTTTAAAATAATTTTTTATTAAAAATATATTGAAATAATATTTTTTAAAAATTTATTTTAAATATTAATACATTAAAAATACAAAAATTAAATTATTATAAAATAATTTTAAAGTATAAAAATAAACATGCTCGTGATAAACAATAAATATATATGGTATTTGAATAAAGAAAAAACCGATCGCATTTGACTTAAAAAAAACACTAAAACTTGTCTTGTCATGGATGCAATTAGGTAAGAAAGAGAGACGACAACGAGCTGTCCGAAGAAAAATTAAAATATAAATAATAAAATAAAGGAGAAAGTTACATCACTAAAAAAAAAAAAAAAAAAAACCAGAAAATGCCAACGAAAATATCCTGTCACGGAATATTTGTTTTGTCGTTGCAATGATAATTAATATTCATATTATTCAACCTTTTTTTTCTTCTTCGAAAACTCAACACCTTTATTTTCCTACCCCCATTGAATAAAGTTAGGTCCATCTTCCGAGCTGCCACCCTTTTCTCATCAAATTGTTATCAATACCATCTTCCTAGTAAATTTTATAAATAAAAAAATTCATATAATATTTTTTTAATTAAAATAATCAATTTTTTTTAATTAACATGGTTGTCCGAACCACTGTGTACGCATCTCGACTAATCCAATAAACCTCGAAATTAATGACTATGTAAACCTACAATGACAATCATATTAACAACTATAGAGTTTGAATTTGAGACCACATGGGAATAAACTCTTTAATTTCAAGCTCTTACCATTAATTCACCTACTGGATGGTTAATCAACCTTGATACAATGAGATTTGATTCAATAATCTAGAATTAATTACCAGTTTGATTAAAATTATGAGAAAAATAACCAAGAATATAAAATAAGATATTTTAGAAGTGTTTTTAAAAAAATTATTTTTTTATTTGTTTTAAATTAATATTTTTTTAGTATTTTTATATATTTTATTGTGTGTTGTTAAAAATAATTTTTAAAAAATAAAAAAATATTAATCGAATAAATAAATAATATTACGGTAGAATAGTCTAGAGTGTAGACTAGTCTGTCCCATTCATTCACATGTCAAACAGAATCTCTATGCTCTGGTCAAACTTTTTTTTTATTTCTATTTTTATTTCTGGGCATTTCTTCTTCTTATTCTAACAAATTAAATCACTCCCATCAACCCCTTTTTCTTTTCATTTAGGGTTTCTCTCTCTCTAGAAACTCCCCCCTCTCTCTCTAAAAGGATTCTCCTTTACCATCCTGTTTCTCGAACCCAAAGTCCGGTGCTCGCGTCCTGCACAGCTCATTTGTCAATTTCCGAGCTCCACCCTGCTTTAATTTCACCGCTGTTTGAGCTCGGTTATTACCCGTACTTGGTGATTCAAGATAATCGATTGCTTCCATGTGGGAATGTACGGGTTTTACTTCATTTTGAGCTTAATACATGTATGCGTTTCACCCATCGCTCAAAGGAGCTTAGATCTGCTTCCTGTTTCAAAAACTGCTTCAAATTCGCTTAAATTTGACCATGATTCTGTTTTTTATTTTTTCCAACTCTGAAGCATTTTGTGGGTTGATTGATAATATAGTTGAATCATGTATGGTTAATATCAGCTAAGTGTGTTTTTTTTAATTATTTAATTAATTTAAAAGAAATTGTATTAAATTACCCTAAAAAATGAGAAATTGGTTTTATGCCTATAGATGAGTAAAACAATTTATCTTTTGTCGATTGGAGCTGTTTTTGAATCGCTTTGTTGCTTAATTTAAGGGATGTGTAATGCGTGTGGATTTTTAAGGGCAGAGTAGAGCATGTTTTGACGTAATAGAGCTAATTTATGGTTTCTGAAATGGTTGCTTCTGCTTTTGGTGAAGAGTAGTGACGTGCTGAGCAATGGCGCTTAGAGTTCCAGCTCCGGAGGCAGCTGAGATTGCAATTGGGGCAATAGGGCGTGGATATGATGTGGCAATTGATCTAAGGTTGAGGTATTGTAAAGGGGATCTAAAGGATCCACGCTTGATCGAGATTGATGAGGATGGGGGTCGAGAAATCATTTTGCCAGGTGGGATTTCAATTCCGAATGTGTCCAAATCGATAAAGTGCGACAAGGGGGAGCGAACTCGGTTTAGGTCTGATGTTCTGTCATTCCAGCAGGTTGTTGCTAAATTGTTTACTTTGATCGCCTCATAATTTGATTGTTTTATGACAAAACAGATTCGGAGTTCTTTGCTTCTGCTATTAATTAGTTGGTCAAAACACATTTCTGCATTTCCATCTCCTATAATGTAATTTTTTCTTGATTGCTCTCTTGCTTCTTAATGCACTCCACTCTTTCCTCTGCATTGTTATAATCCATGTGTCAATTGAACTGGCTCATTTAAATTTTTGTTGCATTGCCTCTTTTATATTACCTTTTCTTCTAGTTAAAACCTCTTGACTCGATGAACTGTAATAAAAGTTTCTCCAGAGATCAGTTTTTTCTACATATTTGCATAGCTAATGGGATGAGTTGTGATGAGGTTTTCATTCTTGCTGCCTGTCAAATATTTAACACGCTGTTCAAGATACTGGATTAGGTTGTTGGAAGGGCAGTATGCTTGTTTCTTTTGTTTTACATGCCTTACGTGACAATAGAATATGACAGAGAAGGATATCATTTTTGTGGGTTTCTTTTTCTTTCCCGTTTCTCATTGTCTCCACTTGTCCTTGCTTTCTTCCAGATGTCAGAGCAGTTCAACCAGGAATTGTCTTTGACTGGAAAAATTCCCTCAGGTCTTTTCAATGCCATGTTTGAATTCTCAAGTTGTTGGCAGAAAGATGCTGCCAACACTAAAACCCTTTCTTTTGATGGAGTGTTCATTACGCTCTATACAGTTGCTTTAGAGAAGTCTCAGATGGTACTTCGTGATCATGTTAAGAAGGCTGTCCCATCAACATGGGATCCTGCTGCATTAGCAAAGTAAGTTTTTTATATTTTTATTTTCAATCAAATTGTGAGATTGCAGTCATTATTCATGCCTCATCTGAGAGATAGCTTGTCTTTGATTCTGATAGTGACTTCTATTATAAACTCTTGATATCCAATAGAACCTTTTTTGTTTTTAATATATATCCATGATTTTTCTATTTTTGTGTCATCAGAATCTCTGAAATTTAAAATGCCATGCACCGATTTTATCTTATATGACAATTTCATACAACGGTGATGTAATTAATTGGACGTGTGACTCTATAGCTTATGTTTTCTTTTTATAGAAGATTGAACCCGTAAAGTAGGGTTAATTGGGAAGGAAAAAAAATGAAAAGGAGAGGAAGAACAAGGAACGGGAAGAGAAAAATGAGCAAAGCAGCTCTTCTAAATCAAACCCAAATCAATATGCCAGAGAACCTGTCCATTACATTCATAGCATCCCTACTTGTAAAACTGAAAGATGGGGTATGGGATATGAAATGTGAAATGAAAACTTATCAATTAAGAGATTCTAAACATCTTGGAAGATCTGGAGAACCCAAAGATAATATAAGTCCTACATTTTCACCAACATGTGTTCTTTTCCCACCAAATTTTGTAAAAAAAAGAAGCTTATAGCTCATCCAAGATCATCTTGTAATTGTTGGTTTGCTTTCTTGTTTTTTCATTCTCTTTCATAATGCAAGAGAAAATCATTCAAGTACGGCATTAGTATGACTGACAGACTTGTTTTAAGCTAGTGCATATCTTAAGATCTGTTACATTTATCTTTTGTTGAACCTTGAGATATTAGAGTACAATTGCTTGAGTCCTAGTTAAAACTCTACACATCTACTGGATCAAATATGCACTAGCTTAAAATGAGGTTTCAGTTAAAAACTCTCTACCTGCTCCCTCAAGTAATCACTTATTGAATTGGTTAATTAGTTTTACAAATCTACTGTAATGCCAGTCTTAGAGGCTTCATATTTCCACTATAATAAAAGGAGTTTTTTTCAGTTTAAATGCTGTGACCTAATTAAGTAACCTTTTATTAAATTGGCTATGTAAAATTTTAGAGTTCTACTGAAACATCAAAACCAGTCGCAAGGAAAGCATACTAAAGAGCACCAGGAAAAGGAAGTATCTCATAGATTGTGAAAAGTTCAATTTAGAGTACAGAGGATATCAATGTTGTATTACCTTTAAAAACACCATTAACAGTTTATAAACTGTGAAATCTCAAATTGCTAATTGCAAAGGCTTCTATTGAGAGAGGGGTGAAGACCCCGTTTGGTTATATTGTCAAACATCCCTATTGAATCCTGATTTTCTACTTTGCTTTAAGCAGTAATTTTGTTGTAAAAAAAACTAACTATGAATTTTTGGATTTTATTTCAGTTGACACTGAACAAGATAATTTAAAAAAGGGGCATAAGATTAATTAAAAATATAAGATAGCATTTGAAGAAAATGGGCTTGCTAATATCGTTCTCTACTCTCTCAAATGTCTGCAATTCTTGTCAACAGCCTTGTATAGCAAGTAATGTGTTCTGTATTTTGACCAACTTGTATGGCGTTAACTGTTAAGAATTTGCCACCACCCTCAGAAAGAAGAATCTTAAATGGGTACTTTTACTGGCATACTTCTATGTCAATGCCTTGTTGCACAACGCTTGAATGATTGGACCTTCAAATTCTTGTCTCCAGTGCAACACATCAACAGCTTGGCTGCATTTCATAACGAGTTGCATGCTTCCTATCTTGCATAACGCAATTGAATTTCATTTTCCAGTAGAGATATTCATGGCCAGTCCTTGTCATAACAGCAGCTGTGCTTTTATAAATAAACGTTCAGTATTTATAGGACAGAATTTGATAAGTTCCTACTGATAACAATGTGGTGAATGATGGACCTGAGCATGGATGCCGTGGTTGATATGGTTTAACGCAATTCAAGCTCTACAGTTTTATTCTAAGTTCACCCTTTTCTGTTAGATTTGTCACTAGGATTTGTGTTTGTTTGTGTTTCAAAGAAACTGTTATTGCCTTGGCTCTTTTTCCTTTTGTGGGATTGTGATTGCAGTCTGTACTGGTTGAAATGCATGTATTTGGTTTCCATTCTTAAAATTCTGCTTTATATATTGATGTAAATCTGTTTAAAGTGTTTTTTTTTTGTCTCTGTCCTTTTTCTGAAGGTATGTAGAAAAAATTGCTTACCATTTGAAAAAAAAGTGTGCTGCCCTAAGTTTTTAAATCAAACTGGAATTTGAAAATATGCTTGTTGTTTCAGGTTTATTGAGACATTTGGCACTCATATCATTGTTGGTGTCAAGATGGGTGGGAAGGATGTAATATATATGAAACAACAACATTCATCAACTCTTCAACCAGCTGATCTACAGAAGAGATTAAAGGAGATGGCAGATAGGAGGTTTTTAGATACGAATGGACAGTATGGTATCGCTTCTGAGCAAGTGGACCAGAATAACAAGGTTTGTGATTAGTTTGTCCATGCTACCTTTTTTATATATATATAATTTGGAATCCAAGCCTTTAACATGTGATCTGATTTTTGAAATCCTACAATCTGATTCTTACATGTAGATCTAATTTTCTGGTCATCACATAACTAAAATACATAAGATTTTACTTGAAATTCTTATGTCATTCTTATTTGATAAACTTTATTCCACAATCACAATCCACGCCGTAGTGTCATGGGTTTCCTTGAATACTTGGATGCTATGGTATATTAGGTTCTCCTTCATGATCATAGTTGAGCTTCTGCACTTGACTAATTATGGATTAGGCTGGCAGGTTGTATTTCTAATCCAAATATGTAAAGGAGATTATGAATGTCTTTGAAAACATTTGGATTTGGGAGATGAAGTGCACAACAGAAGTGTTGTTTGGTGTTAACACGAGCTGTTGATCACGATTACATATGTTAAGGGAAAAAACTTGTAGAATGAGGTTTGCAGTAGCTTGATTTCAGAAATTAGACATAAGGAAAGGTATCCACTATAGAGCATTATGGTCTTCTTGGCTGCAAAACAACAACCCGTTATCAAACAGGACTGTAATGGTATTATAATTTTTTATTACATAGCAGTTGTTATATAACAGCAGTCTTTTGATTCCATGGCATTGAGGCCTGTGCTAATGGAGCAAACCATATGACATGAAGTGCCAAAATTGAAACTGTCACTGGAGTTGTTATATAACAGCAGTCTTTTGATTCCATGGCATTGAGGCCTGTGCTAATGGAGCAAACCATATGACATGAAGTGCCAAAATTGAAACTGTCACTGGAGTGGAAGTGATCTCAAAATTGCTGTTATATCAACAAAAATGATTTGCCTGTTGGGTTTCTATGTAAATACCATGTAAACCACATGAGTGTGGGCACACTCAATAGGTGTTTTTGTTTATATTATAATTTCAAGGCATCTTATCTAAACACTTTTGCTTCAGCTTGGAATTAGGGAGCCGAGGCTGAGGTTTGCCGATACCAATCCATCAAGCTCGTATTCTCACAAGGAGGTAGTGTCCCTGATATGTTTGTTCTTCATTTGGATTGGATGAATTCTTGATATGCGTGTCAAACTCATCTGCTGAAATATTTTGAAGATCTCTAGGGTTTTTTTTGGTGAAAATTATAATTTTGATTGTTATTGTTTAATGACTGATTGCAGGATATTGTAAGAATTTACAAGAGAAGAGGTGGAAGGGATAATGGGATCTTATCCCATACCGAATGGTTGCACAGTGTTCAATCTGAGCCTGATGTTATCTCAATGTCCTTTATCCCAGTTACCTCTCTGTTATATGGTGTCCCAGGGAGTGGATTCTTGAGCCATGCCATAAATCTCTATTTACGATGTGAGTGAAAAATGTTCTGAAGTTTGTAACTTCATTGTATTCTGTTTTGCATTAGTGTTACTAGTGATCAAATCATGCATGGATAGTTATTTGTTTTGGTTTTAGTAAAAATTTGCTTGCTTATGAGTAGACATTCTTTTTCTGGGCTATGCAGTCTTTTTGCCACGAGTTCATTGTGACATGTCTATTGCCGCGATTCATTTGTGCTCATTAGAATTGACTTCCGTGTTTCTGCTAATGCATACCAGATAAGCCCCCAATCGAAGAGCTACACCAGTTTTTGGAATTTCAGCTGCCTAGGCAGTGGGCACCAGTGTTCAGTGAACTTCCCTTGGGGCCACAGCGGAAGCAACAAAATACAGCTTCATTACAGTTCAGTCTCATGGGGCCAAAGCTTTTTGTGAACACTACTCCGGTAAAGCTTCTCTCGTCTGCTCAAATTGTTGTTTTCAATTGGATTTGCTAGATACTTTAAACCATGACGGTCTCGTGCTCATATACTGTGTATTACTTATTGTTTTCAAGCAGTAAAGATCTAATATGATGATGTTGTATGGTTTCATGTAAGAAAATAGAATTTCCAAGTAGTGCTATATCCATAAGGTCTATTTATCTGAAGTTTTTCTGGTTGATGATGTGGATCCCAGATTGCAAATATTTGCTGTGTGCATTCCTTATACCATAAATCTGGGTATTACTATATAAATCTGTTAGATATAGCCTTTTCAATATTTTTATCTTTCTCAACTTGTCAGTGCTGCCATAGCACAATTGCATTCATCAATCAAGAATTTTAATATCACATCAAAATTTCTTCCAATACTTCCTGAGAAAATTTCACAGATAAACCAAGTAACCCAATTCATTTCATTTTCTTGTTACCAGCGGTTTTCAGGCAAACTAAAATAACTCAAACCATCTAATATTCCTCCATTCAATGATGGTGTAGAATGCCAAAAATGGTGATGGTTCTGCTGTGAATTTGTTTTCTGCTAGATTCTGATTTATAATTGTTCATTTGTTTGTTTCATCATTTGTCTGATAGGTTGATGTGGGCAAGAGACCAGTGACTGGCCTTAGGCTCTATCTAGAAGGTAAAAGGAGCAATCGCTTAGCCATACACTTGCAGCACCTCTCGTCTCTTCCAAAAATCTTCCAACTTAAAGATGATTCAAATGGTAATAATACCAACCAAGAATCCTATGAACGCAAATACTATGAGAAAGTTCAGTGGAAGCATTTTTCTCATATCTGCACAGCCCCTGTGGAGTCTGATGAAGATCTTTCTATAGTAACTGGAGCTCAGTTACAAGTTGTGAATTCCGGGTTTAAAAATATTCTCTTTTTGCGACTTCGGTTTTCAACCGTGTTGGGAGCTGTATCTGTGAAGCAACCAGAGTGGGATGGATCGCCAGGGTTGGCACGCAAGTCCGGCCTCATATCAACCTTAATCAGCCATCACTTCACGTCAGTGCAGAAGCCACCTCCACGGCCTGCTGATGTAAATATAAATTCAGCTGTTTACCCTGGTGGTCCTCCTATGCCATCTCAAGCCCCTAAGCTTCTCAAGTTTGTGGACATAACAGAGATGACTAGAGGACCACAAGAAACTCCTGGCTATTGGGTTGTTTCTGGGGCAAAACTAGCGGTCGAGAAGGGCCGGATTTCTCTCCGGGTTAAGTATTCCTTATTGACTCAGGTATTATCTGATGACGAGGATGTCGAAACAGAGCACTAAAGGATTTTATACTCACCCTACAATGAAGACAAAATACAAGTCCAAAAATGAGAGAATCGAATCGAATCATTGGGATTGGAAGTGGTAGGAGGTAAATTGTTCTTGTAAAAGCGTGTTCACCACCAATTCTTTTGCCTGTAATGTAATTACGCTTCTGCTGTAGATTCATCAATTGGCGAGTTCAATCTGGTTATAAGTTCTTTATTCGCCAGGGTTGGCTATCGACTCATCTGTTGTATGATGATCATAGTTATTATATGTAGCTTGGCTTAGCAGGTTCGCCCGAT